>Ga0192243_10786_pt1 | contig 10148 bp, 8 predicted proteins | sample Koala_Koa27_K3_FD_131233 | JGI IMG/M metagenome (GOLD analysis project Ga0192243, IMG submission 131233) | Enriched cells from koala feces incubated with labeled cellulose particles, San Francisco Zoo, California, United States - Koala_Koa2-7_K3 ... | reverse complement strand
GCGGAGGAAGAGGAGGAAAGCAATGAGCTTACGGCTTCTACCTCGGTTGACCTTTCAACCGTTGCTTCCATAGCCTGGAGCTATGACAGTGTTTCCTATGACAACGGAACGTTTGATATCGATTTTATGATTACGTTCAGCAATTTGAGCATTGCTGAAATTAAAGCCGACAGTTATACTTTCCATTATGACCTGCCGGATGACGTAGTGGTGCCAGACACCCTCCTTGGTTATGAGTACGAGGGTTACGACAGCAGCGGCAACGTGGCGTTTACCTATTACTTCGTGAAAAATTCCGATGGTACCTATTCCGTTGTGCTGGAGTTTGATCAGTCCTATATTGACGCTGATACGGAAAGCACAATAACAGGATATATCGATTTCGAGGGTACGTACACAAAAAAAGACGGCGACACGGATAGTAGTGGTAATGTGCATATCTACGGAGATGATGACCTTGAGATTGTGATTACCCCAGACAAGGTTGACACAGACGACAACGAAAACTGGCTGGCGGACATCACCGTGACGAAAACCGCCTCGAGCTATGATAAAGATACCAACAGCATCACCTATACCGTAGTCGTGTCCTCCAAGGAAGGCACGCAGAATGAAATCAGTCTGGAAGATGTTATTGAAATTGTAAACAACTCCAGTTATTCGGGCACTGATGTGTCGGTGTCGTCGATCACCATTGACGACGTGACTTACTATGCCGAATATTCCACCAGCGGCACGAGCGGCAGCGGAATAACTGTGACCTATACTGATAGCTCTACCGGCGAAGAGCTGTCCATCACGCTTGATAAGCTGAGCGGCGGCGACGCATATGTGATCACCTACACGGTGACCTTCAACACGTCCAGCACGGAATACGACTCGTCCATAAAAAACACCGCCAAGGCGACTACAGAAACCGACGCGGGAGAGCTGGAGGACGACAGCTCGACCACAACGAATGTGGTCAACTCCACCGTGAGCAAGACCGGCGAATACGACTCGGACACCAACACCATCACATGGACCATCGTCCTGAATTCGTCCAACGGGAACATCGCCGGATATACTCTTTCTGACGCCATGTTTGCTGATACAAGCGATTTGAAGGTCACCGGCGGTTCTTCGAGCGATTATACGTATGTTTATGATTCAGACAAAAATCTGATTGGCATCAAGTTCAACGCGACGGACTCGGACGGGGATAATGATTCAACTACCAACACCAACACCTACACCATCACCTATACCACGACCGTGGATGCCGCGTCCCTCGGTTCCGCCTCTTATACAGTCAGCAACACCGCCACCGTATACGACGATGAGGATAAGGAAGCAAGCAAAGATACCGGTGACGTAACTGTAGACGGCGACAATGGCAAGCTGGATAAGGAACTGACAGATGCTGATGACAGCACAGCTACCGATACAAACGGCACTGTCACCAGAGTGCTGAACTGGACGACCACCGTTACGGTGCCGGAGGGGGGCATCACATCGGGCACCGTCCTGTATGATTATCTCGGCAAGAGTAGCAATGATACCGACAGCTATAAAAGCACATCCAGCACAGACCAGTGGTTCACCTACATCCAGATCACGGATTTGTTCAGCGGTTTGGCTACAAACGGGATCACAGTCGGCTCGACCACAATCAGCTACAACAGCGGCGTAAACTTCACGCTGGAAGCCTATGACGCGACGAGCGAACAATGGGTGACTTACTCGAATTTGACTTCGGATTCTTCCACTTATTCCACCCACCTGTTCACCGCCTACAAAATCACATTCAACGATGATTTCGATGTTTCGGGCACTTGGGAGCTGACCTATTCCACCACCGCCGACATCACTGATGTTGATGATGGGACAGCCACATCCGAGTATTACTACAACTATACGAAGATCGGCAGTCTGTCCGACAACGATTACTATGTTGAAAACGGAAAAGTTTACAAGATGGACGGAAACTGGGGTACAGCAGATTCTACCGTCAAGATCAACGAAAGCGGCACGGTTACGCTCACCTGGATCGTTTCCGTTTACATCCAGCCGGGTAGCACCGAAACCTATACCGTCACTGACTATCTGCCTGCGGGCGTGACCTTCAATTCGGCTAAGGTTTCCGTCAACTACGTTGAAGCTACGTTGACAGATGATGATGGCGATGGAAATATGTCTGCGACATTATGGAACAGTCCCTCGAGTACGGTTACGGGTACAGTGGATACCAGCGGCACAGGCACAACGGTTTCGATTTCCATTACCCCGGCCAATTATGCAGCATATGCCACAAGCGGCGGCTATGCGACTATCACCTACACCGTCACGACTGACAACATTGATTTGAGTTCCTATAGCGAATCAGGCACATACACTGTGACATCGTACACGAACAAGGTCAGCGTCACCTATGGCAGCGACAACTACGGCGAGGACGACCAGACCCAGGATATTGTTTATACGAAAACGGAAGAAGGCGGCGACGAAAGCGGCGACCATGATGTCGTGGATAAATCTGGCGAGTATGTTTCCGGTGACAGCACGCTCCGGTATTCTGTGCTGTTGAACCAGGATGCCAATACGCTCAACGAGGGTAATGATTTGACGTTCACCGACTACATATCTCTTTATTACAGTGGAACGAATTATAACAGTGCGCTTCTCAGTTTGGTTCAGTCTTCGGTGAAGTTCTATCAGCTCTGCGAGATAACTTATGATTCTTCTACCGACACTGGCACCTATGTCGATTCCAATGGGGAGACTCAAACGGTCGCCAATGTTTCCACAAACAGCAATGTGTATACCTACACCGAATCTGATAACTCGGTGACCTATTACTATATGGAAGGCATCTCCGTGGCCTGGACTTACAACGAGACAGACAACGGATATGGAACTCACACGTATACCATAAAAGCGACAGTCCCAGACAGCACAGCGATCCTTGTTGTGTATCGGTATAATCTGGTCGGTGTAGAAGGGCTATACTTCTCTGTCACAAACACCGCGAAGCTGACCTATGACAGCGGTTCCACCGATCAGGACCAGGATACCGAGACCGACGAATGGACCGAGAGCAAAACCTCCGGCGGCATCACCAGCGGCAGCGGTATTACCATTTACAAGGTAAAGCAGGGAAATTACGGCGTCACACTTCAGGGCGCGAAGTTCGCGTTCTATAAGTATAATGCATCAGCAGGAGAGTGGGTACAGATCACTTATGACGACTTCTCGTTGGGCTACATTAAAAATGATGATGGAAGTACGACGACCATAACGAACTGGAATACCAACCCGATGGACAGTGAAGACTATCTTGTTACCGGGTCGAACGGTACAATCAGTATTGCAAGCACATTTTCTTATACAACGGAAAGCGGAGAAACTGCGTATGCCTATTACAATTGGTATGAAGAGGAAACCCTCTACCGCATTGTTGAAGTCGTGCCCCCGGATGGATATAAGATCACAGCTCCGGAATATATTTACTTCTACTGGTCAGACAGTGATGACGGCACAAGCGTAAGTTATCCGAGTGGTTTGGATACAACAAGCGAAACGGTCTATGACCTCAAAGCGACTACGCTCAATCCGACGGTTTATATCGAGAATGAACAGGATGTGCATTTGCCGTCCACCGGCGGCATGGGTACCCGTAGATTTTGGCTGATTGGGCTGATTCTCTGCGGTGGTGCCGGGTTTGCGCTGATTAGACGCAGAAGGCGGTATCATATTTAAAATAATCGTGGAAAACAGTAACAAAAGCGGTGGGAGAGGAAACTTCTGCCACTTTTCTTTTGCTGACTCTTGCGTTAATTGTATCAAATGAAAATGCAGTCGGATAACAACATACACAAAAAGTATGAGCTCTTGTGTGGCATATATACAGAATTAGGATACAGGTGATCAGTGCAGCGTCAGATAATTTTTCATTGTTTTTAATGCAGATTTTTCCAGACGGCTCACCTGCGCCTGCGAGATATGGATTTCAGACGCAACCTCCATCTGTGTCTTTCCCTCGAAAAAACGCAGGTGGATGATGCGGTATTCCCGCTCGCCCAGCCGTTTCATTGCGTCGCTTAAAGAGAGATGCTCGACCCACCGGTCTTCGCGGTTCTTTTTATCGCTGATCTGGTCCATGACATAGAGCGGCTCTCCGCCGTCCGTGTAGATGGGGTCGTAGAGGCTGACCGGCGTCTGTATGGCGTCCAGGGCATAGACAATATCCTCTTTGGAGATGCCGGTTTCTTTCGCAATCTCCGTAAGGGTCGGTTCGCTGTCGGAATTTCGCATCAGAGATTCCTTTGCCTGCATGGCTTTATATGCCGTATCGCGCAGGGAACGGCTGACACGGAGACTGTTGTTATCGCGCAGGTATCTTCGGATTTCACCGATGATCATCGGTACGAACGTACAATGTCGAAATGGTACAAAACACAGGAGGTTGTACCGGAAATGACGAGGAAACAAGCGGTTTCGGAGGCAATCCGCATTTTGGAGGAGAATGAAGCGGATACCGGGATCATCGGCAAATTGAAAGAAATCAGGGACGAGCTTCCCATGGCACGCTGGACGCATGAGAGCATCCTTGACGCGACGGAACAATACATATTAGATAACGGCAGGTTCCCGCCGAAAAGGGAGTTTACGGGGAGGTTGCCCGGACAGAACACGATAAAGCACTTTTTTAATGTCACGTCGTTGGGGGAATACCGTTCAAAGTATTTTGCCAATGCGCTGTATTCCGTCCGCAAAATCGGGTACGAGGACAAGGATTACATGCAGGATGTTTTCCGGCGGAACTATGACCGGATTGGCGGGGGATACAGTGTATCTTTCAGGGACTACGATGCGGGGAGAGATAAGGGGTCGCCAAATATTCATACATTGATGCGTAACCTTAGCTGCCCCACATATAACCGGCTTCGTGAAATGTGCGGCGTGGATGGCCGCCCGTCGAAACAGGCTTATAACAAACACGTTATGAAGACGGAATTTAACCTGCAGTCCGGCAGTACAATATCGGACGAGAGCATGTCTGTTATCCGTCACATGACGGACAAGTATGCAGCAATATAGAAAAACAACATATACAACCATTATCATCCGGCAAGCACAATTTCAGGGTCTCTTCAAGATTCATAAACGATGGAAATAGCTTCCACGCTTAGAATTTTGACTTGGAATAACAGCAATCTTACAATTCCTTCAAATTTCAACTATAAATAAAACCTCCGTTAACTTTATCTTACATCATAACGGAGGTTTATATAATCTTTGGATACACTCTACTACTTGATTGTTAAGATTCCATTTCCTCATTGCTAACCTGGATGTCCGCATTCTCCACCGCGATCAAAGGGATATGCAGGTCTGCCCTGTTATTTACAATATTGCCAATGCTTACATAAGAGCATGTACTGCGGTCAGTAAGCATGAGTACCTCTTTATCTTTGTAAATAATGTTTTTCCGGTTAAAATATCTTTCCACATCCATTGAGAGCGGTTTGACGATATTATTATTGTTATTGTAATATTCCAGGAATCGGATAAAAACATGAAGATCACGATTCTTTTTTTCAAAAAAACCAATCACAAAATTGCTTTCATCGTCTATAAGGAGTCCTTTTTCACTGTCTGCGATAATCTTCGCAGACAATATATACGAAAGACTCACATCAACATAATTACACGTCATTTTTTTACCTCCTACTTTGGTGTTATTTAAAGCATGTAATTTTTAACAGTTACGTCCAGTCTCCAGTGGGACAAGTGAAAGATTGAGACCGCCATCAGCTCTACGCGGCTGTATCTGGTAGGACACCCGGCATCGACTGCACGCTGATAATTTTCGCCGCGCAGGTCATAAAATCCGTGGTTCTTCCAAAGCTGGGTGTACCATTTTTTAAATTCCGGGCTGTCTGTCCGGCATCCCTGGTGGCACGCCAGCCAGCGTGCGGACATCTCATAGATCAAAGTCTTTTTTTCTTCCGCTGACATATTGCAGTAGTAGTCATATGCTTTTCTTGCGTGTTCCGCGCGGAGCCCATGGAGATCAATGTTGTTGCGCATCTCAGCCGACGAGAAAACGTTCTGGTCTCCTTTGATCCCCGCAAATGTCCGCAGGACGATATCTATGTCATCCGGCAGGACACGTTGCAGATGACCCTTGCCGCCTTTGCCCTTAAGTACTCGGACACAAATGCCGTTTGTCTCATCTTTGACGAGGTCACATCCTTTCAGACGGGCAAGCTCCGCACGGCGGATGCCAACGGCGCGCTGAAATTCCACAAGACGACGGTATTTCGGGTTCTCCAGGTCTGCCTTTCCTCTGGCATTTTTTGAGGGATCCCTTGACCTGGTTATCGTTGTGCAGGTGCGGGCGGGCTTTTTAATCTCATTCATTCCAACTTGGAATGCTCGGCAGACCGGGAAAATGTATGTGTGGATTGTGGATGCGGAGTATCCGCGTTCGACCAGATAATCAGTATAATCCTGGATCACGTTTACCGGCCCTTTTCTCTCAATCTTGGCGATTTTATTCAGGTCGTTTTCCGTACACCATTTTGCAAAGCGCCTGCATCCGGTGCGGATGGCTCGTGCGGTTGTGTTTGGATGCTGCTGGTTGCCGAGAGCACGCTGTGTTATATCATATTTCAAACTCACAATTTTCACCTCCTCTCTATGCTGGTTATTATCGTGTTAAGCTGCGATTGTCTTTTATTTTGATTGCGGGAACGTGAGACCGCAATGTTTACTGTACCGCCAGGGACCCCCTTCGCAATATCCGACTCCCCCCGATCCCAGGATAATGGGAGAAAGATATATATGTGGCCTCTGGCGTCGATGGCAAGTGCCTGGTTGCGCCGGTTATCAGTTTGGGGGCGATTTCCGAAAATCCATACTACGGATTTCCAGAAATCCCCTTATCCTGGTTTCCGAGTGCCCAGTGTGGTTATACCACGCCGCTTGCGGCCTGTCATACTCAGCCACTTACCGTGCCTGAGCAAGACAGACTCGTTCGCGTCTGCGCTATAACCACACTCGCCTGGCTGCATGCCATCGTCTCAGCGTCCAATTCTTCGCCGGACTTCGGCTCTGCCCGGTTGCGTCCGCGTTTGCCAGCCGTCTCAATATGAGACTACCTACCGCGTTCTGCTCCCGCGCATATGCGTTTGCTGTACTGCTCCGCAAAAACGAGGTGACAATTATTGGTACATATACAGTATGGAAGAATCCCCGGCGTTTTAAGTTTTTTCGAGAAAAAACGAAACCGTCCCCCAGAATACTGCCTGCCTGCTATATGAGGGATGTCCCAGAATACTGCCTGTTTGCCGCATGTGAAGTTTTGTCCCAGTATACTGACAACTTGTCACATGTGGGATGTCCCAGTATACTGACTATTTTTGGCGGGGGCAGCTGTAAGGAATATTGCCTATATGACCCAGAATACTGACCGGTTTATAAAAACGAATTGTGAAAGTATACTCTGTGGCTCTCTTTTTTTTACACTGCTCAGTGCTTTTGACAGACCAATGGTATCGCTGTCAGTCTCGACTGTAATATCCGCGATTTATCGCCACATTCCCCACCTCACTTTCGGGCAAACAAAAAGAGCCGATTTCTCGACTCTGTAAAACACAAGAACATTTCGCCGAAGCGATATTCATTATTTATAAAAAATGGTTTTTAAGGTCGCAAATTGCGACCTTAAAGATTTATTCTTCCGTTTCTGCTTCCAATTCTAATCGTTGTAAAATATCTTTGATTACCCCTTTATCTTGAAGAAGACTTACTGCAAAGCATTTTTTTCCAGCGTCTTTTAAAGAGGCGCCAATATGGTACGCAATCTTTTCATCGAGAATCAGAAAGCGGTCATGAAATACTTTTGTGTATTTCACATCCAAAGTAGGGTATTGGGCGTTAAATTTATTTACGTCCGCATCGCTCAACTTTGTTTTTTCGTGTGTGTAGATGGTGACGGATACTTTATCATTTTTCTTGCAGAGTAGATTCAATGTATCTACATCTACATATCCATCAATCAGTATAATGGTTTTTCGGCTTTTTGTATAAGATTGACCAATAAGCCAAAAGCGTCATAAATTTGCCCATCAAAGAAGACTTTTTGGGTGGATTCCTCATGCTCAGATATGTAGTCAAATATTTGTTCCAGTTTTGCATCTGTTTGCTCTTGATACTGGAGCTGACGTAACTCAACTCCGCTAATCCGTTCAAACATAATTGCATTATTAGCAATAAAGTAACGCATTTCCACAAAAGCTCGCATAATGCCAATACTTACATTTACTGCAACATCACTATGAAGAACACTTGCAAGCATGGATATGCCTTGTTCAGTGAAAACATAAGGCAGATATCGTCTGCCACCTCGCCTTTCTGTGGTGTTTTCTGTGTCTGTTTTTGAGGTACCAATTTGGCACCTCAAAGTTTGATACTCGTCTTCAGACAATTGAAACATAAAATCTTCTGGGAATCGATTAATGTTTCTTTTTACTGAACGATTTAAAGCTTTTGTTTCCACTTGATAAAGAATAGCTAAATCGCTATCTAACATAACCTGCTGGCCTCGGACAACATAAATTAGGCTGCGTATATCGACCTGCACCGCTTCGGCAACAGCAATGTCTGTTTTTTCTTCTGTGACAACCTCATTTTTTCCTGCTGCCATCGAATTTCCTCCCCCATAATGTCATTTCAGTGTGATCTCCATAGTATAACACAATGCGGCAAAATACGACAGTATCTTTTGAAGTTTTTGAGAAGAAATAGTAGTACAAAACGAGCCGTCAGAAGACCATATCACTCTGCTCAGCAAACTTCGCATACTTTCAGGAATTATTTCCGCTTTAAACAAGACATGATTGACCGACTCTTTGAAATAGAAAAGGCACCGCTGCAGCGATGCCTTGTAAGTTTTGTAATACATTTATAATTTATATCTGGTGATTTTGTTCCAGTTCTCTGGAAATCCCATTTTTTTCAGCAATTCGGTTTGAGTTATTCCTTGTTGATTTTTGGAATGATTATCTATCAGGCGTGTCAGCCTTCGTTTTAACTCCCGAAAATCTTCTCTCGGCAATAAATACCTCAAGGTAATCATGACTGCAAACAGGTCATGTTTTCCATAAATATACTGATTGCCATTTTTAGGGATCTGCAGCTTATTATGTATAGGAAAATCTGGGATACTTTCCACATTTCTATAGGAAAACAGGCGTTCTCCGTGGGCGCAGACATTGCGAAAGCGAACAAGATATCGCAAAACCTGTTTTAACTGGCTTTCATTGATTCCTTGAAACTCACTGCTAATCTTGAACTGTATGTCTTGTGGAAGTACCGAATACATGACTGAAATATTGCCAAAAGTTAATGCATTCTTTAAAATCCAGAGTGGGACGTTCCCATGGGCAGTCCGTGCGTGATTGATATAATGATAATCCGTATTATGTATGACATATTTTGCCAACACATGATCAACCAGTTTATCAATGTCTGCTTTGTTTCTCCTGCTGGAATAATTATAATTCTGTTTATTTAAATACGCATTCTGAGACTCTCCGTATTTTTCACAAAACGCATATGACAGTAGTGACTTGATGTGGTTTTCTACCCGTAAGATATAACTCAGGAAAAGTTCTCTGAGCATACGGTCAAAGTCATACAACGCAACAATGTCTTCAAGACGGGTACCATCTCTGTATGCCTTCGTTGTAGGATTTTTAAACAAGTCCTTATAGCCGCTGATTAAAGAATAATAACTGGTTCGTTTTAGCACATTTTCTGCATATTCGCGATCCGCAATCAGCAGTCCTTTTTCATTTATCAGCTTGTCTATCTGCTGCTCGTATGTCAAAAAACACTTTGCCATAAAACCACCACCTAATCACAGAAAAAAAGAGGAGTCCCCGCAGGTTCTCCTCCGGTCACAGGCCTCACAGGTGTCTGCAACGCATTCACTGGCTGTATAGTACTTGAAATTACTCGGAATGTCAAGAGTTCTGCCAGATATTTTTAATATATGTGAAGACTCCGTTTTTATTCATAGATATAAAAACAGTAGTTTTTTCTAAAAACGCCGGGGAATCTTCCATACTATGTATAGGAAGAGAAAAATCAGAAATCTA
>Ga0192243_10784_pt1 | contig 10184 bp, 10 predicted proteins | sample Koala_Koa27_K3_FD_131233 | JGI IMG/M metagenome (GOLD analysis project Ga0192243, IMG submission 131233) | Enriched cells from koala feces incubated with labeled cellulose particles, San Francisco Zoo, California, United States - Koala_Koa2-7_K3 ... | reverse complement strand
AATCGACTTTTTCTTTAATAATGATGTCAGAACTGGACCACCTCTTCGATAGGCTGGGCCGTCTCAACGGTGTCGGCGTAGAGCACGGGGCCCTCGCCTTCGTAGTCCTGCCAGAATTCACATTCGATTCTGGCGCGGACCTTGACCCACTGTTTGGTCTCTAAGTTCCGGGCGTTTCTGTATTTGCAGATGAAGCCTAAAAAGCTCATGTCCGCGGCGCAGCAGGTCATGGCCATGCGGCCGGGGACGAAGTAGTTTTTCGGGAAGTTGGGGGACTTTAATACCATGGCGGTAAATTCCACGGTCTTGCCCACATAGTGGTCTGTCCGGTTCATGCAGTCTATATACCAGATTCCGTAATTCTCCGGCGAGATCTCGATCACGTCGGCTTTCATGTCATAGGGCAGATCCTCGTCTGTCAGCTCCTGTTCGATCTCCCCCTCCGAGTCCTCGAATACCAGCTGCGCTTTGGGATTCATGGCCATAAGGGTCCTGCGGTAGCCGGACAGGTCGTCGATGCCGTCGCAGCGGTTGCAGATGACTAACTCGCTGTTTCTCACCATGGCGCCCAGGAGGGGCTTCATGTTGGCCACGTACAAGTCGAATGTGGACATGTCGATGATCGTGATCTGCTGATACACGATCCAGTCGTCCGGCAGCTCCATCTCGTCCTGATTCCACATGCCGTTCCACTCGATCACCACGCGCTCGGGATTATAGAGCAGCTCCAGCTCGGTTAAGCGGCTGGGAGTCATCTCCTCCCGGTTTTCAAAGTAGACCACCGCGGTTCTCTGATCCGCCAGCATGATCTCGTCGTACTCGGTATCGCCCTCCTCGCAGACCAGCAGCAGAGTCTTCCCATCGGTCTGGAAATACTCCTGCTCCATGGTATACTGTAAGAATTGTGTCTTTCCCGCCTCCAAAAATCCATTGATCAAAAAGACCGGGATATAGTCGTCCTCTATCATATCACTCATATCGCTCATGTGCTCAGCTCCTGCCAAATGCGTTCTTTAATGCTTCCTCGTTTAAATTGGCACCGATCACGCATACTTTTCCTGTATATTCCGGGCTGCCCTCGCGGATCTCAAATTCCTCAGGCACCAGGTCGAAGTAGAACCACTCTCCGTCCTTCTCACCGGGAACCATACCCTTGGCTCGCAGCACCTCGCCGTACTCGTTGCCGTAGGCCAGCTCATCCAGAATCTCATCCAGCTTCTGTCTGGTAATCGGAGATACGTTTTCCAGGCCCCAGCTGGTGAACACCTCGTCTGCGTGATGATGATGGTGATGGTCGCCGCAGCCGCAGGAATCGCCGTGCTCATGGTGGTGATCATGGCCACAGCCGCATTCCTCGTCGTGGTCGTGGTGATGATGGTGTTCGTGATCTTCCTCGTGGTCGTGGTGGTGGCCGTGGTCGTCCTCGTGGTCATGGTCGTGATGATGATGGCCGTGGTCTCCCTCGTGCTCATGGTCATGGTGATGGTCGTCCTCATGCTCATGGTCGTGATGATGATCATGCTCACTCTCATGGTCATGCCCGCAGCCGCAGCCACATCCGCACTCCTCATCATGGTGATGGAAGTGCTCCTCCACCTCCTTCATCAGCTCTTCCGCCATGGTATCATCCGGCTTCTCGATGATTTCCAGAAGCTGTGCTCCGCTCAGCTGCCCGCAGGGGGTGGTAATGATGGCGGCTTTGGCGTTGTGGTCGCGGATGATATCCACCGCCAGCTGCACCTTGGCAGCGTCCGCAACATCGGTACGGCTGAGAACAATCGTCCCTGCGTTTTCGATCTGATTGTTGAAAAACTCTCCGAAATTCTTCATATACATCTTGCATTTCATGGCATCCACGATGGTCACGGCGCTGTTGAGCGTCACGTCGATGTCCTTCGCCACGTCCCGGACGGCCTTCATCACGTCGGACAGCTTGCCTACGCCGGACGGCTCGATAATCACACGCTCAGGCTGATATTTGGTCAGCACCTCCGCCAGGGATTTCCCGAAGTCTCCCACCAGCGAGCAGCAGATACAGCCCGAATTCATCTCCCGGATCTCGATCCCGGCATCCTTTAAAAATCCGCCGTCGATACCTACCTCGCCGAACTCGTTCTCGATTAAGACGACCTGCTCTCCCGCGATGGCTTCCTCCAGAAGCTTCTTGATAAATGTTGTCTTTCCGGCTCCAAGGAAACCGGAGATAATGTCAATTTTGGTCATAGCTCTCTACCTTCTTTTCCAATAAATTTCCGCATACGATATATTGTTGCACAATCACGCCCCAATGTCAATAAAGGCGATCTCATCATAACTGCATTATAATTGCATAAATTTCTTAATCCCCTGGAACACCTCTTCGCTGACAATGTGCTCCATCTTGCACGCATCGGCCTCCGCAGTCTCCGCAGACACTCCGGCCACCCTCTGGAGAAATTCGGTCAGAAGCCGGTGTCTCTCATAAATCTGCTCCGCCTTCGCTCTCCCTTCCTCGGTCAGACTGATCTCGCCCCCGCTATCGATCACGATATAGCCGCTCTCTTTTAATATCCCCATGGCCCGGCTGACGCTGGGCTTGCTGAAATTCAGTTCCCTGGCCACGTCGATAGACCTGACGTTGCCCTTCTTTTCCTTCAGCACCAGTATCGTTTCCAGATAATTCTCACCTGATTCGTACATAGTCAAATACCTCCTGCGCGGATCACTTCCCCTATGGAAGCTGTTTCAATATCTTGTTAATATCCGTCTTCTTACCGATGACCATCAGATGCTCATGGGCCCGGATCATATAGTCAGCCTGGGGCATCAGCTTGGCATCCCCCTTGTCCTTGGTACCCAGAATACTGATGTGGTATTTGTTCCGGATGCTCAGTTCCTTGATCGTCTTCCCCACCCACTCTGTCAACGGCGGGATCTCGTAGATCGAGTATTCCTCCGTCAGCTCAATATAATCAAACACGTGGTTTGCACTGTAGCGGACCGCCAGCTTCTCAGCGATGTCCCGGTCCGGATAGATCACCTCGTCGGCCCCGTTTCTCAAAAGGAACTTGGCGTGGATATCACGGTTAGCCTTGCTGATCGCGTAGCGGCCTCCCAGCTCCTTCACCATGCTGGTGATCTCCAGACTGCTTTGGAAATTGGTGCCGATACAGACAAAGCAGATATCAAAGTTGGAGATGCCTAAGCTCCGCAGAACATTTTCATTGGTACAGTCGCCGATTTTGGCGCTGACCACATAGGGCAGCAGCTCCTCCAGACACTCCTCCTTCTCATCCACCACCATCACCTGATTTCCCAGCTTCGACAAATTCACACATAGATGCCGGCCAAAACGGCCAAGTCCGATAATTAATATAGATTTCATAACAGTCTCCTATCCTACCGTAATCCGTTCTACCGGCTGCTGGATATGAGCAGCCTTCTTCTGCTGGATAAATGCCAGAGCGAACGATAAACTTCCGATTCTTCCGCAATACATCAGGATGATAATAATCACCCGCGATACGGGAAGCAGTTGCCTGGTGATTCCCGTGGTCATCCCCACCGTGCCGATGGCCGAAAATGTCTCAAACAGCACATCCGGCATGGACAGATTCTGGATCGCCATGATCGCCAGCGCCGCAGTCAGCGCTAAAAATAAGTTGATAATGAACACCACGCTGGCCCTTCTGATCGCCTCATCCTCCAGATGGCGGCCAAAGGCATTGACCCCGTAGGTCCCTGTGATTGTGGATCGGGCATACAGAAGCATGATGGCTATGGTCGTGGTCTTGATACCGCCTGCAGTGGACCCCGGGCTTCCTCCGATAAACATCAGGATAATCGTCAGCAGCTTGCTTCCATCCGTCAGCGCTCCGGTGTCCGTCGTGTTAAAGCCGGCGGTTCTGGCCGTTACAGAGCTGAAGAGGGACGTCAGAATCTTTCCTGAGCTGTTCATCCCCAGCAGTAGATTGTTCCGTTCCAGAACATAAAACAGCGCCGCACTGCCAAAGATCGGCACAAAGGTGACGATCAGAACGATCTTGGTATGCAGCAGATATTTCCTGAAATGCAGCTTATGCCTGCTCAAATCATCCCAGACGATAAAACCGATACCGCCGATGACGATCAGGGACATGATCACCAGATTCACCAGCCAGTCGTCATAATATCCCACAAAGGAGCTGTAGGGGGCGGTCCCGCCCATCAAGTCGAAACCGGCGTTACAGAACGCGGATATCGAATGAAACATCCCGTAGAAGATTCCCCTGAGCAGTCCGTACTGGGGGATAAACCGAAAGGCCAGAAGCAGAGCGCCCACGCCCTCAAAAAAGCATGTCCCGATAATAATCTTTCTGGCCAGCTTCACCATGCCGCCGATCTGAAGGGTATTCACGCTCTCCTGCATGAGCCCTCTCTCCTTAAGCCCGATCTTTCTTCTCAGGATCATCGCCACAAAGATCCCGATGGTGATGAAGCCAAGCCCTCCGATCTGAATCATCGTGATGATTACCAGCTGCCCAAACAGCGTCCACTGAGTCCAGGTATCCGCAATCACCAGGCCGGTCACACAGGAGGCGCTGGTGGCGGTAAACAGGGCATTCAGAAAGCCGGCGCTTTGACCGCTCCGGCTGGATATGGGAAGCATGAGCAGGATCGTTCCTGTCAGGATAATACAAAAAATCCATATGCAATAAACTGCGTCTGCGTTAAATGATTATGGATATTACGCATCAAAAATCGATTCATGTCGTCATTTTCCTTCTGATATTCTTCTTCCCTAATCCTACTACAAAAGATAACACTTTACAAGGCTATTCTTCTCACCCCATGGGCCGCTGAAAACAGGCCGAAAGCGGCCAGATTGACCACCACCACGCTGGCGCCCGCCGGCGTCGAGAGACCGTAGGAGATCACCATGCCGATGAAGAAGCAGACCACCGCCAGGATTCCCGAAGAAATCACCACTCCCCGGAAGCTCTTAAGCATCCGCATGGAGGTCAGGGCCGGGAAGATCACCAGGCTGGAGATCAGCATGGCTCCCATCATCCGCATCCCCAAAACGATGGTCACGGCCGTCAAAACCGCAATTAAAATATTATACCAGGAGACGCGCACGCCTGTGGCCCTGGCAAAGCTCTCGTCAAAGGTGACGGCAAAGATCTTGTTGTAGCAGAACACAAAGAGTCCCAGCACCACCGCCGACAGCAGCATGGCGAGCCTCACATCCTCCCTGCTCATAGCAAGGATGCTGCCGAACATGTAGCTGCTGACGTCCGTCGTCATGCCGGTGGTCAGCGAGGTGACGATGATTCCGATGGCCAGCGCGCTGGCTGAGATCATGGCGATGGCCGCGTCGCTCTTGATCTTTCCATTCTCCGTAATCCTCAAAAGGAAAAATGCCGCCAGCACCACAACCGGGATGGGCACCTTTAGCGGGGACCATCCGATGGCAACCGCCACGGAAAGCGCTCCGAAGGACACATGGGACAGACCGTCCCCAATCATGGAATATCGTTTGAGCACCAGGCTCACACCCAGCAGCGATGCACACAGCGACACCAGAACACCGCCCACCAGGGCGCGGACCAAAAATGGATAGGACAGCATTTCCCGCAGCATTTCCATCACTGATCACCTCCCAAAAAGCTTTTTCCGGCCTTGCTGGCCGCATAATCGGCCGCCGGACCGTAGTACAGCACTCTCTGCTTTAAGTGCAGGATCTTGTTGGCCTGAGCCACGATATTGCCCAGATCGTGGGAAACCATCAGGATCGTGACGTTCTCTTCCCGGTTTAATTTCCTCACAAGGGCGTAAAATTCCTGTATGGCCGCCGGGTCAAGCCCCGTGATAGGCTCGTCCAGAATCAGAAGCTCGCTGGTGGCGCACAGCGCCCTGGCTATGAGCACTCGCTGCTGCTGGCCGCCGGACAGCTCCCGGTAGCAGTGGCCCCTCAGATGGCCGATCCCCAGCTTCTCCATATTCTCTACAGCCAGCTTCTTCTCATTTCGTGAGTAAAAGGGCCGGTTGCCCCGTCTTCCCAGGCAGCCCGACAGCACCACCTCATAGACGGTTGCCGGGAAATCCTTCTGGGCGGCGGTCTGCTGGGGAAGATATCCCACACCGCTCCTGCCCAGCTCCTCGGAGATGGTCAGGGTGCCGGCCGTGGGCTTTAGAAGTCCCAGAAAGCCTTTGATCAATGTTGTCTTGCCGGAGCCATTTTCTCCGACGATACAGATATAATCGCCGGGATCAGCCTCCATCGTCAGGTCGATCACGGCATCATGGTTTTCATATCCAAAATCTACATGTTCACATGTTATTAAAGGATTCATTCGTCCAGTCCTTTTCTCAAATTTTCCACATTCTGCTCCATCAGCTCCAGATAGGTGATTCCGCTCTCAAACTGGCTGCGGGTCACGTTGTGGCAGGAATGAAGCAGCAGAGGCTGGGCCCCGGTCTCCTCCCCGATGATCTCGGACACCCGGTGGCTCGACAGCTCCAGGTAGTAAACCACTGGAATCTGTTCCTCCCTCACCTTGTCGATCAGATAGGCGATGGTCTGAGCGCTGGGCTCCGTGTCCGTGCTGCAGCCGGAAAATGCGGCCCGGTAGTTAAGCCCGTACTCGTCCGCCAGGTAGCGGAACGGGAACTTATCGCCCACGATGATCATGTTTCTTTTTCTGTCCTTCATCACCTGCCAGAATTCCTGATCCAGCGCTTCCAAACGGGCCGCATAGGCGGCGGTGTTGTCGCGGTAGAAACCGGCATTACCCGGATCTGCGTCCTGCAGTCTGGCGGAGATGGCTTCCACGATCTTAATGGCATTGGCGGGCGAGGTCCAGATGTGCTCGTCGTATTCGATGTCGATGGCATGGCCGTCGTCATTGCTGGCGGCAAATGCCGACTCTGACGAGGGGTCCAGGGCGGCATGATCGTGGCCCTCATGGCCGTGGTCGTCATCGTCGTCGGCTTCCATCCCCTCCACGTGTTCCTCCTCCACGGCGCTCACATAGTCCATCATCACGGCCACGTCCCGGTCCACGCGACCGATGGAGTCCAGAACCTGGTCCAGCCAGTGCTCCATGGCCCCTCCGTTGCAGATCAGCAGATCAGCGTCCTGAATCGTGATCATGTCGGCCGGTGTCGGCTCAAAGGAGTGGCTGTCCATCCCCGCCGGAATCACCAGCGTCAGCTCCACCCGGTCACCGGCGATCTGTCTGACAAAATCGTAATACAGGAAAAGAGTGGTCACTACGTTTAATTTATCTGCTGGCTCCCCGCTATCCGGAGGCGCCGTATCACGGCAGCCGGCCAGAAGCAGGCTGCACAGCAGTATCGCTAATATTATCTTCTTCACAATCGGCGTTCTCCTATAATATCAATACTAACCTTATTTGGGGTCCGCTAAACATCCCAGCGGAGCCGTGTTCATAGTATATCATAAATGCCCCAAAAATGGAAATTTCTTAAAAACGCCCCTCAAACGGTAACGCAAAACGGCCAGGCGAACGCGCGGGCCAGAGTTTCGGACTCTTCAAAGAAGTCCTTCCCCCCCCAGTTCGTTTGTTCATCTGACCGTCTTGGTATTTATGTTCCGTCAGGCATCCTTTTGCAGTATGACGGAGTCGATCTCTCCATTTTCCACAAAGCCTTTCACTTCCAGTCCCTTTCTCAGGGCCTCGTTAAATTCTCTGGAATTCAGACGCAGCACACGGTTGTCCTTCAGCCGCACGAGGCAGCTCTCCTCACAGCCGCAGATGTCCTCCACGGACACCCGGTACATGTTCTTCCGGCTGATCGCCCCGATCTCCTCCAGGGTTTTGATCAGGCGGTATACGGTGGCAATCCCGATGGTCGGGTCCGTCTTGATCGCCTGATAATAGATCTCCTTGCAGCAGGAGCATTCATTCCCGATTATAATATCGATCAAAAGTCTTCTCTGATTGGTTATCCGGCAGCCCCGGTCTCTCAGTTCCTGCAGAATCACTTCCTTTTCGCTCGTCACTCTTCCGACGGGGCTGTCTAAATCCTGTTTTGTCATGCGGCGCTCCCTTCTCTGTCCTTATTTCTCCTGGTGGTTTGGATGACAGCCACTGCAGCCCTGACAGCCCTTTCCGCACCCACAACCGCCTCTGTTCTTATACACGTGCCGGAATGCCAGCCCTGCCAGTGCGATGATTATGAACAATATAATAATCGTTGCCGCGTTTGCAGTAATCCATGTAATCATCCTCTCACCCTCTTTCTCTGTGTGTCAGCACACTAGTTAGTTTTCACTAACCCTCGTTTTTAAATATAAGGGCCACTCTGCCCCTGTAATTATTGATAACTGGTATCATTTTCTTGATTACGTTAGTTAGTATATGCTAATTGCTTCCAAAAATCAAGCCCTATTATGAAAAAATTTATCGATTCCCATCATTTTCCACGATCACCGCCAGAGGACAGCCGTTTAAAACCTCCTCAATCGCCGTTTTGCGCGCCTCGTCGTAAAGGCGGAAGATTTCTTCGGCCCGCTCTTTATTATGGTAAACCTTCCAGTATCTGGTCAGGAGACAGTTTTTTCCTCCATTGACTATAAAACTCTCCACGTCCTCAACCGGATACTCCAGGATCACGCCCAGCTCGTGAGGAAACGGCGCATGGCCGGATATATATTCCTGATATCTCAGCCGCAGCCGGATGATCACCGACGCCGCGTCCATCCTGTCATAACCACAGCCCCGCAGAAAGCGGATCACCTTTTCCTCCTTCAGCAGTCCGGCCAGATGACCATAGCGGTAGAGAAGCAGAACATCCTTCTCCTCCCCCAGAGAAAGCGGAATACAGATAACCTTACTGTTTTGAAAGGCTTTCCTTAATATTCTCCAGGTACCGGCTTCCATGGTGATCATATTGGAGGCTTTAATCCCTTTCAGCACAGGCGCACACTGGCTGGCCACATAAAAGCTCAGCCTGGCGTGAGCCGGGCAGCGGTTCAGATAAGAAAAATAAACATCAGCAGACATCTTCCGATTCCTTTCATTTTTAATATTAGTATACAAGAAACCGCTCTTATTATGCGGGTATAAGAGCGGTTCCTGCAGGAGTCATGTTCCTCCATGGGTCAGATGGAGGGAACAACAAATGGGTGAAAATGTATCGTATAGAATATTCACATGTAGTTAGGATTGACTAACTGTATATAGATTAGCATAAGCTAACTTAAAAATCAAGTCTTTTATCTGATCTGTTTTCTCAAAAAGAAAAACCTGAAAGGCATCGCGGGCTGCGATACTTCTCAGGTTATCTGTCATAATCATCCGGGCCCAAAAGGCTGTATGGCCTGGGTTGTGGCGGCTGTCTGAGCAGGCGCCTGTGTAGAATTGGCCGGTCCCTGTGTCTCCGGCGGGGCCGCTGCGCCCTCGGCGGGAGCCGTTGTGCTCTCCACAGGGGCTGTCGGCTCCGCTGACGTGGTCACAGCTTCGGTCGGATGGGGAGCCGCCTCGCTGGTGGCGGCAGCCTCTTTGGAAGCAGCCGTCATTCCCGGACCTGTGGGCTCACTTAAAGCGCCGCTCTCCTCCGCCTTCGTCGTCTCCCCCCGGACCGTTGGAAGTCCCGGGAGCGGTCGTCTCGCCCGGGCCGCCATGTCCTCCGCCGGAGGTCTCCCCGGCCGCCGGTTTCGTGACAGTCACTCCTGGACCGCCGTTCACCCCGTCGGGATGAAGCACCTCCTCCGACTCCGATTCCAGACTCTCCATCGTCTCTTCCAGCGAAGGCAACGTCTCCACAGGCTTTGAATTCCCGTTGTCCTTGGTGCCGGTGCTTCCGGAGCCTCCGTTTTTGCTGTCCAGGGCGATCCTGTCGCTGATCTCCTTCACGTGTTTGGAGGGCGTATAGGATTTGTCAAACAAAAATTCATGAAGCTGGGCCACATCGGCCTCCAGGTTCTTGGGAACCACACAGTCCTTAGTGCCAATATTTTTTTCCACATGGTTAAATGGGAAACCGGTCGTCTTACCCAGATGATAGCGGGAAAGATTCTTCGCCATGGGGATAATATCATTCATATCGATGCTGGTGGATATCTCCGGCAGCACCACGACCATGATATTGTTGATAACGGAAAAATCCGCCTTCTTAGCCTTTTCCATGGCTTTCGCCAACACGGTTCTCTGCCGTTCCGTCCTCTGAAAGTCGGTGTCCAGTTTTCTCAGTCTGGC
>Ga0192243_10782_pt1 | contig 10208 bp, 6 predicted proteins | sample Koala_Koa27_K3_FD_131233 | JGI IMG/M metagenome (GOLD analysis project Ga0192243, IMG submission 131233) | Enriched cells from koala feces incubated with labeled cellulose particles, San Francisco Zoo, California, United States - Koala_Koa2-7_K3 ... | reverse complement strand
CGCTCATAATAGCGCAGCGTATCCGATGTCAGTCCGTATTCTTTACTTACCTCTGCAATCGTCATCTCGTTCTCTCCTCATACGGCCGGAATCAGATTTTATCCACACGGCCTTTTATATACCATACTACTTAGAGTTCACTCCAAGTCAAGACCTTTTGATAAAAATAGCGGAGAAATGAGGCAATTTCCTTCTGTAAATGCAAAGCTGCGGCCGTTTTGTATTCAAACGACCGCAGCCTTATCATCTCTCCGTCAGTTTTCTCAATACCGGCGCCTTCAGAATACCGGTCTTTTTCAGCTGGTACTCGTAGGACCAGCTCTCGCCATCCGTGCGCCAGGCGTTGGGATCAAAATATATCTCCTGGTCATCACAGTCGTGTATGGCCCCGAAGGTGTTGACACGGCTTCCGTAGCTGACGAATTCCAGATTGTGTTCCCCGCTTTCTTCTATATGGAAGCGGACTCTGTAGGGGGAGCGGAAGATGTGGCCTTTTGTGGTTCCATCTGCCAGGACCTCAATCAGAGGGGCGCGGAACTTGGATACCTCGATCTCGTAGGTTCCCGCCTCCAGATACAGGGCTGTCTGATAGACGGCGTTGCCGCCGTAAAACGGCAGTCCCTGTTCCGTCAGCGAACCCCAATGGCCCCTTGACGGCTGCTCCGACAGGGTGCAGGCAGCGCCCTCCACGGATACTGAAAAATCTCCCAGCAGGAAACAGGCTTCCACATTGGTTTTCTTTCCGTAATTGATATCCAGAACCAGCTCATGGGTTCCCGCTGCCAGCTCCGGCAGAGCCGTGCGCCTGATGCAGGGGTCCACGTAGTATCCCTCATCCTGCAAGCCGAGTTTCCGGCCGTCCAGAATGATTTCCGTCGAACCGGCCTCCTCCAGCGCCAGGCTGGCGTGTCTGATATCGGTCCGGCAGACGATCTCATACCGCAGCCTCAGACTGTGCCTGCCGTCCTCCTGCTCCGTCACCGTCCAGGGCTGCGCCAGAGCCGCCCGTCTCGGCGGATAGCCGGCCCTCTCCCGGCACAGATTATCCAGTCTCAAAATCTCTTCTCTGCCGTTAAATGGTTCCCCGTCAAAAGAATATTCCGCCATATCCAGGATCAGGACGTTGGGCTCCCGGCGCTGGATGGTAACCGGTGAAAAGCAGAGTTCTTTTTTCCACTCCACGGCTTTTCCAGGCGTCGCCGCCTGGTTACGCACTTCGCCGCCCGCTCCAGACTCTCCTGCCCTGCTGCACACTTTACAGCCTGCTTCCGGCTCTCCGGCCCCATCACGCACTTCGCTTTCCGTTCTTCCCGGCCTCATCCTCACCAGCAAACTATCCTGCTCATAAAAAGTATGACAAAATACCGTCTTCCCATCCTCCCACCAACAGCTGATCTCTCTCACCTCGCCGGACATCGTGTCATATTCCTCCAGCCTCCACACCCCATCAAGCCAAATCCGTACACGGTCCTCCAGCACAAGGTCCTGGTTTCCGGGCGGCCTGCCGTTGGCGATGAATAGCCACTCTCCGTCCTCGTCCCGCCGAAGCTGATACACATAGGGCTTTGTCCGCTCCCCGTCCCAGTTCTTCTTGTGGTTTGGCTTCTTCAGATGCTTCTCCCCATCATATCTCATCTCCACAAGCCGGACAACCTCCAGCTCCTTCAAAAGTGCGCTCTCCGAGAACTCCACCTGAGCACAGGTTTGTGCAAGCGCTGTCGCTTCCCCGCTCTCCACAGCGTCCACAAGCCCCGGCGCATTTCCCATGAAGATGACTTTTTTCCCTGCCCGGCAGCATTCCCGCAGCATTTGAACCGTCGTCCCCCGAAGGGTCAGACAGCCGGGGACGATTATCACGTCGTAGTCCATTTCCCCGATCTTCGTCCCGTCCCACAGCTCAGGAATCAGGCTTTCCGAGAGATAGTCAAAATCCAGGGTATTAAAAAGCAGCCATTCCGTCACGTCCGCAAACCGTTTGTCCAGCTCATCCCGCAGCTGGCTGGTCTGCCGGTTGGGTCCGTACAGCAGCCAGTAGGATTCCACTGGATGGATGACGCTGATCCTGACCATCGGGCGGCCGCTTCTGAGCGCCGTGTTTACCCGTGCAAAATGATCCTCGATCAGCGGATATTTCTGATACCAGGGGGACTGGAACCCGATGGCGGCCGGATAGTCCCTCTTGGCCTCCCCGCCCATGCTCATCCAGTTTAAGTGATGAACCCGGTGGGTCACTCCCAGGGCGGCCTGCCAGTCTCCCTGAAGCTTGTGGCGGCGGAAATCAAAATCCCAGTTGGTCACGCCGTAAAGCTCGCTGACCACGCCGCATTTTCCATACTGACGAGCTACGCTCTGGGCCTGCTTGACCGTCGTATACTCTCTGGCATCGCAGAGTATGTCGACTCCCGGCATGGAAAAGCCCCGCAGGCTTCTCATAACCTCCCCCAGGGCCTGAGTCTGGGAACGGAGCGTCGGCTCCTCCATCATGTGGCCGCAGAGGCGTATCCCGTGGGCCTCACACCAGGCTCCCACCTGATCCCCGAAGGCTTCGGCAAACCTCTCCGTCACGTGATCGTGATACCGGTAACGCCACACAGAGGCCCTCCCCTCCGGCAGCTCCCACAGAAGCTCCGGCACATAGTCCAGTAAATCGCCTCCGTAAGCCGCCCGAAAGGTCTCCTCAAAGTCCCCCGTATAGGGGAGCTGAATCTCCTCTTTATTCTCCGCGCTTCCCAGATATCCCTTGGGCAAAAACTGAGGCTCATCCGTGAATATCGAGGGAATGGTCTTCCCAAATTCCTCCCCGGTCTCCCGGTAGTACGCTTCATAGGTGATATCCAGAAACTCTTTGACCGCCCTCGGATTCAGCGTGTCCACATAGGACTGATTGTTAAACCATGGGCTGTCATGGGCGATTTCCAGATAGACATACCAGAGGGTGTACCCGTCCCTCTCCGGCTCCGTCTCCCCGCAGCGGCTGTACTCCGCCAGCGTTCCATCCGGATTCAGCCGGACCTGGTAGGCGGCCAGAAAGCTTCCGTTTCCCTGAGGGGAAGAGGCGGCTCTCGAATCATATACAGGCGGCCCGTAGAGCTTTGTCCCCTGCCGGTAAGGGGTGACTAACAGATATCGGCTGCGGTAATCAGGATTCTTCGTCACATAGCCGCCGCCGTACCCGGAGGGCCACCGGTCCTCATCGTAGAGGCAGCAGAGCAGATTCTTCTCCTTTGCCAGCTCCACGCAGCGCCTGACACAAGCCATATATTCTTTCCCCAGATACTCCGTGTCCAGCCCCACTCTGGTATGGATATGAAAGCCGCCCATCCCCATGCGGACAAACTGTTCGATCTGCTCCTCCAGAATCTCCGGGTCCAGCTTCGTATTCCAGGACCAAAAGGGGGCTCCCCGATAAACCTTGGAAGGCATTTGAAACTCTTCCATCGAAAATTTCTGCTCTGATTCCATCTGTTTTCCTCCTTGCCTCACTTATCCCTTGACCGCGCCCTCTGTGATCGAGCGGACAAAGGTTTTCTGCGCCATCAGATAGATCACCACAAACACCATGGCCCCGATGGTCAGCGCCGCAAATACCGGCGTGTAGCCCAGGGTTGAGATCTGGTCTCTCAGGATGGCGATTCCCACGGACAGCGGGTATTTGGCCGTATCGCTGATGGAAACCAGCGCCCACATGTACTCATTCCATGCGCCCATGCCGCCCAAGATCGCCAGCGTCACCAGCATGGGCTTCACCAGCGGACAGATGATCTTAAACAGAATTCCTGGAGTGCTGCAGCCGTCGATCTTTGCGGCCTCGATGATCTCATCGGGAATATTGTCCATATAGTTTTTGATCAGGATCAGTCCCAGCGGGGCAAAGCCCTGAAAATATGGAAATACAATGGCCGGAAGAGTATTCTGTATCCCCAGATTCACCACCTGCAGATACATAGGAAGCAGGATGATCGGCGTGGGGATCAGCATGTTGATCAGTATCATATAGAAGAAAAACTTCTTAAACTTCATCTTCAGCTTGGAAAATGCAAAGCCCGCCAGGAGGATCAGCACCAGCTCCACCACCAGGGTGGAAACCGTGTTGACAACCGTATTCTTCAGGTACAGGCTCAAATGACCCTTGTCAAATGCCGTCACAAAGTTACTGAAATTAAACGAGGTCGGCAGAGACCAGATGCTGTTTAAGAACTGGGACTCCGTCTTGAAGGACTGGAGGATCACCCAGATCAGCGGGTACAACGATATAACCGCATAGACAAGGGCAATCACAAACACCAGCGGCGATACACTTCTTCTGGTTCCTTTTCCTGTCTTAGCCATGGCTCTCTCCTCCCTTTCCCTTCTTTAACAGCTGCATGATCACCGTCAGCCCGATCATCACAACCATCATGATGATGGAGGCCGCCGTAGCCACGCCGAATTTCTGTGAGACAAATGCCTTGGAGTACACATATGACGTCATCACCTCCGAGGCACCGCCAGGCCCGCCTTGAGTCATGACCCACACCAGGTCAAAGGCCCGCAGGTCATTGGTGACCGTCAATATTCCCAGAGTCGCAAAGGTGGGAATCATGTGGGGAACGATGATATAGCGAAGCTTCTGCCAGGGACTCGCTCCGTCGATATCCGCCGCCTCCATATAGTCCTTGGAGAGCGTCATGATATTGGCATAGCAGATCAGCATGTTAAATGGAATCGTCCTCCATATCCAGGTGACAATGATGGACGGCAGCGCAGTCCCCGGATCGGACAGCCAGGGCCGCGCCAGGCCGTCCAGACCGATGGCCCGCAGAATCTGATCCAGAGGCCCGATGGTGGGATCATAGATGATTCTCCAGATACAGCCCACCACTACCATGGAGATTAGGTAGGGGATAAACAGCGCCGTATTAAAAAACTGCTTCATCTTAATTCCCCGAAACATCACATAGGCCAGGAAGAAACCGATGGTAATCGAAAAGATCAGGTCACACCCAATCAGTTCAAAGGTATGTAAAAATGCCTCGTAAAACTGTTTATCCTGCAGCACGGTGACATAGTTTTTCAGTCCGATAAATTTGGTCATGGCCCCGTAGCCCTTGTATTTGTACAGGCTGATCCGAATGGCATTGACAAAGGGGATATACAGGAACACGCACAGGATCGCTATGGTGGGCAGAATCAGCAGATAGGCCGGAATACTTTCCCTGATGTCCTTTAACAGTGTGTGTTTTGGTCTTTGATTCACGGATGGTCCTCCTTTACAGTTGTACGGCCGCCCCGCGTTTGCAGGACGGCCATGTGATTCAACATTTAACGCTTACAGATCCTCTAAATATTCCTCGTACAGATCCCGGAGCGTGTTGCATACCTTGTCGAGATCAATCTGACCCAGCAGGTAATTGGGCAGCAGATTGTCGCGGAACTCGCTGTTGATCTCCGTGCTGGCCGTGGTCGGTACGAAGATATCCGGGCAGAAGCCGCCCTCGGCCGCCTTGGTGTAGCCTGCCAGCACCTGATCCAAATCGGCACCGCGGCTCACATTGACCAGACCGGAGTTGGAGTATTTGAGTCCGTCGTCGGTCTCGAAGTTGGTTCTGGAGGTCAGATATTTGACCAGGCGCACAGCCGCTTCCGGCTCTTTGGTTCCGGCGCTCACCGCAAAGATATTGCTGGAGCCGCCGAGGGAACGGGAGGACAGCCCTCCGATGCCGGGCAGCGCGTAGGTAGCCAGCTCCATGGTCTCCGGCGCATTGTCCATAATATAGGCGATCTTATCCGGCGCAATCAGAACCTGAGCCAGCTCTCCCTGAAGGAACATCTGAGCGGTCGTGTCCAAATCGGCGGTAAAATAATTCTCCGGCAGATACCCTTTATCCCAAAGCTCCTTCACGGAGGAAGGGCCCTGCTTCACGGATTCCGTCTGGAAGGTCATGGTGCCGTCCGCAAAGTTTTTACCCTGTCCTTCGATCTCGTCCCGGCAGAACTGATCCCAGAACAGTCTGGGCAGCCAGTCGTTGCAGGTATTGCTCTGAACGGTCAGCGCCGTGTAGCCCGCCGCCTTCACGGCCTCACAGTTGGCGATAAACTCTTCCCAGTTAGCCGGTTCCTTTAACCCCAGCTTCTCATAGACGGCCTTGTCGTACATCACTGCGATGGTAGTCATGGTAAACGGCACGCCGTAATCATAGGATTCCATCTCCCCGCAGCCGGATAACGCGATGTTTTGGAAGTTCTCCAAAAGCGCCGGAACAAAGGTGTCCTTCCACGCCATATCGCCCTCGTAGCTGTTGCTTGCCATGGTGTCGGATAAGTCCATCAAAAGTCCTTCGCTGATCTGGTCACAGTAGTAGCCCGACTGGGTCCAGAACACGTCCGGAAGCTCATTGGCGGAAGCCAGAGCCGCAAACTTAGCCGAATAATTGCCGGAGTCCACGTACTCGTACTGGACATTGATGTCCGGGTTAGCCTCCATAAAGGTCTTGATCATATCCTCATCCACCAGCTGCATGGCTGAAAGAATCCTGATGTTGGTCTTCTCTCCGTCTGCGGCGCCCTCCGCCGCCTGGCTCCCTGCCGCCGTGGTCTGGCTGTCCGTCCCCGCGTTTCCCTTGTCCCCGCCTGATCCGCAGCCGGTCAATACGGTTGCCGCCATCATTGCCGATAATGCCAGTGCTAATACTTTCCTCATCACTTATCCTCCTCGTTTTTCATTCATTGTCTTGCTTTCGATAAACCTATTGTATCACAGGAAGAGTGTACATCTTTTGGATGGTATGGTATACTTTCTTTAGATTTTAAAGGAGGGGGAACCATGAAACTGCGCCTGAAATTTTTCATTATCTTTTTCCTGATCTCGGCGATCCCGATTGTCCTGATCACCTCCGTGGTCTACCGCCGCTACTACACCACCACCTACCAGCAGATGGACGAATTTTCCTCCAATCTGTTTGAAAAAGCGGTGCAGCAGACGGATGACACGCTGGACGACATCGTAAAGGCGGCCAATATGTTTACCTTTTATTCCAGCGGCTCCAATTCGCTGATCCAGAACCTGCGGCCCTATGCGGACCCCAACGTTTCCACCACGCCGCTCTCCATCTATCAGACCAAACAGAACATCAAATACATCTGCCAGAATATACTGAATTCCTACGACTTCATCTACGGCCTGTATGTATTTACCCCTGCCGGCGTCACCATCGATTACGAGAACACCAAGGATATCAAGCTCCACTACCAGTATGACCCGACGGACGAGGCATGGTATCAGGAGGCCAACAGGCTGGGCGGCAGCCTCTATGTCAGCGACGTGGCCGTCCACCAGTCCATGTTCTCCGGCGCCACCCCCACCGTGTTTGTAGCCAAATACCTCTACGACGTCTACTCCCACAAATGCCTGGGCGTCCTGCTGGTAAACTGTGATCCCGTGGTCTTTGATCTCGCCAACATCAACACCATGCCGGACATCACAACCATCACCATAGAGAACACGGATACGGGCGGCATCATCTATTCCAGCGCCGGGACCGCTGCCGGACGGGCAGAGAATTCCAAGCCCCATCAGAAGGAGGTATTATCCTCCGCGTTAAGCCTTCCCGCCCTGAAGCTGACCGCCGTCACAAACTACAGTATGCTTTATAAGGAGTTTAACTATACGGGCCTGCTGCTGATCGCCATATCCGCAACCAGTCTGGTGATCGCCCTGATCCTGTCCTGGGTGCTGTCCCACTATCTCACCCAGCCCATCGTGGAGCTGAGCCGGATCATGTCGGAACAGCAGGGCTCGGACTTGGAAGCCTGCGAGCGGTATCCCGCCCGCTCCGACGAGATCGGCATCCTCTATAATGAATACAACAACATGGTGGAAAAGCTGAACACCTCCATCAAGATGGATTACCAGAACAAGCTGATCGCATTAGACTCCCAGATGAAATCGCTGGAGGCCCGGATCAACTCCCATTTTCTGTTTAATACTCTGGCGTCCTTTAACAGCATCGCCGAGATCGACGGCAGCGACCGCCTCTCCACCATGTCCATCGCCCTGGGAAATATGTTCCGCTACACCATCAAGACCAAAAGCGAGCTGGTCACGATCCAGGATGAGTTAAATCATGTGAACGACTATGTGTCGATCCAGAAGATCCGCTTTGACAACAAGTTCGACTTGATCGTCACCATACCGGAGGCCATGAAGGGGCTGACCGTGCTCAAACTGATCTTACAGCCCCTGGTGGAAAATGCCATCACCCACGGTCTGAAGCACTGTCAGACGGGGAGCCGGATCACCATCGACGGCTACACCAAAGATTCCCTGATCTTTATCCGGGTCAGTGACGACGGACAGGGCATCGAGCCGGGTCAGTTGGAGGAATTGCAGAAACTTCTGCAGGAGGAGGCCGCCTTCACAGAGCTGGGCCATCGGAATAACCAGAGCATCGGATTAAAGAATATCAATACCAGAATCGAGCTCTACTATGGGAAGGGCTATGGCCTCACCATCGAGAGCGAGCCGGGTATGGGTACCTCCATACTGATTAAGATACCGGATATCTCTTCGGCTGCCCCGGATAAAACGGGGACTTTATAAGGGGAACGACAAAAGGGGGAAGCACTATGTACCGTTATATTATCGTAGATGACGAATCATTGATCCGCCAGGGGATTAAAAAACAGCTGGAACCGCTGGCTGACCGGCTGTGCTGCGCGGGGGAGGCGGAGAACGGGCAGACCGCCATCCAGTTGATCGAAAAGGAGAAACCGGATATCATTATCCTGGATATGCAGATGCCTATCATGGACGGAACTAAGCTTCTGCCCTGGCTCACGGACCATTATCCCGACTTGCAGATCATAGTGATCAGCGGTTATAAAGACTTCGACTACATCAAATTTGCCATAACCGCCAACGCGGTGGACTATGTGCTGAAGCCATTTTCCAGGCAGCAGATTCAGGATACGGTCTTAAAGGCCATGGGGCGGCTGGAGAACACTGCCGCCATGAATAATCAGATTCTCTTCAGCACCGAGCAGAAGGAGCAGGCTTACTATGAATGTGATATCCAGATGCTGAAAAACCTGATACTGGGTTACCACAATGACACCACGGCCATCAGCTCCCAGAAGCTCAACTTCATCAACAGCAGTCACAACCTGATTCTGCTCATGATGAACACGGAGGCGCCCACCGCGGACTTGTCCCTCGAAAACTTTTTGGAGGACTCCGGCTACAGTGATCTGGCCCTGTATCTGCCTCACTTAAATAACCTTCACCTGGGGTTCATCATCCTGTTTGTGCCGGAGCACTCCGCCGGTCAGGGGACAAGGCTGTGCCGGCAGATTATGGAGGAGCTGCCGGGCTGCTATATCGGCGTCAGCGCCACACATACGGGACTTTTAGAGCTCCACACGGCCTTCGAGGAAGCCTGCACGGCTCTAAACAGCCGAACGCTGTGCGGCACCGCCGCCCCCTATCATTTTTATGACGGGGAGTCCGAGCCAAGGGCCATCACCTGGGATAAAACGGATGAGTTTTTGTTCCGATTAGAAGCGGGTATGTCCGAGGAGATTGCCCGGCTCATCGACGAGCTTCACCGCTTCCATATGTCCATCCCGGAGCTGACCTTAAACGACGTCAAGTTCCATTATTATAACCTGACCAACCAGTGCTGGCCGATTATGAATTACTATTCCAAGCAGTACAAGCCGTCGATCAGTATGCAGAATGTGGTCAAGAGCATCTTCTCCCCGGAGGAGCTAAAGAATTATTACTCCCGCTTCTTCCAGAATCTATCGGAAATCCTCAGGGAAAACAGCGTGTACGCGGTGGAAGGCGCCGACACCATTGAAAAGATCAAGATCTATATCCAGAGAAACTATCAGAAAAACCTAACCATAGACTTGATCGCCTCCTTCTTCTACTTAAACGCCAGCTATTTCAGTCACCTCTTCCGCCAGCGGACCGGAGAAAAATTCGTGGATTACCTAAACCGGACCAGAATCGAGCGGTCCAAAGAGCTGTTAAAGACCTCAGACCGAAAGATGTACCAGATCGCCAAGGCCGTAGGCTATGATAATGTCAAATACTTCTTCCGGGTGTTCAAAAAATGGGAGGGCGTAACGCCGGAGCAGTACCGGGCGGCGCAGGGGGCGGACAAGGATAAAGCGTCTGCCGAGGCAGACTTTCGCGCCGGAGCGCGGCCGCTTTAGTGGCCATACTG
>Ga0192243_10778_pt1 | contig 10261 bp, 8 predicted proteins | sample Koala_Koa27_K3_FD_131233 | JGI IMG/M metagenome (GOLD analysis project Ga0192243, IMG submission 131233) | Enriched cells from koala feces incubated with labeled cellulose particles, San Francisco Zoo, California, United States - Koala_Koa2-7_K3 ... | reverse complement strand
GTTTTAAAACAATATCAGTATAATGTCCTCTGTCACCCAGCCAGGTTCCATAAAGTGACAGGGAGGTGCTCTTGTTTTCACCTTTACCGCTATCGTAAGTAGTTTTTCCGTCGTTATGGCTTATTGCCGCACCATAATGCCAGCTGCCAAAAGCTTTATCATAGCCCAATTGGAAGAAATTATACTGATTTTTATAAGCGCCGCTGTATTCAAATTCACCGCGGCTCATACGTGCCCAAATGCCTTGGTCTCCCTTGCTGTTACGCAATTCTCCTAACCGCTGGCTCAGCGTGCTGTCCTCCTGCCGCCATGAAACGATCGCAACACTGGCAATATTGCGCATAGAAGTCATAGTAGAACTTTCCTTATTTTGTTTGACGCTGTCAACCTTGACCGTACTGCCGCTGGCAGCAGTATCCAGATCAGCGCTTACCGAACCCTTTAACAAACCTTCTGCTACATTAGCCGTAGCTGTAAGACCAGTATTAGTACCTTCCGCAACACTAATATTTTTAGCTAAACCCCCTAAATCATCAGCCACATTGTTAAGATCGTCGGCGGTGATACCAGTGTAATTAATTGTAAGTTTAGGACCGGCCACCGCTTTGGCTTTGAGATCGATTTTATTTACAGCATCAGATTCTATCGTACCAATTGATAATTTGGCGGTTTTTAAATCGGAGCTCGTTAACATATTTACAGTGCCTCCACTGCCATTAATGTCACCAAGTTTAACTTCCTGCCCCTCACCGCCATTCACATTAATAATACCATCGTTAAAATTTAGTTTATTAACAAAGCTGTTCTCATCAGTATTCCATTGTGCACCGTTGGCAAGTCCTAAGGTCATGCCGCCAACCTCTTTTTTCCCGTCTGGCGGATAAGGATTACCGTTAACAAAGATATTGCCGTTAAAGACAGAGTCTTGTGTTGTTAAATTTAAATCAACAATTGCATCTACCGATGTTCCTGATGTCGGTTGGTCATAGTTAAAATTAATATCTCCGTTGATTTTAACTGTGCCCTTGCCATCTTTATTGATCTCTGTTGTTGCACCGCCGCGAGTGCTCAAAAAAGTTCCTGACTCTACTGTTAAATTACCGTTAATAATTACTTTAGCACCGCTATAATTAACAATGCCGATATTATTATATTCCCCTGCGGTTGGCACTTTATTACCAGAAGTTACGTTAATATATGTGTTATCAGCATCTATTTTCACAGTGGACGGATTGCCATCATTTACAGTCTTATTATTTTGTGCCCAAATACCAACAGCTAATCCTTCCGCCGAATTGGCTTCAATACTTACATTTTCACCTTTGACATTAATAATGCCCGGTTCAACCTCACTGTTGTTCGTTGAACGTATTGCATTCAGCCCCAGAGCATCTTTTTTCGCGTCAACCTTCACCGTGACATTTTTAGTTGTATCATCACCAAGGTTTAATGTCCCGCCATTTATAACATGCTTATCTTTATCAGTGAAAGCCCCCGCATATACTGCTCTTGCTTCACCTTCCGTATTAGTAACCGATATGTTTATATTTTCTGATGCCGCATTCAAAACGGCTTTATCCCCAACAAAAATTCCATATACACATTGCGTTTCACTGCGTTTAATATCTGCAGCAGTAAAATCTGCTTTCTTATCGCCCTCGCCGTGGTATATAAATTCCGCATTTGGCTTCACAGTAAGAGCATCGTAATCAACAATTGTCGCTGTATCCGCCGCTAAAGCTGTTCCTACCGGCAAAGCTAATACTAATCCCAGTGTTATTTTTAGTGCCAAATTTTTCTTAGTTTTACCCAACATTTTCTACACCTTCTTCAATAAATTTCAACACAGGCAAAATGAGTAACTATCTGTCCATACACCCTAAAATTCAGCACCATCCCCTTTTCTTGATCATTTAAGATCAAATAAAAATTTCTGACATAGGTCTTGAATTTCCGGATACAAAACAGCCGTTTTATTTAATATTTTTTAATTATTTTGTATCTCTTATGATATATTACCACATCTGTACCCCCCGCAAGACATTTACGTTGGTATATTTCAAACGTTTTATGGTCTTGCACAAATTTTCGATTCAATTGTTATCAAAACACACAAAAAACTTAAAGGGCCTGTTGTCTGTAAAATACAGACAACAGGCCCTGATAGCGTTGAGCTCTATTTAATTATCCAACTTTCAAGTACCACTTCACGGTTTTAGTTATATACTCTCAGTCCAGTTTAACTGCGGTTCCGGAAACGCTGACCATCAGCATACCGTTAGTTTCGCCCAGCACTTCATAATCCACATCGACACCGACTACGGCATCGGCGCCCAATTTAGCGGCGCGCTCAGACATTTCCGCCAGCGCTTTTTCACGTGCTTCCTGCAGTTCCTTTTCATAGGTCCCGCTGCGGCCGCCGATCATATCCGTAATGCTGGAAAACATATCCTTGATAAAATTGACGCCGGAAACTACTTCCCCAAAAACAATACCTTTATAAGCAACGATTTTTCTGCCTTCTACAGCAGGTGTGGTCGTAACAATCATACTGTCAGCTCCTTTTATTTTACTGTTACCAGTTCATACGCGCGTGTTCCCATACCCAGCTTTTCGGCATGAGCAAGACAGGTTTTCCATTCAGATTCCGGTGTCAGGTTATGGAAATGATCATGTCCCTGACAGCCTTCCGGATTAGCTTTTAAATGATCGTCCAGCAGTGAGTTCACCATGACCGGCGCTGCATTGACCAGATCGGCACAGGCCTGATCCAGTGCCACCGGATCAAAAGATGCCAGCATACCGATATTAGGCACTACAGGTGCGTCATTTTCCGCATGACAATCACAGTAAGGAGATACGTCAACGATCAGGCTGATATGAAAATGCGGCCTGCCGTGCAAAATAGCCCAGGCATATTCCGCCATCTTTTTATTGAGCGCTTCCATGCTGGAACCATCAGCGGGCGGCTTCACCGCGTCCATCGGACAGGCACCGATACAACGTCCGCAGCCAACACATTTATCCAGATCGATATGCGCTTTTTTATTTTCGATGATCGGCGCACCATGCGCACAGATCCGCACACAGGCACCGCAGCCGATACATTTGCGTTCACTGATATGCGGTTTGCCGTCATGGTGCATTTCCATTTTGCCGGCACGAGAACCGCCGCCCATACCGATATTTTTAATAGCGCCGCCGAAACCAGTAGCTTCGTGACCTTTAAAATGGTTCAGGGAAATCACGATATCCGCATCCATCAATGCTTTGCCTATTTTCGCTTCTTGCACCAATTCGCCGCCCGGCACAGTTACATAAGCTTCGTCAGTACCCTTCAAGCCGTCGGCAATAATAATGTGACAGCCTGTTGAAAAAGGACTGAAACCATTTTCGTAAGCAGCTGTAATATGTTCCAGCGCATGCTTACGACGGCCTACATATAAAGTGTTGCAGTCTGTCAGAAACGGACGTCCTCCTTGTGCGGCAACGGTATCAACAACTACTTTGGCATAATTGGGACGCAGAAAAGAAAGATTGCCCGGTTCGCCGAAGTGGATCTTGATCGCCGCAAATTTATTCTGAAAATCAATATCTCCGATCCCGGCTGCTTCGATCAGCTTACCCAGCTTCTGCGGTAAACTCAACCCGCCATATCTGGTACGCATATCCGAAAAATAAACTTTTGCCTTCGTCATATTCCATTCCTCCCTTATAACAATCCCGGTAAATTCAGGTCGCTGCTGTCGATAACAGGCCGGCCCAGCGCACGTGACGGCACAAAACTGCCGTGGCAGTCACTGCCGCCGCTGACAAGAAGCTGATGCTGACGGCAATAAGTGAGCAGTGCCGCAGTATCTTCCCTGCTGTGTCCCGAATGGTAACATTCAAACCCGTCAAAATCCTCCTTCGCCAATTCCAGCAGTGTCGCTGCCAGCCCCGGCCCATGAAAACTGCTGGCTGCATGCGCGCATAAAGCTACGCCGCCGGCAGCATGGATGGCATCCACAACTTCTTTTATCGAAGGAAAAACCGGAAAACCAAGATCATGTTCTTTGGTAAAAATCCTGCTGAAAAAATCATTGACATCGCCGCAGAGCCCTTTATCCTGCAAGAAAGCCAGGGCTTTCCAGCCTCCGCGTCTTCTATCATAATCATACCGCAAAAACTCTTCAAAATCCAGCAGCCAGCCTCGTTCGATCAACATTTTTATACTTTCATCATCCTTGCTGTTCAAAAGCCGCTCATTATGCTCCAATAAATCCAGCAGCCGTTTGTTTGTGACATCGATACCATAACCCAGGATATGAAAACAGAAATCGTCTTTCGTCGAACAGATCTCCGCACCGGGAATAAATTTTAATCCTGCTGCGACGGCCAGCTCATGTGTCGCCGCCACATTGGCCACGCTGTCATGATCGGTAACAGCAATAGCTCCCAGCCCTGCTGCAAGCGCCGCTGCAACGACTTCCGGCGGAGTCCAGGTACCGTCAGAAGCGGTACTGTGGATATGCAGATCAACTTGCATCCGTCTGCTCCTCCTTCCTGCAGCGGCAGATCTTGCATTCTGCCGTCAGGTTCTCCTGTGCCTGTGGTTTCTGATAAAAACGTCTGCCAAATAAACAACTCAAAATAAACATACAGGTACCAGTCAGTACAATAGTGCCGCCCGGCGCTAAATTAGCATAATAAGATAAGGTCAGACCACCTGAAACGATAACGAGCCCATAAGCAATACCGCCGTAAATTGTCCCGGCAAAGCTGCGTGCCGTCTGCAGTGCGCAGGCTACCGGTATCACCATCATAGCGGAAACCAGCAGCAGGCCTACGATACGCATCGAAAGCGCAACTGTCAGCGCCGTCAGCACCGCCAGCCACATATTGAGTCGGTCAGCAGGCAAGCCTGCCACCCGTGCCGATGTTTCATCAAAGGTCAGATACTGCAGCGGCCGGTAAAAAAGTACCACAAAAATACAGGCAAAAATCCCCAGGCCGGCCACTATCCATAAATCGCTGCTGCTGATCGTCATCAGACTGCCGAATAAAATACTGCTTAAATTAAAACCGCCCATACGGTTCATACTTGTAAAAACAACTGCCAGCCCGATACCACTGTAAAAGAAAATTGCTAAAATCATCTCTGAAAAGGCCGCCAGCCTGGTCCGTACCCATTCTATCACGAGCGCCCCAAACACAGTGACCGCTGCTGCGCTCAAAACGGGCTGCCAGCCCATCAGCGCTCCACCCGCTACACCGGCGAAGGCGATATGTCCCAGGCCGTCACCGATCATCGACTGCCGCCGCAGCACTAAAAAACTGCCGATCAACGGGCAGATCACTGCCACGATCAAACCAGCCAGCCAGGCGCGCTGCATAAATTCTGTTTCAAACATTTCCAACATATAAGTACCTTCTATCTGTAAAAGTAACCGTGCTTATGACGATGCACCAGCGCCTGCTGTACGTCGCCCCAGAAGCAGACATCGTGGTCAAGGCACAAAGCATTATGCGCCACTTCGGCTGCCAGCTCCAAATCATGCGACACCATCACGATCGTCACACCCAGCTCACGGTTGATATCCCTAAGCATTCTGTACAGTTCGATCTTCGCATCCGGATCGACTCCGGTAGCCGGCTCGTCCAAAAGCAGCAGTTCAGGCTGCCGCACCATAGCGCGTGCCAAAAAGACACGCTGCTGCTGACCGCCTGATAACTCACCTATTTTACGATGCGCAAGCTCTTGAAGATAAAACCGTTCCAGCATCGTTTCTACTCTGGCTTTGCCAGCCCGGGAAATTTTCTGAAACATACTGCTGCCACACAAAAGGCCCAGCCCGATAACCTCTTTGACACTGATTGGGAAATCGCGATGCTGTTTAGCAGGATTCTGCGGTACATAACCGATTTTTTCCCAGGCCTCGAATTGCGGCAGCGGCGTTCCGTACAGCTCTATCTCGCCGGAAGTCGGCTGCAGAATGCCTGCTAAAAGACGCAGCAGCGTACTTTTCCCTGCCCCGTTAAGGCCAATAACGGCAACAAAATCTCCCTGGGCAATCTCCACCGAAAGATCGTGCAGAATCCAGCCTTCGCCATAATTATAGCCTAATTTGTTTATTTTAATGATATTTTCCATAGATCCACCGTTTATTTAACGCCCAATGCCAACTCCAGATTGTCGATATTCCGCGTCATGATTTTTAAATAATCGTCGCCGTTGTTTCTGCCTGCTTCACTCAAACCTTCCAGCGGATCAAGCACCAGCGTTTCAGCTCCGGAGGCTTCCGCAACAGTTTGAGCGATTCTGGGACTGACAAGAGTTTCAAAGAAAACATATTTTACCTGATTGTCTTTGATCGTACTGATCAGATTTTTCAAATCAGCCGGAGTTGGTTCCGCATCAGGAGAAATACCCATGATCGCAACCTGCTGCAGACCATAATCTTCAGCCAGATGACCAAAGGCGGCATGAGTCGTGACAAACAGCTTTTGCGGTGCTTTAGCCGCCAGCTCTGTCAAACGCTGGTCAAGCTGCAGCAGTTTTTCCTGATAGGCTTCGCTGTTCTTTTTATAAACAGCAGCATGTTCAGGATCAGCCTGCACCAAAGCAGCCGTTATTGCAGCAACTTCCAATACAGCTTTTCTCGGACTCAGCCAGACATGCGGATCTACATGAGTAGCTTTTTCGTCAAACAGCCCTTTGCCGGCCTCCACACTGGCTACCTGCTTGTCCTTTACAGCTTCTAAAGCAGGCCGGGCCCAGTTCTCGACCCCGCCGTTATAAACAAAAAGCCTGGCATTGCCTAATTTTGTTAAATCCTTGGCTGTCGGTTCCCAGTCATGCGGTTCCACACCGTCAGCGATCAATGTATCGACCTGCAGTAGATCTCCGCCGATCTGTCTGGTAAAATCAGCCATAGGATAAAAGCTTGCCACTACCGGCAGCTTGCCATCAGCCTGTTTCTGTTCACTGCCGCAGCCGACTGCCGCCAGTAAAACCATACCCAATATTACAACTAAAAACTTCTTCATTCTTACCTCCTACAAATTACCGCAGCTAAAATTTATTATTAAGCAGTAAGCCGCTTCACTTCTCCCCGGTGAGCCCTTGCCAGAACGCACCAACCTTATTTTTACTCTTTATCACCTCTTTCCTCAGACTGCTCAGTTATCACAATCTTCACAATAACCATATAAAATGCTGTGCTGCAGGCTTAAATTAAATTTATGCTTATGCAGTACATGCTCTGAAAACATATCTAAGTGCTCACAGCTCAGAGGAATGACTTTTCTGCATTTCAGGCACACCAGCTTCCCTCTTAAATCAGCCTGCGGACAGGGCAGACGCCAATACTGCGTTCCCGATCCATCAACCGGCTGGATTTTAATGACAGATCCTTCCAAAGCCTGCCGCTCCAGAAAACGGTACACCGTCGTCTGACCGATGTCGATCTGCAATTTTTGCAGGCTGCTCAGCAAATCTTTGACAGTTAAAAAATTATGTTTATCCTCTAAAAAATATTGCAGCATCGCTTCCTGCTGAGCTGTTTTATAAGGATTACGTTTTTTCATAAGGCACTCCCTAATTTGAAATTGAAATTCATATTCACATCTTACTCTGATTTAAAAACCTTGTCAAGCACACAGTCAATTACCTGCAATTTAAAGAAGCTCTATAATCACCTGCCAAAATAGAGTATAATACTGTTAACAAGCATCTTTTTTAAGGAGGATTTTGCCATGCTTACTAAATTACCCGCCCAAAATAAAATCGCCGCGTTCGATATCGACGCTCAAAATACCTTTACTCCGGTCTGTCCGGACGAACTTCCGGTTGCCGAAGGCGACCAGATCGTTGAGGAACTGAATGCTCAGGCAGCTCTAGCATCGCTGCGTATCGGCTCGCGTGACGCCCATTCCTCTCAGGCAGTCTGGATCGCAGGTAACGGACATCCTGTGCTCAGTCCCGTCAGCGGCTACCCCGATGTCGATGTATACTGGCCGGCTCATGCCATTGTTGGGACCAAAGGTTTTGAATTTATTACTGGTCTTGATCCTAAGAACTACGACTTTCAGGTCTACAAAGGTATTGAAATCGACAAACATCCCTATGGGGCCTGTTACCATGATTTAGCCAACACACTTTCTACCGGCGCGATCGAGTATCTGCGTGAACATGGCATCACTACAGTGATCTGCGGCGGCCTGGCTACTGACTACTGCGTAAAAAATACTGTTTTGCAATTACGTGCCGCAGGTTTCGAGGTCATCCTGAACCTTGCTGCCTGCCGCGGAATCGCTCCCGATACAGTTGCGGCGGCACTCGAAGAAATGCGTACCCACGACGTCACGATTGTCGAAAATACCGCAGAATTAAAGAAAATGCTGTAAGCACACAAACAAAAAGGACGAGCATGTGCTCGTCCTTTTTTCATTATTATAGTTATTCTTTTTTCCACACCTCAATACCACGCTGGCTTGGCAAGATCGCCGGATCGAACTCCGGCTCTACGATACCGGCACGTTTTTGATCCATATAATCATGCAAAGCAATATAAGCATACTTGCCTAAAATCGCGATCGCCACTAAATTCGTTATCGCCATCAGCGCCATAAACAGATCGGCCAGATCCCATACCAGGGCAACTTTAGCCACACTGCCAAACAGTACCATACCCACTACGATAAACCCGATATTGATCTCACCATAATAATAATTGCCTACAATAGAACTGAACGCAAACAGGCAGATCATTCCTGCCAGAAAACTCGGCGCCCAGGGTCCTAAATGCTGTGACAAGGATTGCTGCACCAATTCGATACCGGTCAGCTTACCTTCAGTATAACCATCGGACAACAGCACGATAAAAGCTGAAGCCGAGCATACCAGTAAAGTATCAACAAAAACGCCAAAAGCCTGGATCAGGCCCTGTTTTACGGGATGCGAAGCACTGGCAGTAGCAGCAGCATTCGGCACACTACCCATACCAGCCTCGTTTGAGAACAGGCCGCGCTTGATACCGGTCATCAGCGCCGCACCCATACCGCCTCCGGCAACAGCCTGCAGATCAAAGGCCGAACTGAAGATAGCGTTGAAAACCTGCGGCAGTTTCTCTATATTCATCAAGGTCACGCCTAAAGCTATTAAAAGATACAGACCGGCCATAATCGGCACCATCCATTCAGCGACCTTCGCAATACGCGCCACGCCGCCGAAAATGACAATACCGGTCAAAGCGGCAATTATACAGCCCATCACGAAACGATCCAGTCCAAAGGCAGCCTGCAGGGAAATTGTGATCGTATTCGCCTGTACCGAATTAAAAATCAAACCGAAGGTCACACTGATCAAAACGGCAAACAAGGCCGCCATTGGTTTGTTTCCCAGTACGTTCTTAATATAATAAGCAGGTCCGCCGCGGTAACCGCCGCCTTCACGCGGAACTTTGTAAATTTGCGCCAGCGTGCTTTCAATAAAGCCCGTAGCCGAACCTAAAATGGCGATGATCCACATCCAGAAAATCGCTCCGGGACCACCGCTGACGATAGCGATCGCAATGCCGGCAATATTACCAACACCAACACGGGAAGCAGTGCTGACACAAAATGCCTGGAAGGAAGAAATATGGTTATGTTCAGTCTTCTGTCCAACGCCTTCCTTTAAAAGACGTACCATTTCCTTCAGGCAGCGCACCTGTACAAATCGTGTCCGCAATGAAAACCAGATTCCCAGACCTACCAGCATCACAATCAGAACATATGACCATAAAATATCATTGGTAAAAGCAACAAAACTCTCTAAAAACTCCATTTTCTCTCTCCTTCATAATCAGACCTGTTATTACTTTTCTCTCTCGGCAGGTACCTCTACATATTCGCTACCGACCTGTTCCAGCTGCGTTGCCATATTAAGCGCCTCAGTCAGCCACCGCTCCGCCTCATCCTGCTGCTCTTGTTTCATATACAGCAAAATCCTGGCCTGCTGACCATATTCTACCGACGCCACTGTAAAAAGCTGCTGCTGATAGATAATATTCAGAAGTTTTCCTGCGTCCGCCGCGTCCGCACTTAAAGCAAAAGTACCCATTAAAATCTTCCGTGCCAGGCCGCAGCTTTGAACAGCTTTGGACACGCTGCCAGTATACGCGCGTACTAACCCGCCTGCACCAAGCTTGATCCCGCCGAAATACCTTGTCACTACCGCTGCAACGCCGCTCAGCTGATTTTTCCGCAGCACTTCAAGCATTGGCAGTCCTGCCGTTCC
>Ga0192243_10775_pt1 | contig 10345 bp, 8 predicted proteins | sample Koala_Koa27_K3_FD_131233 | JGI IMG/M metagenome (GOLD analysis project Ga0192243, IMG submission 131233) | Enriched cells from koala feces incubated with labeled cellulose particles, San Francisco Zoo, California, United States - Koala_Koa2-7_K3 ... | reverse complement strand
CCCAAAGAAGGTTCCGATAGTTCCCCCTGAAATATTGACCGTAATATTACCGGTGACCTGCCCTGTGGAACCGCCGCAATAAAGGGTGGTGACTGTTCCTCCTGAAATATTGATATCGATATTTCCAATCGTATGAGCACTATTGGAATACCCCCTTCCCATAGAACCGCCGTTGAGGGTCGTAATCGTACCACCGGTCATATTGACCTTAAAATCTCCCGTAGTTGGCCTTTCACTTGTTTGGGCTACGCCAACATTACTGCTGCCTGTCACGTTATAAATGAAACCGGCATTGAAGTTTAGTACCGTACTCGCCCAGGTTGGAATATCAACAATACCGCCGAGCATAAACAGTCCTGCCGATCCCCCATTGAATGTTATTTCAGAATATCCCGGATTATCTTTTGACGATTGCTCTTTGACAGGGTTACGGCCATCCGTAGCCAATCTTCCAATTTTAAAATCATCGTCACAGATTACAATTCTGGTTGGGTCATCTTCTGTTTTACCGTGAGGGCCATAGACTGCTTCATCTGGAAATGTATCATTATGTTTTACCAGAAAATCAACCTTTGGCGTACCTGCCTGAACTCCATTATTATTGGCCGATTCTGATGTATAGAGGAAAGTGGTAGTGAATGCACTCCCCTTCTTTATGGTCATATTGTAATTACAGCAGGAATAGTAGCTATCTCTCGTAAAGGTCATTTTCAAATTTTCAAGTATTAAATCTCCCTGTTGGTAGACATTTTCCAGGTTACACGTGATGGTCGTAACATCCTTTCCCTGTCCGCGTATGGTGGCATTCAAACAGCCATTATTTTCCCAAAGCTGATCGGTCAATGTGTAGTCGGTTAGCAGCTCTATCACGTTTGTCTCCGCGCTGCTTCCCCGTGTAAACTTGGAAAATGCTTTGCCGAGCGTTTGAAACGGATGATCCCTGCTCCCGTCATTGGTATCATTCCCCGACGTCGAGACGTAATATACGGTGGTGGCGCTCCACTGAGCCGTGAAGGTTACCGTGGGGGGTGACGGCGTCGGATGTCACGGTAAGTGTAAGCTCCGCCCCGCCCTCGTCCACAAGCTCCTGATCCGTAACCGCCGCGCCTGACGGCTTGGCGGCGGCTGTTCCCGTAAATGTAAGTTTCCAGCCTGTAAATGCCTTGCCATCGTCGGAGGCTCTGGTAAATGGGTTGGCTTTGGGTGAAATCGAATCACCTTCGCACACGGTCTCAGGATCCGGCGCCGGTCCGGTCCCTCCGTCTCCTGCCTCATAGATGACCGTGATGCTGCGCGCCTCCCCCGTTCCCAAAACAGACTCACTGAACAGCACAACCGACTCTGACGCGGAACGGAATCTGGTATTCTTCTGTACCGACATTCTGACACGGAAATAGCAGAATCTGTCCTCCGGCCGACTGACTCTCGTATAGACAGCATCCACCTCCCCCTCAATATCCTTCCATGACGATTCGGCAACGGGGTCCGAGGGAATCAATTTGGGCTGGCTTACGATGTTGGAGGACGAGTCAGAGAAATCGGTCGGTTCCTTCGGTTCCGACGGCAATGACTCGTCTTCCTCCGGTCCCACGGACAATGGCCCGGCTTCCTCCGCTTCACCGGACAATGGCTCGGCTTCCTCCATATATTCCGGTTCGCAGATCTGCCACTGATAGGCAATCTGGTATTCTTCGGATCTGGAGATCGGTTCCCCCGTGTCACCGTCTACTACCGTATATCTGGTCGTGCCTGTCTCCGTGCTCACCAGGATCTCGGGAGTGATCCGGCTGGTTCTCTCCCAATCTCCGTACAGTGTTACGCTTTCGGTTTCCTCATCCACAGGGATTGGAGTACCCGGCTCATATACGGTCGGAGCACTTTCCGGCGTCCTTAAGTCGTTTTCCAGAAGCCAGCCGCAAAACTCGTCCACAAATATGGAATCCTCCGCGCTCTCCGGCATCGGAAAATCCTCAGGAAGCTCCGGCGCGTAGAATACGCCGTCGATCACGGGAACCGATTCCTTTATTCCATCCATATTCACTTCTATGAAGCGGTCCGTTTTCTGATATCCTGCCAGCTCCGCGGCCTCAAGAAATGAGGCATTCTCCTCCTCACACAGATAAGCGCCCCGCTGTCCCGGATAGAAAATTTCCACTCCAACGATCTGACTTGTGATAGTCTCAATCGTATAGTTTTCCAGTTCCGAAGCCCTCAGCGCAGAGGCATCTACGGCCCCGTCATATAAATCGTTGGTCAGCAGTCCGTCCCCGTCGGTCTCCTCGATGGCCTCAGTCTCTTCCTCCGTATCCTGCGCCTGAGAAGGCGTGGAGAGAGAACCGATGGGTTTCCCGCTGTTGGCAGACTCTGACGGTTCCATGGCAGAATCCGTAGCATTCTCCGACGGTTCCACGGCAGATTCCGTCACAGTCTCCGACGGTTCCACGGCAGATCCCTCTTTTGACTCTGCCGCAAAGAACGTCGGTATGTTCCTCAGCAGTCCCTTGATTCCTCCTGATGTTACTGTAAACACGTTCTTATCTTTCACGGTTGCATCCATGGACGTTCGGGATACACTGCTCTCTGACTTTTCAGTTTCTCCCGGCATTTCCGGCCCGTCCGCCTCGTTCCTGTTTTTTCCTGTCGTTTCTGCCCCGACTGCTGCATCCACGGTCTCTCCAGACACTTCCGGCCTGCCCGCTGCGTCTCCGGTCTTTCCAGACGTTTTCGTCTCGCCCGCTGTATCTCCGGTCTTTCCAGACGTTTCCGTCTCGCCCGCTGTATCTCCGGTCTTTCCAGACGTTTCCGTCTCGCCCGCTGTATCTCCAGTCCCGCCGGACATTCCCGATCCGCCCGCTGCGTCTCCGGTCCCTTCAGACGTTCCTGATCCGCCCGCTTCGTTCCCGGTCCCTTCAGACGTTTCCGCTCCGCTCTCCTTGCCGCCGTCTTCTGACGGTTGAGTCTCTTCCGGCTTTGCAGTTTCCCCCGGACCGGCGGCAGCATTTCCCGGTGTCGCCTCCGTCAGTTCCCCGGCAGTCTCCGCGGAACTGCTCTCCTGCTCCTGTCTCTCTTTCGGAAACCCAATCTCCCTCTCGGTAAACCGGCTTTCCACAACATTGAACTTAGGCGCGTTTTCTTTGTCCTGGCCTCCGAATGCATAGTCCCCGATCCAGATGACGCTGGAGGGAATAGTCAGGCTGCCCTTTAAATTCCCGCAGTTATAAAACAGACAGGTTCCGATCGAAGTGATTCCTTCCTCGATCCTCACCGAACTGATGCGGTCCGCGTATTCCAAAAAAGGTGCTGTTCCCTCCGTATAATCCTTTGTTTTTCCCTTTCCGCTGATCGTCAGAACGCCTTTTTTTGAAAGGACTGCCGTCACCTCGTCCTCCCCCGCTCCGATCTCCAGTTTCACCGTCTTTTCTCCAAGGGCATGGACAAACGGATGAATGCCGTGGATCATGCCCACCGCCATGACTATATATAGCATGATCAGCACTGCTGTCATTGATTTTCGTTTATTTTTCTTCATCGTTTTCGCCCCTTACCGCTTCAGTGATATTGTCTGGCTGCTTCCCTTTCCGTCCTTCACGCTGATGGAATCTCCTGTTCCGATCTCACCGGTGATAAAAAACGCAGGCGGCAGCTCTCCTCGTCTCTCAAAGTCAGTTCCCGGGAGCTTCCCTGTACCCCGTTCATCCATGGATTCGTATTGTCCGGCGCCAGGCAGGACGGCCACGTCACGGTCACAGTCTGTCCCCGGTCCACTCCCACCAGTAAATCTATATATGCATTATGGGTTTCCAGCTGTGCCTTACAGTCTTCCTCCCCTTTATTCAATTGAAATGTCCCCTTTAATGTTCTGGTATATCCAATTCCTCCCTGGGGCTTTGCCTTAACCGTCACTACCAGCTTCGCTGAGGCGTTCCCGTCTGACTGCCCCGCCGGAACGGTGATCGCCAGCTTCTGAACCTGTGGATTCCCCCCAGTGATCACATAACCGCCGGACACCGGGCTGCTTCCATCCACAGCGCTTGTCATTCCTGTTAGTTCGTCCGACTCCACCGATACATTGTAGATGATGTCTCCCGGTGTTACGCGCAAATCGTCCTTCCGGTTGCGAATATCCATAAAAAACAGATAGGGCTGAGCCGGATTCCAGTCATACAACTGATGAGCAACGGCTTCCGTATTCTTCGGTTCTTCCAAAATATTACTGGCAAAATAAAATTTCTCCGGCATGATCTGTAACCAGCCAGACTGATTTCCATTGATATATTTTGCAAGCGTGACAGTTCCGATTCCGGACACTGACGCCAGACATATCAGCACACCTACGATTGAGACGAACCGCAGAGGTTTCCTTCTGCGGCTTCTCCTTCCACCTGAACGACTCAATTGTCCGTTTCTCCTTCCTGATTGTGTTTACCTTGGGCTTACCTGTTCCGCCCGGATCTTTAATCACACATAGTCAATTTCATCTGCATAATCCGCATTGTCGCTTTCCTGCTCCTCCGGCCACCCGATGGTCATAATATAATGGTGGACCACCCCCTGTCCGGATGGAAATACTCCCTCCGCGCTTGCCGTATTCGCCGCTATGTTGGAGCTGTCGGGAATCCAGGTATCATCCGCCGGTCCCTTCGACGGATCCCGGGTAAGCGTAAATGTCAGCGGCAGATTCTCCCCCGTCTCAGGCGTCACATGGTAACGAAGCTCCGTTTCACTGACTTTTCCATTTTCTTCATTGGTCACCGCAAAGATAACCTGAGTCGAAGTCCCCGGCTTTTTCGGAAGCGTCCCCGCATCGATATTAATTTCGCTCCCCACGGCAAGGCAGGCGATCACAGCCTGTCCGCTACTTACCACCTGCGCCCGATAGCGGGACCAGGACGGCACTCCGAATGTCATGCACACAAGAATGCCGCAGATCATCCAAAGGCGGACCGGTGTTCTTCTCCTGTCCAATGTCCGGCGGCCTCCGCTTCGGGCCGGCACATTCGGGTCCTTTTTTCTTTCCACTTTCTCTCTCCTCACTGTTTCCACCGTTCCTCTTCCTCCCGCCTTCTGCATGTGAGTATCGCCGTCACAAGTACGATGGAAGCCAGAATCATAATCCCTCTGGGGCTCCGAAAAAATATCGCCGCCCGCCCCACTCCCGGCAGAATCAGCACGACCTTTCCTATGACGGCATCACTCTTCACAGGTTTTTCATCCCTGACATTGTTGGCATCCCCCTGAACCCAGAAGCCCTCTTTCGTCTCCGCTATGATCCTGTGGGTGATCAACTCCCCCTCTTCCTGAAAGGTCACCACATCGCCCGGTTCGTAGGCAGGCGAGGGATGAATCAGAATGAGATCCCTGTGGAAAATATGGGTTCCATACTTCCTGAAAGTACATAAATCGGAGTGAAGCCGAGCACGGACGGAATCGGCTCCTTCAGCCAGACGCGGGACAATATCAGCCACAGGTTAACCGCTAAAATCAATGCCAGAAAAACCGTCAGCAGGGATGATATCAGGCTGAATGCCCGGGCAATACCCCGCTCCATTTTCTCTCCGATTTCCATCGACCTACCTCCTGGCATTGATTTCCAGTTTCAGAGAGTAGGTACGGCTGTCCTCGCTGCTCAGCATGGCCGCAGCCGTGTCCATTCTGTCGCGGCCTCCCTCATAGGGCCAGAGCCATTCCAGATGGTACAGCACGGTGCTTCCCGGCGGCGATGCGTTGGCATTGGCTACCACGACACCGCCTCCGCTTCCCGACAGCGGACTGCTCCAGTCCGACACCGCCGTACTCTGGCCGTTTCCGTTCACGGTTACAAGGTGGAAACGCAGCGGCAGATGAAGCTTTTCTTCTGTCACGGTCACACGGAGTTTGACCGTATGGCTGCTAAAGCTGTTGGTCACCTGGAACGGATAGTAGCCGCTGCTTCCCGGTTTAATCACCGGCAGCGCCTCTGACGCGGTGCTTCCCTGGCCCTCCGCATAGTCAAACAGCCGGATACTCCGCTCTGTCTTCCAGTCGTTCCAGACTCCGTTCTCTTCGTAATACACTCCAAGGTCCCCATAGTCGGGAGCCAGCGTTTCCGACGGGTCGTCCGACTCCACCTTGTCCGGCTGGCGGACGGCCTCCTCCTGTGGTTTTGAGCTTTCTTCCGGTCGGCTTTCACCGTCCGCCGTTTCGGATACCTTTTCCCCAGACTCTCCGGCCTGTCCGCGCTCCCTGTCCTGCTCCATTTCTTCTTCTCTCACCGCCTGGGCCGTCGGAAGAAGTCCGCTCTCTCCCTTTCCCGCCTCCGGTTTTAACTGAACCGGGTATTCCGGAAAGCCTTCCGCTTCTCCCTGAATACGGATTCCATCCGGGCCGATCATTGTGCCGTCTGTCAGGGTGATTTCCCCATTCTCCGTAATCCTGGTTCCGTCCTCCAGCGTGATCCCCTCTTTCGGAATCGCGACGATCTGGTTGTCCGGCAGGATCATGATGGCTCCATGAAGCAGTCTTCCATCCGCCAGGATCGTTGTCCCCGACGGCAGGACTACGGCTCCCTGTCGGGCGTCCAGCACATCGCCGGGCAGATTGACGATTCCCTTCCGGTCCACCGCCGCCGTCTTGTCCATCCGAATCGTTAAGGCTCCCCGGTTAAATTCCATATCCAGCTCCAGAAAACGGATTTCCGGGGAGATCAGGCAGCGGTACTGATTCTCGGCTGTCCTCTCGATTCGAAGCTGGCTGTATTCCGTCTCCTGATTTCTGACCAACTCCACCTTGATCTCCGCCAGAGTCTTTCCCTCCTCGTCCAACACAAACAGACTGTGGCTTCCACTCTCCATGTCTCCGAACAAAAACCAGCCCTGATTGTCGGTCTTACCCGTCCGGACCTGGCTGTGCAGTTCCAGATTGCCCTCTGCGAATGGCATCCCGTCTTTGTATGTGATACGGCCCGCCAAATGCAGCCGGTCCTCAGTCTCTTCCCCGTCTCCGATCACAAAGGAATCCTCCGGCGGCTTCTTCCCATGGTCCGTCCTGTTTCCCAGAAGGATTCCGGCTATGACTGAACTGATGATGAAAAGAAGGAGCAGAACGAGAAACAAAAGCGGCACAAACCGTTTTCTGTCTCCGCCTCTCTTCGTTTTTCCATTTCCGCTTTCCTGACGGCTTACGCCCTCCTCCTCTTTCTCTGCTGGATTCTCCATGTCTATACTCCCTTATCCCTCCGGAATGATCTGTAATTTTGTTCCACCCTCGCCAATGCAGGCAGGAATCGTCACATGCTGCCGGGTTATTCGACCTGCGTTGCCACACAGGAGATATCGAAGCTCATACTTCTTCCCGCCTCGTCCTTTTTTCCCAGTTCACTTTCCTTCTTATCCGATTCTGCGACTGCCGATTCACCCACACCTGTCTCAAAAGGCCATTTCCAGTACACGGTTTTGGAAACCGTAGTTGTAGACGCATCGAGGAGCATAGTTGCCTCCGGGATTACGAGATAAACATCCTTGCCATTCTCCTGAGTGGCCGTTATGGGCGTGTTGTAAGTGTCGTCTGAATAGAACTTTAAGTTTTCCGGCCAGCCGGCACTGAGATTGCCAATTTTTACGGAATATTTAAACGCTACCTCCGTATCTTCCTTTGACACCTGAACTCCAAAGCTCCCCTGGGTTCCGGGAGCGACTCTCTTGGAAGTCACCTTGTTGGCCTTCGACACGGTAGTATCCGTGAGTTCCACTTTTGTTTCGTTCGAATATTCTGTACCGCTTTCATCCGAAAATTTAGGCGCCCACTTTGCCACGATTGCCGATCCCTGCCCGGTCGCGGTCGTCGTATACTTCGCCAGCGTCCCTCCCACGATGCAGGAGCTGACCACCGTCAATGCCAGTGCCGCCACTCCAATTCCCTTCATCATCTTTCCATACTTCATTGTCTGCTTCCTCCTTATTATTCTGGTTTTTCTAACCGGCTCTGCCAGTCTATGTAATCAACAGGGGATTCACTTCCTCTCCCCTGATTGGATACACCGTGTTTGGTTTCCATTGCTCTCACAGTCCTCTCACAAGACCCGTTTCTCCTCAGATCCCTGAATCGCCGTCTCTCCCGGTATCCTCCGGTCTGCTGCGCCCCCGCTGCCGCTCATAACGGTCCAGACGGTCCGCCAGAGCCTCGTAGCGTGCCAGTTCTTCCTCCAACTGCCGACAGCGTTTCATCACCGCCTCCATCCGCCGGTAACGGGCCAGCGCTTCCTTCATCTTCCGGTAATGCTCCGCCGCTTCCTCCAGTTCTTCGAGATAATCCAGTTCCTCGTCCTGGGCTGCATAGTAGGCAAATTCTTCATCCAACCTGCCGGGTTTGCGGTCATATCTCCGGCTGCCCGGGATACCGCTTCTAAGGTTCCTGCGGGAGTGTGCCTCGTCTGAACTGTCACGGTATTCTGCTGCCTGCGGTCTCCCACGGTACTCTGCTTCTTCCGGTGATCTCCGGTCTTCCGCTGCTCCCGGTCTCCCACGGTACTCTGCTTCTTCCCGCTCTCTCCGGTCTTCCTCCCGCTTTCGATACCCTTCCAGTTCTTCTTCCAGTCTCCGGTACTTCTCGTCCTCCTCCGGCCTGCCGGACCGTCCGTCCTCACGCTTTCTTCCAAATCCTGAAATACGTCTCAGTTCCCGGCCAAGCACAGAACCAGTCCCCGGTTCCTCATAAGCTGCGCTCTCCCCATGTTCCCAGGCTTCACGGCGGAGAACTTCCTCTTTTCTTCTCTTTAAGATATCCCAGCACAGCACTCCCGCCAGCGGACAGATCAAAAACAGAAACATTCCCATCGTGCTCTGCAAAAACATCAAAAATCTGCCTAAATACGGGATTCTCCCCCCTGTCCATGCGCCCTGAATCTGCTCCGGGTCCACGGCCAGGCGGTCTTCCACATTGTTGAAGTCACCCTTCATGATGTAACGTGTTTTTCCATCCGCCTCAAACCGCTCTGTGATCCGGTGGGTCGTCGCCTTGCCGGAATACAGATAGCATGCCACGTCCCCAACCTCCAGTTCATCCGGCTTCCTGGTCTTTTTCAGCAGAATCACATCTCCCGGATAAAACGTCGGTTCCATGGAACCGGACAATACGATCGCCGGACGGATTCCAAATGCCTCCGGCAGTTCATCCGGCTTTTTCACATTGCTGGCAATCAGCAGCAGATTGCAGAGAATCACCGCCAGCATAAAAATGCCCGCCGCCCCTGCGCCTATGTATATCAGCCTCTGCTTTAAATTTCCCTCCACAAAGCGTTTCCATCTCACATCCATAATCTTCCTCGTTTTGTCTTTCCTTTTTGTCTTTGATAGAGTCAGCCCCGGCAGGCTCCAATGCCGAAGCCCGAAAGCCGACTGCCCTTGACTCAGCCGCGGCCGATGGCCCGTATCACCAGCAACACGCGTCCCTCAATCTGTTCCCCCTTTACCGGCCCGATCCGTGCCGTCCGGCTGTCCACCGACATCTCACGGTTATCTCCCAGGAGAAAATACTCGTCCTCCTTCAGCCGCAGCTGCTGCGGTACAATCTCCAAATCGGCCCCGGAATTCGGTTTCTCCGCCTCATCCTCCTGGGGCGGCTTCTCTAACGCCTTCCCATCCTCATCTCCGGGCGCCGTGCCCTGGCCGCTTTCAATCCGCACCCTGCCGTCTTCCTTCACCTGAACAAAATCTCCGGAAACCGCGGCGATCCGCTTGACGATCCTGGTTCCGTCTATGTTGCAGACGACCAGCTCTCCCCTCTGGTAGCTCTCCGAACGGCGGCTGTAGATCGCCAGATCGCCTGTCCGCAAAAATGGAGTCATGGAATCTCCCGTCACCTGTGCCGCTCCAACCCACAGCCGGCCGCACAACAGCACTGACGCCAGGCACAGCAACGGACATATGCACAGCAGAATCCTTCTGCGCCGTTTTTCTTTGTTCAAACGTCGCTTCTCTCTTTCCAGATCCATCCGCATCTGCCGGACAAGACCGTTTCCCCGTTTTTCTTCTTCAAACCGTTGCTGGCTTTCGATGACGGACAGTAGACGGTCCATATAATCCAGAACCTCTCCTTCCTCAAGACCGGGAAACGCTTTTTTAAACATCCTCTCAGACGACATCTTTATCTGCCTGTATTTCTTCCTGTTCTTTCCCTCCATATAGCTCCCCGCAGAAATCGAGGCCGAGAGCCTCCGCAATAATCTCCTGTGTCTTGGTCCTCTGATTTCTTCCAAAGATCACATCGCAGACCGTAGAATCCGCCATCCCAATGAGTCTGGCCAGCTCCCGATTCGTCATATTTTTTTCCAGCAGCCTGATCTTAACCCGCATTCCAAAAGGGGTGCAGC
>Ga0192243_10770_pt1 | contig 10403 bp, 6 predicted proteins | sample Koala_Koa27_K3_FD_131233 | JGI IMG/M metagenome (GOLD analysis project Ga0192243, IMG submission 131233) | Enriched cells from koala feces incubated with labeled cellulose particles, San Francisco Zoo, California, United States - Koala_Koa2-7_K3 ... | reverse complement strand
GGTATTGTGAATGTCAGGGAGAGCAGAGGAGGCGCGTTTCATCACATCGAAACCATGGCGGCACTGACGGAACTGTTGGAGGATAGTCAGGGACAGGCTGCCGGTCAGACAGGCGAAAACGGCAGGGCTTTGACTGCTGCGCAGGAAGCGCTTTCCGGTACATGGATGGCTGTCTGTCAGAATGGAGTTACCGGACCGCTGACCAGGGTAACATATGGGACAAAGATGTCGGATCTGGTCGCGGCGCAGGCCGGGGAGACGGATATGGCGGCTCTGAAGGCCATTGCGGTCGGAACCAGACTGTATGACGCGGCTTCCGCTCTGGATATGGTGATTCTGCCGGATACGCTGATCGGAAACGGTGTCGTTACACTGTACGGTTCCGAATGCTGTATGATTCGCGAGGCGGAGCAGATGCTGGCTGCGGAGCGCAGGCACAGCTGCGGTAAATGTACATTTTGCCGCGAGGGACTGATTCAGCTTCACACGATGACAAGAGAAATCACGCTGGGACAGGGAAAAAAGAATTTCCCGGAGATGATGACAGAGATCGGCGAGGCGATGACCTTTTCCACGCCATGCAGCATGGGGCAGACCGCATCGGATTTTACGATGGGAACTCTGAAATATTTTGAGTCCGAGTATACCGATCATATCCGGAAGAAAAAATGTGCGAACAACGTATGTAAGGCATTTCAGAGTATTTATATCGACCCGAATGCCTGTCAGGGCTGCGAGGAGTGCGCGGATATTTGTCCGAAGGACGCGATCGAGGGTAAGAAGGGTTATATTCATATGATCGACGAGTTTGAGTGTGACAAGTGCGGCAAATGCATGGAGGTTTGTGAGAATGACGCGATCATACAGACGGCCGGACGTGTGCCGAAGCTGCCGACCAGACTGACAAAGGTTGGAAAATTCAGGAAACGGTAGGTTTCCGGAGCACTGCAAAGAGCCGGACACAGACACACCGGCTTTAAATGAAAATCAAAAAACAGGAGGTACTGGATTTTATGAAGACAATGGAGACAGATGTAATCGTAGTGGCGGCTGGACCGGCCGGCCTGGCGGCGGCAATCACGGCGGGGGAAAACGATCTGGATGTGATCGTATTTGAGAAATCGAACACGACCGGCGGCGCGGCCAATATGGGCATGGGACCGTTGGGCATCGGCACAAAACAGCAGAAAAACAGCTTCTGTGATATTACGGTGGGTGACGCGCTGAATCGTCATATGCAGTATACGCATTATCGTGTGGATAACGATCTGGTGCAGACGTATTTCAATAAATCCGCGGATACGATCGAGTGGCTGGAAGACATGGGCGTGGAGTTCGCGGGATGCTTCCGCTACTTCCGTGAGTCTGAGGCGACCTGGCATATCGTAAAGCCTGAGAACGGCGTGATCGGCCTCTCCGCAGATATCACTGTCACAGATGCCGAAATCAAACTGGTCAAAACTATCCTGTCTCTCTGCAGCCGGACGCACCTGCTTTTTCACCGCCGGGCGCTCCGCAAAGCCTTCTTCTTTACCGATATACGGGTTTTTAAACTGCTCCGGTGCCAGTACTTCGCTGATATCACCGTCGCCGCCCAGATAGAGATCAATCTGAACCGCAGCGTCCCGGCCGGAGGCGATTGCCTGAACCACGGACTTCGTTCCGTAGGTCACATCGCCCGCGGCAAAAATGCCCTCCACGGAAGTCGCAAGAGTTTTCGAATCCACGACAATGCTGTTTGCCTTGCCCAGCTGCAAGCCGCATCCCGGTGTCAGTTCGGACCACTGTCCGGTCGCGAAGATAACCGTATCTCCCTCTATATGATGTTCGGAGCCTTCTTCTTTCTCGATAATTGCCCTGCGGTTTTCATCAAAATAAAACGCTTTTACATTCATAAAATCCACGCCCGTGACATGATCGGTTCCGGTGATGCGTTCAAACGTCTGCGCCGGATGAACAAAAATGCCTTCCTCCTGCGCCTGCTCGATCTCCTCATCATCCGCAGTCATCACATCCCGCGCTTCCAGACAGGCCAGATGGATTTCCTCAGCGCCGAGCCGTTTCGCGGTACGCGCACAGTCAAACGCAACATTGCCGCCGCCCAGCACGATGACATGTTTGCCGATACCGGTTTCCTGACCAAGGCTTGCTTTCCGCAGAAAATCTATGTTCACATGAACACCCTCCAGATCTTTCCCTTCCATCGGAAGGCGGACACCCAGATGATTTCCGGTCGCCATGAGAACCGCATCGTACTCCTTTAAAAGCTCTGCCGGCTGATCCACGCGAATCCCGGTCTCCATCACAACACCCTGTTCTTCAATAACCTTTGCCTCATCCGCAACTATGTTCCGCGGAAGCCGATAAGACGGAATACCGTAAGACATCATGCCGCCTACCGTCGGCAGTTCCTCTTTCACCGTCACGGCATGCCCCTGTTTTCTCAGATAATAAGCTGCTGTCAAACCGGCCGGCCCGCCGCCTACAACGCAAACCCTTTTGCCGGTGTCCGGAAGCTGTTTTCCCTTACCCTTCCAGTAAGATCCGGTGTCATGCTCTGCGGCGTAACGTTTGATCTCCCGGATAGACATCGCCTCACTGACTTCATTTCTCTTGCATTCCTTCGCGCAGGCCTGCGTACAGATCAATCCCAGCACATGCGGGAAGGGTGCCTTCTCACGAATAACCGCAGCCGCCGCGTCATAATCGCCCTCTTTCACAAAACGGATATAACGCGGGATATCGGTGTGCGCCGGACAGGCGAACCGACAGGGTACCACAACGTCTTCCTTCTTCCGATCTGTATCAAGAAGCTGCAGTTTATCGCGGATCGTTCCGGTGGGACAGACCTCCGCGCAGGCCGTACAGAATCTGCAGTCGGCGTCTTTCAGAAGCTTGTCATGCAGCGTACCGACATAAGTCTCCATATCCTTTTTCTGATACTGCAGGACGCCCACCCCCCGCAGGTCATTGCAGGCACGGACGCAGCGTCCGCAGAGCACACAGCGGTTCATATCATGAATCAGCAGAGGATTCTCCTCGTTCATCTTGATGCCCTTGCTGCGGACACGCATGCGCGCGTTATTTGCACCTATGTACTGGATCAATGTCTGCATCTCGCAGTTACCGTACTTCGGACAGGTGGAACAATCCTCCGGATGTCCCGCCAGCAAAAGCTCCAATGCAAGCGTTCTCAACCGGTTCACCCGCTCCGTCTTTGTATGCACCACCATACCGTCTTTCGCCCGCAGCGTACAGGACGGTGTGACGCCTTCAATACCGTCCACCTCCACAATACACATACGGCAGGATCCATTCTCCGGAAGATCCGGATGATGGCACAGGTGCGGAATGTAGATACCCGCATTCAGGGCACATTCCAACACATTTGCGTTGTCCGCCACTTCCAGGCGAACGCCGTCAATCGTAATGACCGCCATAAAAACCTCCTCCATTTACAAACCATCATATCTTTTGCAACAGATTCGTCAACTATATCCGTGTTATTTTCAACGTTTGTTGACTTCCTGGTCATATTATATCATAATAAATATGTATTTTCTTCCGACAGACGTTGAAAATACAGGGTGTATGGTTTTTTATTTTCAACATTTGTTCAATAGGAGAAAGTGACAAATAATACCAGGCTTAAAAGCAGAGATGGTCATGAAAAATATGATATAAAATAATCGCCAACCGGGAAAGGCCGACAGAAATGATTAAATTACAGACTTTATTAGATAAGATATCCGAATCTGAGAATATCACAATCACCACCAATACCAGCCATCCGTTCGGACAGGACAATGCCTGTTTCTATCATCCTGACCGCATGATCAGCCGGGCAGAAATTCTGACAAAAGATACCGTACCCGACACAGACACGCTGTATCTTACCGCAGAGGATCATCTGCTGCAAAACGAAACACTCACACAGCGCATTCCGGATACCGCACAGCCCTGCCTGATTCTCACAAACCGGGATCCGGGCGCCTCATTTCCGCTGCTGCTGGTTCCGGAAGTGACAAACATCGACCAATTGTTTCACGAAATCACCGATCGGCTGCGGTTCGAAGAACAGCTGCAATACGAAGTCAATGAACTTTTCCGTCTGCTCTACACCGGTAAGGGGTTGGAGGACATCATCCTTCATGCCGAGGCTATGCTCGGGCGGGGTATATCGGTACTGGACGCCGGCTACAGTATGCTGGCCGTCTCACCTCTGATGCTGCAGCTTCCCTTCGGTGTGGAACGTAACGAAGCCGGGAACTTTCTGAGTATACAGGAAGTGGAAAGCCTGCGCAGACTCCAAATCGAACATCAGATCTATCAGCACACACAGGCTTTTTTCATTCAGACAGAAGACCATCCCGACACCAGCTGGATTTTCTGCTCCATCCGCATACAGCACGTGATGTCCGGCTATGTCGCCGTCTGTCTGCCAAGACAGGAACAGGCCACTGAACATGAGCTTCGGCTGACGACAGCCATCTCCGACATCTGTGCCGTCGAAATGCAGAAGCATGATTTCTTTGTCCGGCAGACCGGCCTGCAGTATGAAACATTCTTCAGCGATCTGATTGAGGGACGATTTAATAATTTAAGTATGGTAGAAACCCGCTTTCAGGTTTTAAAGCATCATCTGGGAAAGTTTTTCTGCCTTGTCATCCTGTACTGTACCGAGCCGCATAACAGTGAATTGTTCAACCGGCGGCAGATGGCCGCCCTGCGAAAAACTTTTCCCGGTAGCATGTCTGTTGTATACCGGAACAATATCGTACTCCTGATCAATCAGGACGAACCGGTATTGCTGCGCGCAGAGCTAACCGGTCCGCTGGAACAATTCGCGATACACAACCATCTGAAGGTAAGCTTAAGCCAGCCGTTCGCAGATATTCTGAAGACAAATATGTTCTACGAACAGGCTCAGCACACACTGGAGCTCTCCGACATGAACGATCCGGATCATCATTTATTCTTCAGTACAGAAGCACTCCCGGAATATCTGTTCTCAAAATGCAGCTATGCGGAACTGGAAAGCGGCATCCACTACCACATTTTCCAGTTGCAGGACTATGACCGTGAATACCATACGGAATTTATCACGACTCTCCGCGCCTGGCTGGATCATAACCGAAACGCCGCGCAGACCGCGGAATATCTGCACGTCCACCGCAGCACGCTCTTTTACCGGATCAAGAAAATGGAAGAACTGCTGGGCGTCCGCCTCACGGACAGCAGGCTGCTGTTTCTGTATGAACTGTCGCTGAAGATCTGGGATTACCTGAGCAAATAAAACATATAATTCTCTCCGCTTTAGTGATAGTTCCCGCAAATATTCTGCAGATAAGCAAGAAACTCCTCCCTCACGTTTTCCGGCCGCAAAATCTGCACGCCGCTGCCGAGTCCTGCCACCCAGCCGAAAAACTGCGGGCTGACAGCAATATCCACGCTGACGCGGAACGCATGCTCCCCCTGTGGGATCATCATCACGTCCTTTCCGAAGCGGTCCAGAATCACGCCGGCGATAGAATCTTCGCAAAGCAGCGTGACCTTCTCCTGACGGCCGCCGAACATACCGAACGTTCGTTTTTCAAAAGCAACGATATCAAAATGATCGAACTGTTCCTTTCCCAGACGGGATTCTGTCAGCAGCTCCATCTGCTGCATCTTGTCCACGCGGTAATGCTTCAGCTGATCCGCCTGCGCGTCATAGGCAATCATATAATAGTTCATATCATCCCAGGTTAAAGCCCAGGGACTTACCACATAAAATGCCCCGTCCTTTTTCGGACGCAGTTCCTTGTCCTTTGTCCATGCAGTGTAACGAAAACGAATCTGTATATTCGTATAGATCGCCGTGTGAATATAGTCCACATTGTAATAAACAGTCTCATTCTCCGTCTTCGTCCGCTTATATAAAAATACCTGCTGCTGCAGCTGCCTGGCCTCTTCATGGCTGGCCAGGCGCTCCAGCTTCCGGATCAGCTCATCCGTCTTTTTCTCTGTGATGGACTTCGACGCCTGCACCGCGTCCACCAACAGCTTGAGTTCCGGCAATTCAAAAACACGGGAACCAATATAATATCCCGGCGTCCTGCCCTTCTGCTGTATCACGTCCAGCCCAAACTCCTGCAATGCGGCAATGTCATTATAAATACTTTTTCGCTCCGCAGGGACGTCATACTCCATCTGCAGGATATCACAGAGCTCATTTGCCGTCAGCATATGATTCTCATCCGTACGTTCCATCAAAACCCGCATCAGATATAAAAGTTTCATTTTCTGTGTCTGTGTCGTCGCCATACCATTCACCCGTTTTCCATTTCACAGACAGATCTGCCTGTCGGTTTCTGTCAATCCCATAAGTGTCCCGTCCGCTTTGTCTTCTGATCAGTCCGATCGGAAATTTCTCCAAACACCCAGATAAATAACAATAAAAGTATTCCTGCAATCAATAATGCCATTTTGTATTCCTCCTGTCAATGTCTCTTTAAATCAGTTATTTAAGGAACTTTAGATTAATATGAACGATCGATTTAAAAAGACTATACAAAAATGGTTGTCCTGATTTTGGGATTTTCATTTTTGGAGGATCCGGCAAGTCAGGAAAAAACCATCGCCGCCGAATATCCTGTTTCCATAACAAACATACATGTATGCTGACGCGTACACAACCATATATGAAATATTGAACCTGTAGTATAATTTTTCTCCTTACGACACCCACTTAATGTCAAATCATGTCCTGAGTTGTCATATAATGTAAAAAATTTCAGGCAACACAGGCACAAGTTCTACAGGAAATCATTGATATGTACAAAAACAAGGCTGAAAATGGCACCAATAATATTTGCGGCACAAAAATTAAACAGCTTCGTAAAAATCTTCCCCAAAAAACTTCTCAGAGAAAACTTGCGGATATGCTGACATTGCAGGGATTAGATCTGGATAAAAACGCGATTCAGCGCATAGAATCCGGAGAACGTTATGTGACCGATATTGAACTTAAAACAATTGCCAGAACATTTCACATAAGTTGTGATGAGTTGCTGAAAGATGAGGGATAACTGCTTCAGCCGAACACAGATAAAAATGAGTATTTACGCAAAAAACTGCCGGATTACCTCCGGCAGTTTTTTACGTAAAACCTTATAAATTTACAATCTCTATCATTACCCCAACGCCGCATACGCCGCCTCAGCTGCCGTCAGCGTGTTGTAATTGGACACATATCCCTTCGCCGTATCAGACAACGCATCATACTGGGCGCGCGCATTGGAAATCGCGGTTCCGCTCTCCGCAGTCACCGTCCCGATTGCGTTAATCGCATCTATAACAGTCTGCGCCTGCGACTGTGCTTCCTGCAGCTCTGCCGCCGCCTGCTGCTGAGCTTCCTGCTCGGCCACAAGCGCCGCGTAAGCAGATTCCGCATCAGTCAGCGTGCTGTAATTTGTTACCTGCGACTGATTATCTGCGGAAAGTGCGTCATATAAACTTCTGGCATTAGAAATTGCGCTTTCACTTTCCAGCGTCACCGTCCCGATCGCATTGATCGCATCTATAACCGCATTAACTGAGGATGTATCTGTACTGTCCGTACTGCCGGAAGACGAAGTGCCTGAGTTTTCCGTTCCGGACAGGGTGTATACCAGCACCGCATCGCCGGCACTGATATTTTCATATATTGTTTTTGCCGCGCTATAGGGCAGATTGATACAGCCGTGGGATCCGCTCGTCTTGTAAATCGTCCCTCCGAACTTACTTCTCCAGGAAGCGTCATGCAGTCCGATTCCTCCGTTAAACGGCATCCAGAAACTCACTGGCGAAGCATAACCCTGCCCGCGCAGAACCGCGTCTTTCTGTTTATATGTGATACGATAGGAACCTGTCGGCGTCGCATTTCCCGCCTTCACACTGCCGGAAACAAAATCAGATTCCACCACCAGAGAACCGTTTTTATAAAACCAGAGATGCTGCGCCGTCAGATTGATCTCCACATAGGTATCTCCGTAATCCTGACTGTCATGACTGGCCGCTGTCTGAGAATATACGACTTCACCCGTATAATCCTCACCTGCTTCAATATAACCGCTCAGAGCCGTGAGTGTCGAGTCCTGATCAATCTTCCATCCGTAATTACCGCCCGGAACCGTAACTGTCGTCCCATAGGTTGTCACCAATGTCTTGCTCTGACCCGCCGTGTTATAAGATGAAGCCAGACCGGAAACATACTCCGTCATCTTTTCTGCATCCAGCGTAACGCTCATGTCATCACCGAATACCACCCACTGACTGATCATGGAACCGTCCACAACTTCACTGCTGCTTCCGAACTCATACGTAACCGTTGTTCCCACATAGCGGTTCGCTGTCTCCATCATAGTCTGCACTTCCCCGGAATCCTCCGTATATTCCGGATCTTCATAACATCCGGCCTCCTCCAGATTCAATTCCGTCTGAAGATTTGTCACAGCATCCTTCACTGCGGCATAAAAAACAGATGTCTGGATACGAGTGCCGTATACCGCATCTACGATCTCATATCCCGTTCCCTCTATGTACTCTGACAACCCGGCATCCACCGAATCTGTCATACTGCTCTCATCCATACAGGATAATCCGGATATCATCTCCTGCAGAGCATCCTCATCACAGGAAATCAATTGCTCTGCCTGCAGTTCTTCTCCATTAGAAAAAGAAGCCGGCCACCGAAAACCATTCTGTTGTTCCAGAAGCTGCTCCAGTTCATTTCCAAAATCAATTTCCAGTCCGATATCCCTGCCGGCGATTTCTTCCTCAGTATCTCCCCGCTCCGTCAGCGTCAGTACATAACTTTCCGTCTCCTGTTTTAAAATCTCCTCGGTCTGTTCCACGGTCTTCCCGCCGCAGGCAACGCCGTTAATTGTAGTACCCGGCAAAAAACGGTTTTGAAAAACCAGTGAGACAATCAGATACGCTGCCGCAAGCGCCACGATTATCACTCCAGCAACCAGCAGATATTTTTTCCTTTTATTCTGATTGCCGCCAGGAAATTTCTTTTTCTCCTGAATCGCATCTGCAGACGCAACATTTTCTTTGTTCATGCTTCATTTTCTCCAACTGTTGAAATTTGTCATATTTTCACAATAATGCCAGTATACGTATTCACAAAAAAAATGTCAAGCCGGACAAAAACGGCCGCTCTTCCATCTGTTCAGAAAGCGGCCGCTTTTCAGGATTTGTCATCCGTTCATTCAATTTTTCCTCAAAGCGACAAAAGCCGTTCAGAAACTACGCCTGCATGTCTACAGTTCATCCGGCTTTTCCACTTCATAGCCGCTCCATTCGGATACCGCAGACGCGCCCGTCAGATCCGCGTTCGTCTCATAAGAATCCACCGTAATCGTATACTGACTGGTTCCCTGCACATAAACAGTACCGTCACTGCCCTGAATCGTAACCGTGTTTCCTGATTCATCCACAATGGTTCCCTCATTCTGCAGGTCGCCCAGTACACTGTCACCGGTCACCGTCCATGTGCAGTCCGAACCGATATACAGATTGCAATATCCGTCACCGCCATCGCCGGCATATGTCTCATCATCCAATACAGCTCCTGTCAGCGTACTCCCATCCGTCATATAAAAATCAAGCTGACTGATGCTGTCCCAGATGATGTCGCCCTCCATCTCCTGATCAATAGCGGTAAACAGACAGTCCGCCCCGTTAGAACCGCTGCTGCCCCAGCCGCGCTGGTTATCATTACCGGTACACCGCAGGAAAAACTCACTGTCATCCGCGTACGTAATATCCACATCGGAAAGTGTGAAAGTAGATTCCGTATTAGTCGTATAGAACATGCCGCCGTTTTCCGCCGTAAGTGTACCGCCGACCATCTCAAACACACTGTTTCCCACCTCGGAATCCCCGGACATACTCTGATACAGAATTATATTCCAGGTACAATCATTCTGACTGTCATCCGCCATACTGCCGGTCAAATCGCAATCATACAGGTGCAATGTATTTAATCCCTCAATACACACTGCCTCGGATGCGGTCGCTGTCAGTGTCGCGTCATGAACGACAATATCCGCCGTACAGTAGACCGCCGGCGAGCCGGTTCCATTGGATGTGTAAGTACCCTCATCTACCACCATGGTACCGCCGCCCCGGTCACTCCGGATAGCCGCCGCGGACTCTCCGTTTGTCTCCACCGCGAGATTCCATGCATACAGCGTACCGCCGCCTGCCGCATGAATGCCGCCGGAGGTATCCTGCTGTGTAGTAATCGTGCAGTCTGCCACATAGACGACACCGTCTCCGTAAGCAAAAACACCCGCGCCGCCTGCCGCATCTGTCTCGACCGTAGTATCGCTGATATATGCTGTACCGTCAGTGGTCAGAATTGCCGCGCCGAC
>Ga0192243_10769_pt1 | contig 10430 bp, 14 predicted proteins | sample Koala_Koa27_K3_FD_131233 | JGI IMG/M metagenome (GOLD analysis project Ga0192243, IMG submission 131233) | Enriched cells from koala feces incubated with labeled cellulose particles, San Francisco Zoo, California, United States - Koala_Koa2-7_K3 ... | reverse complement strand
TCAAGGCCGAAGAAACCTCCCTGGAAGTTCAAATCCTGGACGCAAAACTCGAAGACCAGAAAGCCACCCTTAAACAACTGGAAACCCAGGCCCAAGAAGCGGAAGCGGCATTGGACGAAAAACCTGAACTCCCGAAACCCGGCTTTATCGCCAGCAAGAGCGACTACCTCAAGGCTTTGGATATCATCGAAATTCAAAACACGGCCATCGCCGACAAAAACTTTTAAGGGACAGGAATGAGTTTTTGGAGAAAGAGCGGAAAAACATTGACCACCTCATTTCCGAAGCCGTGCGAAAATCAGAAGCCAAAGCCGCCAGTCGCTATGACACTTTGAAAGAGGACTCCGAGCGTACCCAAAAAGAACTGGTCGCAAAAGTTGCCCGGCTCCAGCGGGAAGTCGACGGGAAGGAAGCCTTCAACCAACAGCTTGACGAGCATTATCAGCAGTCCCGTAAAGAGATTGAACGCCTGAAAGCTATCGAAGAAAAATGGCTGGAACAGGAACGGCTCAAAAAGGCCGAAGCCATGATGGCCGAGCAGAAAGCCAAAGCCCAGCAACCGCCGCAGCAGATGGGCAGAAAAGCCCCCATGCTTCAACCACAGTCGCCGCAACAGCCGCAGCCGAGCCAGTCGCAACCAGAGCGGAAGAACCTGACCCCCGGCCGATAGCGGTCGGCTGTCTGGTCGTCAGGTATAGCCCACTATACTTTACTTTGTAAAGCGTGGGCAAGCTTCCAGCTTGAACGAAAAGGGGAGCCGTAGACTCCGGCTCCCATAACCCCGGCCCACAAAGGGCCGCTTGAGAAAGAGGATACTACCCCATGAAGATATCGAAGAGTGACTTGAAAGCCATCGGCCAGGATTTGGACAAGCGCCAGCCGCCTAAGCTGGCCGACGACATCGATCAGGACATGAGCCTGAAAGAGATCATCACGACTCTGGCCCCCAAGCTGCTTCGCATAAAGCGCCGCAAATTCACCACAGACGGGATGGTGGAGGTTTTAAAAGAAAACCATATAAACATCGACGGGCGGACGCTCAATCGTTACCTAAACGATTTCCAAGCCGCCAGGAAAAAGAAGACTGTTCAGGACGCCACGGTTAAGCCTAAACCAATTAAATCAATTGACGGGAAGGATGGTTTTACCTCAAAGGAAAAAATGCCTTCAGGACAGACCGGCCTTCAAGTTGCGGCCAGAGCCGACCCGCTCCAGGAAGTGTTTTAATCCTGAGGTCAACACACGGCCCGGACGCCGTTATGGCTCCGGGCCGATTTTTAGACATCATGCACCCGGCTAATCATCCAGATTTATGCACCCACGAAAATATGTTTCCTTCACGGCCAATGCTTTTTCAATGGCCCATTTTTCCAGCCCCATCTTTTTAATCAAACAGGAATTGAACACCTTGGTATTGTGGGGTCGCTGATCAGCCTGGTAAGCAACGGGATGCAGGTGGTCACAGGGAAAATCAGAGCACTGAAAACAGAAGTCGATGTCCTGATTTTGAGCGCATTGATAAATGCGGCAGGGCTTAGAGCGGCCAATGGCTTGCACAATTCCACGCTGATTACGGCACCCGGCACAGGTCGCCGCGTCTATGGCCACACCCAACCTTTCAGCCAATGATTCGCGCAGCTCCCTATCATTGCCAGCCAGAAAGAGGCTACAGTTAAAACAGTCCAGACCGCAAGGTGAAGTCATCTTGAAATAATCCATCAGGCCGCGACTGCCTTTCTCCTGCGGTATTCAATTATGTCCGCGACGGTCAGCAGGGGCAGGGAATGTTCTTTGGCAAAGGGAATTATTTCAGGCAGACGGCGCATGGTTCCGTCATCATTGGTCAGTTCACATAAGACCCCGGCCGGGATTAGTCCGGCCATACCCATCAGATCGACAGTGGCCTCGGTATGTCCTGCGCGTTCAAGCACTCCACCCCGTCTGGCGACCAAGGGGAAAACATGACCCGGACGGTTAAGATCATCCGGTTTAGCCGTAGGAGCGACAGCCGTGTGTACAGTGCGGACCCGGTCATGGGCCGAGACGCCGGTAGTGACTCCCACAGCGGCTTCGATGCTGACTGTGAAAGCTGTGCCATACTGACTGGTGTTGTTAGCCACCATCGGCGGAAGATCGAGGGCGGACGCCTTTTGCTCGGTCAGGCAGAGGCAGACAATGCCGCTGCAATGACGAATCAGCCTGGCCATCTGACGCTCGGTCAAGGTCTCGGCTGGGTAGATCAAGTCGCCTTCATTCTCCCGGTCGTCATCATCCACGACAATGACTCCGCCACCGTTCCGCAGGGACGCCAGGGCTTGGTCTACTCGTTCAATGCTGTCTCCAAAAAAGAAAAGATCCCGGCTCATTTTTTACCTCCTTCGTAAAAAAGCCAGAATCAGGGCGGATACCATATAACCCGGACAGGCGACCAGAAGCCGCACTGCTAACGCCGGGGATATTCTCTTTCATCCGGACTATGACCGTCGGTTCTGGATTCGCACCAGATCAGCAGCGCCAGACCGCCTGGAGCCGCTCGCGGACTTCTCTATCGAGTTACCGCCGGTGGGGACTTTCACCCCGCCCTGAGAATTTAACCCATTTTGTCAGACCGCCCGCCTCATGTCAAGCCAAAGGAAAAAGCGACACAAAAAAACCCGGAGAGCGATGTCTCCGGGCCTATCTGGGAGATACTAAGAAGATGATTAGAGCCACTGGTCAATGCTCATATCCACTCCATACATTGACAGTACTTCGTGCCTGGTCAGACCGTTGTGCAGAAGTTCCTCGCCTCTCTCGCTCCGCAGCACCCGATCCTCTGCAGACTGTTGCGTCATGATTATAATCAGAAGCCCGGTAGTATGCCTCGCCAACTTTTTAAGACCTTCGGCGTTGTCCACCGCCCATCGGTCGATGATACGGAATCCCTGTCGTTGAATTTCAGAACACTTCACAATTGCTTTTAAGGCGGTAAGTTCCAGGACTTGAGAGGCGGCTTCCAGGGGTTGATTGCTGGTCAGCATATTTCTTCACTCCCTTTCATTCAAAAACGTTGACGATTTCCAGGCCCTTTTCCCTGGCATATTTGACCGTGTAATCAGTGCCGCCCTTCTGGCCGTCATAATAGCAGATCAGGCGGTTTGAGTTGTCGACCATGTAACGATTGCGATCATGATACGCCTGGGGGTGATACTTCGGTGCCAGAGTGACCACCTCGCTGGCCCTATCCAACACCATCTTATGCAGAGTATGCCAAGGCTCACTGGAAAAGCCTTGTCTTTCGAACGGGAGAACGGCCACCACGTTCAGAGCGGCCAGTTCAGCCCATGATTCTTTTAAAGCCACAACCAGGCTACCTGCAACTAAGTCGAAGCCCTTGGCCATGCCACAGATAAAGCTGGTATAGCCCTCATCAACCGCTTGCAGAATAGCCTCTTCAATTCGTTTTTCCAGGGCCAGATAGTCTTTATTCCCCTGGTGCAGGATAAATGTGAATTTCTCTGGGCGGTAGCCGCTGAAACAAGCTGTTTGCCGCTTTTCTGCTTGAGCCATAAAGTCATCACCTTTCCAGCAGTTATCAACTAATGAATCCAAATATACCCGTAACAAGTATTAATTGTCAATATAAATACTCGTCGGGCAAATCAAAAAGATACCCGCAAAGAGTACAATTATTAAAGGTGATATATGAGTAAATTGAGTACATACTTTGTTGCGGCTTTTAAGGCGGAAGTAACGCGTGGTCCACGAGGAACACAAGCCAGACTTGCCAGGGCTGCCAATATTGCTCCTGGTCAAGTAACCGACATTTTAAAGGGACGAAAGTTCGGAACTGAAGAAACAAAAAGAGCACTGGCATCGGCTTTAGGGTGGGATTATGAGGAATTTTTGAAGTATGGGCGTTGCCTATTGGAGGGTAAAGAATATAAACGTCCTGAGCCAAAGGCCCCGGCCTATGATCCAAGCCTGTATTTATCTGTTCCGTTTTACACAAAGATTAAGGCGGTGGCTGGGCCCGGTGGTAAGACACCAGCGCCCGATGATTCTGAAATCAATCCACCATTGTTGCTGTACAAACCTTCTTTGGGGAAGTACGCTAAAAGCAAACTTCTAGCGGCTTTCAACATCTACGACGACAGCATGGAACCGACATTACCGAAGCAAGGTACGGCAATTATCGATACTGCCGACAGGGATATAAATGACGGCAAGTTGTTTCTGCTGGCTCTAAATCCTTCGTCAGAAAAATATCTCATCAGACGCCTACGTCGTGATGGTGATGAACTTTATTTGATGAGTGACAACGACGCATATCCTCCGAAGCTGCTAAAACCAGCCTGGGAGAAAATAGTTGTCGGACGAGTAGTGTGGAGTTTTTTACCACAAGAGTGAGTAGGCATATAATGTAAAAACATCGTAAACATTTAGTCCGACCTTATTTCTCAGCTCAAGGAGTTGCCATGTCCTGCCAAAAGCTAGATGAAATATTACGACTTGCTTCAAATAAAAACATATCCGATACTGGAGGTGCACAGGCACAGAAGGGGATATCTTTTCAACAAGTTTGGGCTTTAACAAGAATGTTTGATCTGGAATCAACCGGGGCCAACGACTTTCTTTTTCTTTTTGAGATATATCAAGATGTTGCAGAACTAGACTCCTCTACTTTGCCAACCAATATTACTATTTATCAGGCTAAGAAAAAGGATCGTGGTTTGTGGACTTGGAACGAACTCACAAAGCTTGGGAAACCGTCATCAAATAAAAAAGACCTTTCTGTTATTGAATCTAGCCCCATAGGGAAGCTATATGCCAATGTTATTGCCTTTAATTCTATAGAAGATTTTTCAAGCTCCGGGGTGTTTGTAACAAATGCCCATTGTAATTTCCCATTAAAGTCTCGTCAAAATGCCTCTCAAGTCACTTCCGTAAACCAATCTTGTTTTGAAGATACATATCATGATTTATTATCTGAAGCATTAACTACTTTGCATACAGGGGGCGAAAAAGCCTGCCCCTCATGGATTGATATTAGAAGGGTTCCCATTGATCCCGAATCATCGCATACATACTTACAAGGCCATGTATTCGATTTTCTAAACAAGCATTACCCCCAAAATGCCAACCAGGCAAAATCACTTATTGAGGCATTGCTCGTTCATATTGCCAAATTGTCGGTTAATACCGATAGATCGTTACCACCCGCAGAACTTTTAACACGTCATGGGTTTTCACGAACAGAATTTAAAAGTAGATTAGAAACTATGGAGCAAATACCAGATCATGAGGCTCTATTGGTAGATGGATTGAATACATTACAAAAAGAAGGTATTGTCGGGTTTATAGAGTCAACAAAGGTAAAAGCTAAGCTGACAAATATTTCTGTGCAAAAGCTTCAAGCTCAGATGGACCCAGATTACACAAATTTTTTAGCAGATTATATAAAATGGTTTTTTTCCGCTGATCGTAGCTCTGACAGCATACAACAAATAGTCAGTGCGGCCGAAAATGATTTGGCAAGTGATTACTCTCTATTAACACGCGATATATTTATCGCCTATGTTTTGTCAGGAACGATACAATGCGTGGACCAAATTTCCGCAAACTAATAAGGAGCCTAAGGACGAAGTCTTATGAAAAGCTTCACATTAGACAGCTTATGGATACTGTCTCACAAAGAGCAAGCAGCGAGGTTCGTGACATTCAGCCGTCAGAAGAATTTGATATACGGAAAAAATCACACGGGCAAATCGAGCATGATCAAGACCCTCTTTTTGACGCTGGGAGCGATACCGAAGGGTAAACTGACTAAATGGGACAAAAGTGTAGTCTCTTTACTTTCGTTTTTTATTAACAATAAAAAATATCATGTGGTACGGCAGAACGATGTTCGCGCTTTATTTAACGATGATAATGAGTTGATAAGCTCAACAAACATTCATTCCCAATGGATAAAGGACTTTGGAGCGATAACTGGTTTCAATTTGGTCTTGACTGATAAAAGAACAGGCTCGACTCTGCCCGCTGGACCAGAGTGCTTTTTTTTACCCTTTTACATTAATCAAGACGGCACTTGGCAAGCTGGTCTTGATACATTTGTGTGGCCAACAAATCAACCAAGATCATTTTCTTCTATTTTAGAATATTTCTCAGGTATCAAACCCGCTGAGTTTTATAAAATAAAAGCGCAATATGACGCAGAGCAAAAAGCGCTAAACAGACTGGAGCGAGAATCTAAGCAGTTAGAGAATATACAAAAAAGATTGACAAAAAAAGAGCCATTAGTGCGCCCACAGTTAGAGCCTGAAAATTTTAGTCATGAAATAACGGCTTTAACGGCGCAAATAACTCATTTAAATGGGCAACAGGAAAAATATCGCGAAAAGTTAATTGAAGAATCTGACGCTATTAAAAATATCGAGCTGCAGTTAGAGTTAGCGAACAGTGCCCTTCGGGGCTTTGAAAATGATTTTAAATATATACAAAATTCTTATGACGGGAAATGGATATGCCCGACCTGTAACGCTGAACATACTGAATCAGAACTCTTCAAAGAAGTCTTTGTTTATTTGGAGGATGCGCGTACTTTACGATCGTTGAGAAACCAATTAAACGCCGATCTATTGAAGATTCGGAAAAAGTATCAGAAGACACGAGAAAACCTAAATAAACTGACCACGCGGTATACTAAAATCAAAAATGTTTTAAGTGCTAGAAAAGGCAAGCTAACACTTGATGAATTAGTGGTTGGGTTAGCTTCAGAAAAAGCTAATGCGGTATTTCAGGAAGAGATACAAGATTTAAGCTATAGATCGAGTCGTATTTGGTGGAATGTAAAAAGCTTAAAACGCAATATGGATCGGTTCAATGACAAAAATAGAAAGCAGGGGATTCTTGACAATTTTGCTCGTGCCTACCAATTTGCGCAGCACAAATTAAACATTGGCCAAATGGGGAAAGATGAGGTAAAATTTTCCATCCCGCCCGATATTTCAGGTAGTGGCGGTCCACGAGCGACTTTAGCGTATTACTATGCTCTCTGGACCGTCTGCTGTTCACCGCAAGCTGGCTCATATTTAGTCCCTATAGTGATTGACTCTCCAAATCAAAAAGGTCAAGATGAAGCCCATTTAACCAAAATGATGAACTTTATTTCTGAACAACTGCCCGTTAACACTCAATTAATTCTAGCGGCTGAACATCCTATCGATTACCATTTTGACAATACAATAGTACTCGATGAACCGGAAAAATTGTTAAATCAAGTCGTGTTTAAAGACGTGGAGGCTTACATTGAGCCTTTTTTAGAAAAAGCTTATGATGATCTAAAAAACCAAACAGATGATAAATGAGTGATAATCACGCACCTCTATTGACTTATCGTATGAATATCTTTAAAATTTATCTAGTATTTACCGAGGTGATATATGCCAAATTCGAATAATTTTATAACCATACCATACAGTGAAGATGTCCTTGCCAGTGCCGGTTTGTCGGCATCTGAACTGGCGTCGACAGCCAGAATGGCCGTCGCCGCTAAATTGTTCAGTGAAGGACGCCTCAGTCTTGGACAGGCGGCCAAACTGTGTGATCTGGGTAAAGTTGAGTTCATGGAACGTCTAAGACGGGAAGGCTATTCCGTCGTCAACCTGCAAGCTGACGATGCCGATGACGAGTTGCGATTCGCCCATGGCTGACACTCGCATCGTCGTCGACACCGGGCCGCTGATTCTGCTGGCTAAAATCGAGGCTTTGCCCGTCATGGCTCAGATGCCTCACCAGTTCATAGCCCCGCAGAATGTGATAGACGAATTGGCCGCTGGCTTGGCTTTGGGCTATCAGGCGGTTGACGCGCCCTGGCTGCAAGTGGCCGACCTGAAATCTCCGATACCGAAAATGATACGGGCCACTTTGGATGACGGCGAAGCGGCGGTTATCCAACTGGCCTTAGAGCAGGATATCGCCTTGGTATGCCTGGACGACCTGCGGGGCCGCCGCCTGGCCAAAGCGGTAGGGCTGTCCGTAGTCGGCGTTCTGGGCCTGTTGGGCAAAGCCAAAGCTCTGGGCTTAATCCCGGCTCTGCGGCCTTATGCCGACAAGCTGCTGTTGGTGGGCGCCCGCTATTCCCCTGAACTGGTCAGCCGCATGATAGCCGAGGTCGACGGCTGAGTTGGTAATGCAAATTCGTATAGGTATGGATATGGGAATAAAAATTAATACTCTATCAACAACCCTTGAATATCATGTAGTTGTGGCATAATTATAAACCGGCTCCGGGCACCATTGAAATCATTAGAGATTATCCACTTGATACGTTGGTGGATAGTCTCTTTTATTTTCCCACTATGTCCCACTAATCTATTCGCATCCAACATTCACCATAAAAGTTTATAAGCCAGGAAAATCCTCAATCTTTTCAACCACCCAAATATATTCGTTCCCTGGTCAAAACTATCTTTAACCTACTAAGTCATTTGTGCTTGAATCACAAAAGAATTATATGTACTATCTATACAATTCGCAGGGAGAAATTGTATGCGATTTTTAGCTGTCTTAACTCTGATTTTAAGTTTGTTTGTCATTATTGCATGTGGTATCTTTACATCCGATTACTCAAGTGTCCAGTCTGAAGGAGGCCTCAAGGCCTTTCAAAAAATATTGCTCTATGCAATGATAGTTATCTCAACCATAAACATCATTCAAGCCATACAAGTTTTGAGGCAAAAGAGTCACTTTCTGGCTTTTGCTTATTGGAGTAACTTGATATATATGGTCATAGCGATTATCCTTACTGTTTACGAGTTTTTTTACTTTCATTTTGTTGATTATAATAGTTTACCCAACATCGTTCTGTGTGTAATCTACCCCCTCGTTAACATGCTTTTTTATCCTAGGCAAAAAGAAAAAGTTAAATTAATGATGGAAAAACATAGAAAAAAAAGGGAAACTCTTCTTTGGTAAGTTATCAGACATAATTAGCCATCGTGAAAGATGCTATCAGTATTGGCAAATGTGGCCAACATGATCAAAGGGCTGCGTTATGCCTGATATCAAGCCGCATCGACGGTCGGCCGCGGGGCCCCGTAGGCCACCAGCACATCGCCCCGATTGGTCGACAAAGCCTGCAACTGATAGAGAACTATGCCGTCCATCTCGGCCCGGTATTCCCGGATCACCCGACCGAAAAAATCCATGACCCGGCCCAAAACCTGGCCTTTGGCCAGCCGCTGACCTGGCGAGACTTCGGCCAGCCAGCTGGCTTCGCCCTCCGACTCCAGATACACCACCCTTTCCATCTCCAGTGGGCAGCCGACCGGTTCAGGTTCCCCGGGCAAAACCCGCAAATGTTTGAAAACGTTTACCAGATCTTTTTTATAAGCATCAATATCCGGCCGCGAGCAGCGACCGGCCCCGCCCCTTTCGATCAGAAGGGCCGGAGTTCCCCTCAAGGCGGCCGAGTTATAGGCCCCGGTGCTGGCCGAGGATTTGACCAGATAGGGGAGATCCAAAACCAGAGCCGCCTTTTTGGATTTTTCAACCACTTCCCGGGCCGCGTTGCCGGGATAATAGGCGTAAGGGGTCAAATCTTCATAGAGGTCGCCACTGTGAAGGTCCAAGTAAAAGTCGGCCTCATCGGAAAGCCGGGTCAGCCACCAGGCCGCCCGGGCCGAGGCCTGGCCCCGGGGGTCGCCGGGGAACATGCGATTGATGTTCTGCCCGTCCTCCGGCAGAATCATAGAGACCCTGGCTCGAAAAGCCTGGGTATTGAACGGGTGAATGAGAATCAGGCGGCCTGAGACGCTATCGGGTTCAAGAGCTTGGGTCAGTTCCATGACCGCGGCCGTGGCCGGGAACTCGCTGCCGTGCAGGCCGGTGGTCACCAGGACCCGGGAGCCGGGAGCCCGGCCACCGATAAGAGTCACCGGCACAGACAGCCCGGTGCCGTCAATATCCATAAGGGACTGCTTTTTACTGTTTGGTTGGATCTCAGACCAAAGTGACGTCATGGTCGACCTCTTCGCTGGTAGGGTTGTCGGGTGAAAATTTTCGAAAGGTTCTGGGCGGAATTAGCTGCTCCGGGTTCCACCCTTGACCGGACGGACGGGGCCGACCCAGGGGCGAATACTTCTGCCGCCAGGCTTCAACCCGGTCAAAATAATGTCAATTTCACAGAAGGCTGACGGCCATCAGCGCCGCCCCCAGGGTAAAAATAGCGGCCAGAACTCCGGGAGACAGATATCCCGCCCAGCACTTGAATAGAGCCTTTCGGTTAAGCCGCAAATGGCGAACCAGGGCGACCAGCCACAATATAGCCCCGGCTTCATGGACGAATTTTATCAGCCAGGACTCCAGGTGAAACAACAGAAACAGCCCGCTTATCAGAACCAGACCGCCCAAGACTATTAGTTGTCGGTTTATTGAGGACCGTTTAG
>Ga0192243_10765_pt1 | contig 10481 bp, 8 predicted proteins | sample Koala_Koa27_K3_FD_131233 | JGI IMG/M metagenome (GOLD analysis project Ga0192243, IMG submission 131233) | Enriched cells from koala feces incubated with labeled cellulose particles, San Francisco Zoo, California, United States - Koala_Koa2-7_K3 ... | reverse complement strand
ATGCAACTAAGAGGATCGGTTTCTTCAAATTTTACTGCCGCACCGCTTATGATTTCAGCTTTTTTGTCCGTAATCTTCAGGCGCAGAACAGGATCATACCCGATAAAAGAATATCTGCCCCAATACTCACCGCCTTCAATACTTTCGATAAGGAAGTAATTCCTGCTGCTGCCGCGGATATTGTTTAAAAAAGCCAGCGGCGTGAGCATGTCGGCGAAACATTCCTTAGCCACGTGAACAGCCTTATATTCTTTCCCGTAGGATTTTACCTGCTCCAATGTTAGATTCAACAATTTTCTCACCTCACAAAATTATCTATTACTGATTAAAAGCATATAAAAAAGCCTGTCCCTGAATAATTCAAGGACAGGCTATAATTATAAACCTGCGGTACCACCTTGTTTCGCTGTTTCCAGCGCACTTAAGCAGAGTGCCATCACACCCCTCACCCTTAACGCAGATGCTACGTCTCAGAATACTCTCACAGGCTTTACCTGCAGTTTCACTGCACCCTCAACGGTCCATTTATCAAACTGCATTCTATCCGGCTCCCAACTGCCCGGACTCTCTGTAAGCGCATCTTTTGACTTGATCTCCGTATCATAGGTTTTGTGGTCACTTTTAACTTGTAATCAGTCTACCATTTATTCAAATATTCGTCAATAGATTTTTTCTGAAAATATATCGAAAATTTTTCTGTCATATTTTATTAAAGTATTTATATCAGTTGTTTTATGCTCCAAGATAAGTCTATTTGCCTGTCCTTCCCCTCTTTGTAAAAGGCTTTCCTTCCTTGCATAATGAGCAATCCTCAGGTGAAAAAATTTCAACATCCAAATGCAGCAGCGCTTCCGTGCGGATACCGAAATCAACCTTGCCGCCACTGCGGTCGACAAGAAGTCCTACTCCTACCAGTTCGCCGCCCTGCTCTTTTACAACATCCATAACCTCTCTCACACTGCCACCTGTAGTTACGATATCCTCAACTACCAGCACGCGCATGCCTGGTTCAATATGAAAACCTCTCTTTAATGTCATCTTGCCGTTTTCACGCTCAGTAAAGATTGCTCTTGTCCCAAGGGCTTTGCCTACCTCATGTGACAGCAGTATGCCTCCCGTAACGGGCCCAACTACTATTTCCACATTGGCATCCGCATAACGCCTGGCAATCTCCTGACAAAGTTTCTCGGTATATTTCGGATGCTGCAACACATTAAATTTTTCAACATACATCGGACTGTGCAGCCCGCTGGTCAGCAGGAAATGCCCGTGCAGCACCGCCTGGGTTTCTTCAAGCATCTTCATTGCATCTTTTTCTTCCAGCATTTTTTACACTCCTTTTATTTCCGACGCTATCGCTTCTGCAGCAGCCCGTCTGTTTTCCGCCTTAGTAACTGGGCGTCCCACTACTATATGTGTCGCACCGTTCTTTAAAGCTGCAACAGGCGTTGCTACCCTGCTCTGATCATCCAGTGCCGCTCCTACAGGCCGCACACCAGGAGTAACTATAAGAAAATCCTTCCCGCATGCCTTACGGATGGCTGCAGCTTCTTTCGGGGATGCGACCACACCATCCATCCCGGCCTCTTTTGCCAGAGAGGCAAGCGCTATTACCTGTTCTGCAATTGTATTTTTGTAATTCAAATCGTCAAACTGCGTTTTATCCATGCTTGTCAGTACCGTAACAGCCAGAAGCTTTGGCGGATTCTTTCCTTCTTTAACGGAAGCTTCACGCACTGCTGCTGCGGCTTCAAACATCATTTTTCTGCCGCCAATGGCGTGAAGATTCAACATATCCGTCCCAAGGAATGAAAGTACGGTCATGGCATGTGCCACGGTATTCGGTATATCCTGCAATTTTAAATCAAGAAATACTTTCTTCCCTTCCTGTTTTAAAAAGCTGATGATTTCATTGCCTGCGGCATAATACAGTTCCATGCCCACTTTATAATAGCTTACGCTTTCTCCAAGCTCCCGCATGCATTCTTTTGCTTCTTCCGACGTCGGGAAATCTAGGGCAACTATCAAACGGTCATCACATTCCATCTTCGCTGCCTCCTCATTTTTTATAGTAAGGCATACTTTCTTTCCCTTCAGGCAGTGCCTGCCCAATGATTTCCGTCACGGTTTTCATACCGTGCCGGTCAAGATATTCCAGCATACCTTTAGCAATAGTCTCTGCAATATCAGGTTTTACAAAGTTTGCCGTACCGACTGCTACGGCACTGGCACCTACCAGCATGAACTCTATGGCATCTTCGGCACACATGATTCCGCCCATTCCTATAATAGGCACACCCACCGCCTGAGCCACCTGATAGCACATGCGGACTGCCACTGGTCTTACGGCAGGACCGCTAAGCCCGCCTACAATATTCCCCAGTACGGGTTTCCTGCGTTCTATATCAATTTTAGTTCCCATAAGCGTATTGATCAAGGATATAACATCAGTGCCTGCATCCTCCACGGACTTTGCCATGGACACTATATTCGTAACATTAGGTGACAGCTTTGTAATAACCGTCTTTGATGTGGCAGCCTTTACTCGGGATACGACATCCGCAGCTGCTTCAGGGCATGTACCGAAAACTATCCCTCCTTCTTTGACGTTGGGACAGGATATGTTTATTTCCAGCGCATTTACTCCGTCTACATTAAGTTTTTCTGCAACTTGCCCATATTCCACTGGGGTGTGTCCGTAAATATTAACAATTACTGGTACACCATAACGCCGCAGCTGAGGCAGAGTATTCTCAATAAAATAATCAACACCAGGATTTTCCAGCCCAATGCTGTTCAGCATTCCGGAAGGCGTTTCAACAGTCCTCTGCCCGGCATTTCCTGCAGATGGCAGCAACGATATTCCTTTTACAGTTACAGCTCCCACTTTTTCCAAATCAAGAAAATCACTGAATTCCAGGCCAAACCCGAACGTTCCGGAACCCGTGGTAACAGGCGTCTGCATTTTCAGCCCAGCCAGTTCTACGGCCAGACGTCCGTCGTATAAGGATTTTACCATTCCATGACCTCCTCTGCCAAGAATACCGGGCCGTCAGTGCATACTTTCAGGCGCTTCCCAATGCCCTGGAAAGAGCAGGATAGACATGCTCCTAAGCCACAGGCCATATATTTTTCCAATGAAACCTGGCATTTTATACCTGCCTTAATACATTCAGCGGCTACTGCTTTCATCATTGGTACTGGGCCGCATGCATAGACACAGTCATATTCTCCCTGCAGCATCTGTGGTAGAAGTTCCATTACGGTGCCTTTTGTATCTTCGCTTCCATCATCTGTGGTAATCAGAATTTCCCGGCACATTTTTCCATACAGGCTGCGCCAGAAAAGTTCCTCCCTATTGCGCCCGCCCATCAGTAAATCTGCTCTTCCTTCTAATTTGTCTGCCAGAAACAGCAGCGGTGCAAGACCCAGTCCTCCTCCTACCAGCAACGGCTTTTTCGCACTTAAATCAAATCCTTTTCCTAAAGGACCAACTATGCTTAAGGTATCACCTTTACAGGCTTCTGCGAGAATTTTCGTAGCATCACCGATAATCCGGTAAATCATAGAAAACGTACCTTTTTCCATGTTTGCTCCTGCTATACCCAGCGGTCTGCGCAGCAGCGGCATGGTATTTCTGCATACCTGCACGTTGACGAACTGTCCCGGTTCTGCCTGCCGTACTATTTCCGATGCATAAACCTCTATTAATTTGGTGCTGCTGCTTAGGAAGCTCTCTTCCGTAATCTTCGCGTCAGCAATAGTTTTTGCCATGTTTAATCCTCCAAATTAAGATCCTGCAGGGCTACGACACTCACTATCCGGCGGCGGCGCATAGCACTCATGACATGTTGCAGTTCACTGGCAGTATCAAGAGATGTAAGGCATGCTATTGCATACTCGACTGTGGAACGCCTGATTTTAAAACCGTCCCTCTCAGCATCACGCCCGTGATTTGTGGTATTAATTACCATGCTGATGTGGCCTTCTTTAATGTCATCCAGAATATTTGGCTTCCCTTCACTTAATTTTACCGCCCTGCGTACATGTACGCCTTGTTTTTTAATATATTCGGCCGTACCGCCCGTAGCGATAATTTCGTAACCTAAATCTTCAAATCCTTTGGCAATATCTGCAGCTTCAGGTTTATCCATATCAACCACGGTAATTAAGATGGATCCTTCATGCGGCACATTAATCCCTGCAGCAATACATGCCTTGTATAGGGCGCGGCTATATTTATAGTCTACGGCCATTACTTCACCTGTGGATTTCATCTCCGGCCCGAGGGTAATATCAACATTGCTCATTTTGTTGAATGAGAACACTGGTGCCTTAACCGCATAGTAATCAGGGAAAAGCCTTAATCCAGGCTTATAACCCTGTTCTTTCAGTGACAGTCCCATGGCAGCCTTGGTAGCCACATTTACCATGGGAACCCCAGTAACTTTACTCAGGAAAGGCACTGTCCTTGAAGAGCGGGGGTTAACTTCAATCACGTACACATGATCATCACACACAATGTACTGAATATTGGTCATTCCCTTAACTTCTAGTCCAATAGCCATTTTATTGGTAAATTTTATTATGGTTTTAATCACGCTTTCGCTTAATGTACGGGGCGGATAAACCGCAATGGAATCCCCTGAATGAACGCCTGCCCTTTCCACATGTTCCATAATGCCCGGAAGCAGCACAGCCGTACCATCACAGATTGCATCAACCTCTACCTCCGTGCCAAGCAGATAATGGTCAACCAAGACAGGATGCTCTTTGGATGCTTTAACGGCGCTCGACATATAGTGTTTAAGTTCCTCATCATTATAGACGATTTCCATTGCCCGTCCGCCAAGCACGTAAGACGGACGCACCATTACCGGATAACTAACATCCGCTGCGGCTTTCAGGGCTCCTGCGGCATCAAATACCGTATGTCCCTTCGGTCTTGGGATATCGCATGATGTAAGCAGCTCGTCAAAACGTTCCCTGTCCTCAGCACGGTCAATGCTGTCAACGCTGCTGCCTAAAACCTTCACGCCAGCCTCTGACAGAGGACCTGCCAAATTAATTGCGGTTTGTCCGCCAAATTGCACAATTACTCCTTCAGGCTGCTCCTTGTCAATTACATTCAGGACATCTTCTACAGTCAGCGGCTCGAAATACAGCCGATCGGAAATATCAAAGTCCGTGGAAACCGTCTCCGGATTATTGTTAATAATAACGGTTTCATAGCCCATTTCCTCCAGAGCCCAGACCGAATGGACGGAACAGTAATCGAATTCCACTCCCTGCCCTATACGGATGGGACCTGATCCCAGTACAACAACCTTTTTCCTATCACTGACGTCCACTTCATCCTCTGTAGCGTATGTGGAATAATAGTAGGGTGTTGCCGCCTCAAATTCCGCAGCACAGGTGTCAACCATCTTATAGGTTGGAATAATTCCATAGCCTTTGCGCAGATTGCGGATTTCCATCATTGTTTTCCCCGTAAAGGCTCCAATAACGTTATCGGCAAAGCCCATCTGTTTTGCCTTTAAAAGCAGTTCCCTGGTAAGTTCCTGGGTTTTTAATGCTTTTTCCATGTTTATGATATTACGAATCTTGACAAGATACCACTTGTCAATCATGGTGATATCGTAAATATAATCAATGCTTACTCCGCGGCGCAAGGCTTCTGCAATGACAAAGGCACGTTCATCATCGATGAGCTTAATGCGTTCTTTAATTTCCTCATCGCTTAAATTCCTGAGCTCAGGAATTTCCAAATGACTGAGACCGATTTCCAGAGAACGGACAGCTTTAAGGAGGGATGCCTCAAAGGTCCTCTCAATAGCCATAACTTCTCCGGTTGCCTTCATCTGTGTACCTAATGTACGGTCTGCAGTAACAAATTTATCAAATGGCCATCGCGGAAACTTTAAAACAATATAATCAATGGACGGCTCGAAGCAAGCCTTGGTCTTTTTGGTAACTGCATTTTCAATCTCATCTAGATTGTAGCCTACGGCAATTTTACTGGTAACTTTGGCAATCGGATAACCCGTGGCTTTGGAAGCCAGCGCTGAACTGCGGCTTACACGCGGATTAACTTCAATTACATAATAGTTTTCTGAATAAGGATCCAGAGCAAGCTGCACATTACAACCGCCGCATACCCCAAGCTCACGCACGATGTCAATAGATGCCTGGCGCAAAAGCTGTACTTCACGGTCATTTAATGTCTGAGCCGGTGCAACGACTATGGAGTCTCCAGTATGTACTCCCACGGGATCCATATTTTCCATGGAACATACCGTAATACAGTTATCTGCGGCATCCCTGATTACTTCGAATTCTATTTCCTTCCAGCCGGCAATGCTTCTTTCAATAAGACACTGGCTAATAGGGCTGTATCCCAAACCTTTATGGACAATCTCCACCAATTCATCTTCGTTATCTGCAATGCCTCCGCCAGTGCCGCCAAGTGTATATGCAGGACGTACAATAAGCGGATAGCCGATCTGTTTGCCGAATCCACAGGCCGCCCTCACTGTTTCAACAATTGTGCTTTCTGGAACAGGCTGATTAATCCTTTTCATGGTTTCCTTAAAGCATTCTCGGTCTTCGCCGCATTTTATGGCTGCAATCTGCGTTCCCAATAATTTAACCTTGTATTCGCTCAGAATCCCTTTTTCTTCAAGATCCATGGCCAGATTCAGGCCTATCTGCCCGCCTAAAGTTGCCAAAAGTGAATCAGGACGTTCCTGTTTAATCACTTTTTCCAAAAACTCGACATCCATAGGCTCAACATAAACACGATCTGCAATATTAACATCCGTCATGATTGTTGCCGGATTGCTGTTTACCAGTACAACCTCCAGCCCTTCTTCCTTTAACGCCCGACAGGCCTGTGTGCCGGCGTAGTCAAATTCGGCAGCCTGACCAATGATGATCGGGCCAGATCCAATGACAAGTACTTTTTTTACATCATTAAGCTTTGGCATGTTTATGACCCCCCATCATCTCAATAAAGCGTTGGAACAGAGCCTCATGGCCGCCAGGTCCCGGACAGGCTTCCGGATGATACTGAACGGCAAAGGTGAGATGATCTCCGTAAGCCAGTCCCTCAATAGTTCCATCGTTCATAGAAATATGCGTAATTTCAATGTTTTTGCCCCGCAGTGATTTCTCATCAACTGCATAACCATGGTTTTGGGAAGAAATGACAATTTTGCCATTTCTAAGCACTTTTACGGGCTGGTTTATACCTCGGTGCCCGAATTTCATTTTATATGTATCGGCACCATTAGCCAGGGCCAGCAACTGATGCCCCATGCAGATCCCGAAAATCGGCTTCTTACCTAGCATTTTTTTAATGTTTTCAATAACTTCAGGAACATCTTTCGGATCTCCGGGCCCGTTGGAGAGAAAAATTCCGTCAGGTCTTACCGATAAAATCTCCTCAGCGGATGTATATGCTGGGAAAACGGTGAGCCAGCAGTCAAAACTCTGTAGGTAGTTTAAGATACTCTGTTTTATCCCAAGATCCAGAACGGCCACGTGGTATTTGCCTTCACCCAGCGTATATTTTTCCGAAATAGTCACCTGCGCTATCTGGTCATGTACATCAGGTGTCGCCATAAGGGCATCAATTTCTTCCTGCGGAGTTTCTTCTGGTACGATAATTCCCTTCAAAACGCCATAATTACGTATTTTTCTTGTTATGGCACGAGTATCAACTCCGGTCAGCACTGGTACGTCCTGCTCCTTGAGAAACTGCCCTAAAGATTTCTCGCTGCGCCAGTTACTAGGATAATCGCACATTTCGCCGATTACATAGCCTCCAAAAAAAGATTTCCTTCCCTGATTGAACATGGGATTAATGCCGTAATTGCCCACCAGAGGATAGGTCATTACTACAATCTGGCCACAGAAAGACGGATCGGTCAGCATCTCTTGGTAGCCACTCATTCCGGTAGTAAAGACAACTTCACCAACTGCATTGTGGCTACCATAAAAATTGCCTTCATAAACACTGCCGTCTTTTAGGATTAATTCCCCTTTCCTTGCTATTTCGTGCATAATACACCATCTCGCATTACAAATTCGCCCGCCAGAAGCGTAGCCACAGCTTTGCCTTTGCATACTTTGCCTTCATAAGGTGTTGCCTTGCCGCGTGTATAAAATTTAGAGCTGTCCACGGTCCATTCCTTGTTCAAATCCATAATGGTAATATCGGCTATACTTCCCTCCTTTAAAGTACCACCGTTAATTTTGAAAAGTTTTGCCGGTTCACAGCTCATTTTACTGATAATCGTATTTAGATCAAATATTTTTGTATAATATAAATCTGTGAGAATTACTGCCAGGGAAGTTTCCAATCCGCAGAATCCGCATGGTGCGTATCTGAATTCCACATCTTTTTCCTCAGGAGCATGCGGGGCATGGTCAGTTACAATAGCATCAACGGTACCGTCAAGCACGGCGGCCCGTAAAGCCTCCACATGTTCTTTACTCCTCAGCGGCGGCGAAACCCTAGCAGCCGGATTGTACTTTATGCATGCTTCATCCGTAAGGGTTAAATGATGTACGGTAACCTCACTTGTTATATTAACTCCCCTCTTCTTTGCCTGCCGAACTATTTCGATGGCGCCTTTACTGGCCACATGGGCAATATGCACATGCGCCCCAGTATATTCAGCAATAAGACAGTCACGTGCAACAGCAATATCTTCTGCCACTGACGGTACACCTGGAACTCCAATACGTGCAGAAACCGCACCTTCATGCATATATCCCTCTGCGCCAAGTTCAGGATCAATTGCATGGCAAATTAACGGTTTGTCAAATGTCGTAACATATTTTGCAGCCAACGTAAAAAGTCTGCTGCTCTTCACATAGTGACCGTCATCAGAAAAAGCCATTACCCCTTTTTGTGCCATATCACCCATCTCAGCAAGCTCTTCTCCCCTTTCTCCCTTGCTTATGGCACCAATAACCTCAACATGCGCATAACCGTCAGCTGCAGCACGCTGTTTGATTCCTGAAATCACAATGGAGGTATCAATGACAGGCTTCGTATTAGGCATGCAAGCAACTGTAGTTACACCGCCTGCCGCAGCCGCTTTGGTTCCGCTAATAATATCTTCTTTAGCTTCCAGCCCCGGCTCACGCATATGGGTATGCACATCTATTAATCCCGGAGTCACAACTAAGCCGGCGGCATCAAATGTTTCACAATCAGCTAAAGTAAGCCCCTGACCAAGCTTTTTTATTTTACCATTTTCTATCAATATGTCAGTAACTGCATCAAGCTTCTGGGTGGGATCTACCACTCTGCCATTTTTAATCAATATTTTCAATGTACTTCCCTCCTATTAAAGTCAAGAATAAGAGTGCCATGCGTACGGCAACGCCATTCTGCACCTGAATACGTATGGCAGCATTATCGCAATAGCCTACTTCCCATGAAATTTCCAAGCCCCGGTTCATAGGTCCGGAATGCAGCACAATTACGTCCTCTTTGGCAAGTTTCAGACGATTTTCATTAATACCGAATATTCTGGCATATTCCCGAGGTGACGGGAACAGTCCTTTCTGCTGGCGTTCCAGCTGAATGCGCAGAACATCCACGACATCAGCTCCTTCAATAGCATCTTCCACCCTTTTATGCACCGTAACGCCAAGAGTCTCTATGTCATGCGGCATCAAAGTCATAGGACCTGCTACATGTACGTCCGCCCCCATTTTAGTCCAGGCCGCAATATTCGTACGTGCCACACGGCTGTAAAGGATATCCCCTATGATGGCCATCTTCATGCCCTTAAGATCCTTGCCATTTTCGCGTATCGTAAACATATCCAGCAGCCCCTGCGAAGGATGGGCGTGAGCCCCGTCACCTGCGTTAATTACTACAGGGGTAGCAATATCTGCAGCATATACAGCGGCTCCTTCAATGGGATGCCTCATTACAATAGCATCGCAGGCCATGGACTGTACTGTAAGAATGGTATCCCGCAGGCATTCCCCCTTTACGACACTAGATGATGCCGTAGTGACATTTACTACATCGGCGCCAAGATATTTCCCCGCCAATTCAAAAGATGTCCTAGTTCTTGTGCTGGGTTCATAAAACAAATTTATAATTGATTTTCCCCGCAAATAAGGAGCTTTTTTTATATCCATTTTCATTATTTTTTTCATTTCTGCAGCTGTCTGCAGAATGAGCTCGATTTCTTCAACGCTAAGGCTTTCCAGATCGAGTATATCCCTGCCGCTGAGAGATACAGTTGCTTTAGCCATTAATTTTACCTCCAATTTTGCATAATAAAAAAACCTTCTTGTCCCGTGCCAGTACAAGAAGGCCGCTAGATATCGCTAAGAGTCTACCTTGAAGTCTCACAGGACTTTTTTAAAGGTATAAATTTTACATCTATATTTTACCACCGATATAGCACATTCGTCAAATTTTTTTTGCCATTAATTTTCAAAAAACAGCT
>Ga0192243_10763_pt1 | contig 10487 bp, 9 predicted proteins | sample Koala_Koa27_K3_FD_131233 | JGI IMG/M metagenome (GOLD analysis project Ga0192243, IMG submission 131233) | Enriched cells from koala feces incubated with labeled cellulose particles, San Francisco Zoo, California, United States - Koala_Koa2-7_K3 ... | reverse complement strand
TTCAAGGAGTCCGAGGGCTAGCTGGGCCTCAAGGCGATACTGGACCTACTGGCCCTCAGGGGATTCAGGGAATTCGTGGGCCCGCCGGACCCCAAGGCGATACTGGGCCACTTTTATTAGGAAAGTGTACCACCTATTAAAATGCGGTTTTTCTAAACCGCTTCGCTCGGATTGTTGACCTCGATAAATTCCTGTATTCTGCGGAGTTCGTCAGCAAATCGAAATACTATGCTGATGTTTCCGCCCTCGTATACCCTGATGTGGTCAACCAATTCAATCAGAACGTCTCTTGTCAGTTTTTCAATATTGCCGTATTGCCTGAACGCCTTCAAAAACGGGTTTTCGCTATCAATACCATTTTCAAGCTCGGCCTGATCGGCCCGGAGCTTTTCAATGACTTCGTTTAGTGCCTCGGCCTGTTCCTCATAATCTTCTTTCATGTGGCGGTAGTCGGAATGGGTAATCTCCCCGTCTTTCCAGTCCTGATAAATGGCTTGTTTGTATCTGGCAATTTTGGCAAGCTCCCGTTCCTTCTGCTCGGTTGCGTCCGCCAGCTTCTTTGACTGGCTCTTGACGAGTGGGGCCCTGTTTATCCGTTCAATGGTCTTTGTGTAGTCAACCGCCAAATAAACCTGCTGTTGTACTGCGTAGAGTACCGCCGCCTCTAAACGGTTATGCTTTATCGTGTGTTTTGTGCAGGCGCTCTTTGATTGGTCTTTATAAGTACGGCAATAGTAATAAACCATCCCGCCTACCTTACTGCGGGTCATAGCCTTACCGCAATCAGCACACCGTAGAAAACCGCTGAACAGGTAAATCTGTTTTTTCTGCGGAGCCGTCCGGGTATCTCGGAGCAATAGCCGTTGTACCTTATCGAAGGTATCACGGTCTATAATGGCTTCGTGGGTATTTTCTACGATATACCATTCGTCCTCGGGTACGACTTCCTGAACGTGTATCTTGTAACTTTTCACACGGTAACGGCCCTGTACCATATCCCCGCAATACATACGGTTTTTCAAAATTGTTGTGATCGTCACAGCGCACCACAAGGGCCGCTTTGCCGGGTCAACGCTCGGATTCTGATATTTGAGCCCTAATCGCTCCCGCTTATAGGCGGCGGGGAAAGTATACCGTGTTCATTGAGATAATGAACAATCGCGTTTTTACTCATACCGTCCAGAAACTTTGTGAAAATGTCCCGGACTACTTCTGCGGCTTCTTCATCAACTACTAAGGCATTTTTATCGTTAGGGTCTTTGATGTAGCCATAGGCGGCAAAAGAGCCGATGTGTTCCCCGTTACGCCGCTTCATATCAAACACTTCCCGGATTTTATCGGAAGTCTCGGCACAATGGTTTTCATTCAAAACGCCCCGAATGGGAACCGCGATACTCCGCATATTCTGCGGCTCCTTGTAGCTGTCTAATGGCTGATGATAGAGGGAGATAAAACGGACGTTAAATCTCGGGAACCAGTCGTCTAAATAATAACCCTGGTCGCTGTAATTTCGGAAAGAACGGGCAAGGTCTTTTACAATCACACAGTTAATGCGGCCCTTTTTAATGTCACCCAGCATTCTTTGGAAATCGTCCCGCTCGTCATCAGTTGTACCGGAAATCCCGTCATCCACATACTCGTCAACAATCATATATTCGTCTCCGTCATTAAAGCTGGCGATATGTTCTTCAATGATCGCCCGCTGATTTGAAACACTCTCGCTCTCGTCATTGTTGCGGGCGTCCTCTTTAGAAAGCCGGATATAGATTGCGATTCTCCATACCCTGAATTTTTGTTTTATCGCTTCTGTGATAGTGCGGCTCTTGCGTGCCATGCGAACCTCCTTCCCCTATCACGTTACACCTATATTATATCATTTACAGGTGATGTGAACAATGTTGTCGAGCCCTTGCAAATCTCGTCCAGAGGCCGACACAAACGGCCTGCACACTGGTTACAGGCCGCTTTTTTTACGTTGTAGGAAGTCGGTAAAGCAATCTTCTAGGGGCGGGGCGCTATCCAGAAATTCAAGCTTTACGCCCATATCGCCCACCCGGAAGCAGTACGGATTTTTTACTTTGCGGATCACCTGTGCAGCCCGCTGTTTTCTAGGAACCGTGTTATCGAAGACCAGCCCGGACACGTCAACTAAGTCCTCTTTGTTGACTGTGGTTATATCAACGCCCGCCAGCTCTGCCAAATGAATTTGTTTTTGCATAGATATTCGCCCCCCCCCCTTCTTCCATGTGTATGTCATTCCCTGATTGTCCTATGAGGAAATGGCAAAGGGCGGCCCGTTCTCACGCGCCGCCCTTTGCCATCTGCTCATAAGACCTCGGGCCAAGTTGGCCCGAAGCATGTTTGTCGCAAAAGAAAAACGCCCGAATGCAAAATGCAATCGGACGAAAGGGAATTATAAACAGTATTATGATGATATGTGTAATCATCTACGAAGCCGGAATATCCCGTGGTGGTGGGCAGGCTTTTTTGACAAAAAGTTTGTCGGTTTATATCGATACAAAAGCAACACGGCGATACCTCCTTGATACCGCCGTTAGGCTCGCATTATTTTGTTTGGGCGCATGAAACCCCCATCGCCTCAACAACGGTTTTTTTATTTCCCGTTGGGTAGCCGTGTCATACTTTCTGTTTCATAATAATCGGTTCTCGTCATACCATATAAATAATAATCGCAATAAGTATTTACCATTTTTCCGTCCCGAATATGCCCCTCTCGCCTAAATCCTGCTTTTTCCAGTGTTCTATATGACGCGATATTTAGAACATGAACATCAGACCATAGCCGTTGTAATTCTGTTTTTTCAAAACAGAAAATTACTACGTTTCTTAAGGCTTCTGCCATAAGACCATTTCCTTGATAAATTGGAGAAAGACGGAAAGCCACTTTTGCCATGCGGTCATTTTCAATGAGATATACCCACATTTCACCTATCACTTTATCGTCTTTTTTATGAACAATCCCCCAATGGAAACTCTTTGTAGGACGCTCCTTTTTTGAAATAGCAATTCGGGATTTAAGTCACTTTTTCCGGGACGTTCCCCCCCCCCCAATATTGATACAATGATTTGTCGCCTAGCCATTCTTTCAAATCGGCAACATCATCATATTGCAAAGGACGTAATAAAAGCCTGTCCGTTTCAAGTTTCGGTTTATTCTGAACATAATCTTGCAGTTTCATAAAGCCCCCTTAAAAATTGAATACCTGCTCCCAATTAAAACAGCCGGACGCTTCTGTGCTTCTCGGCCACTCGCTGCACCATGCGGGAACACCGGGAGTTTCTACCCTGTCAAAACTCGGTGTGTACGGCTTTATATCTAACACGGGAGTATTGTCATTCGCGTCAATAAAAGTAACCCGAATAATTCCCTTGTCAAAATCAATGCTGATAATTTCTGATGTTGTCAAAGCAATAGGGTTCGGACGGGCGGGCGATCTTGTGGCAAAAACGCCCATTACTGTTGGGGCATTTTTATAGGGCTGTTCGGTTTGTAATATATTTCTGTCTGATTGATTATCACAATCACTAAACCACCATACTACGTTGATATGGCTAAATCCGTCTAATGCTTGCAGTCCGGGAATATACTCCGGCTCTAATTCAATAAATGCTCCGCTGTCATCATTCTTTACCTTTCCAATAGGTTTTAATTGATAATCATTCATGTTGTACCTCCTCGTTTTCTGCTTTGAGTTCAGTATAATACCTCACATCATGTGAGATACAAGAGGTAAAATAAAAATGCCCTGCATTTTTGCAGGACATTACTACCTGAGTTCCAACGGTATTTGGATTTCAGTCAGGTACTTTGCCGGATTACTCTCATTCCACGATCCCCTATGCACAATTTGTCGCATAGGATTTGACATTCGATATTTACTGTTTTTTTGCAACCATTCAGCAAAAGCAATATACGCTCCTTTGATATTTGAAAAGTCACCATATACCATTGTGCAAGCCATAACGGGGACAGACTCGATAATACGGAAACAGAATGGGGCAATATCTTTACATAGCTTACTTACAGGGACGCATAACTCAATATCCACATTTTGTTCCTTGTACTCTGTGTCGTGATAAACAGAAAAAGTATGACTGGATATTTCTATCTTCTGTTCTTTGGCAAAAGCAGAAAGTTCATTCCATAAATCACCCTCGGAGTAGTATGTAGGAACAATTCTTCGTAAAGAAAGCACTTGATACTCTGGTATCGCCTTAATGGAAATGTTGTAATGAAAATCTCCTTTATTTCCTTGTATTTCGTTTTTGGCAATCGCAATTTTTCGTAGTTTTTCCTGCTCATTTTGTATAGTTTTCTCAATTTCTAATTGCTTTTGTTCAAGGCTTTTAAGAAGTAAGCCATCGTCCATTTCAAGCGCAAGGGCAATTTCAGAAACATTAAAACCGCTGTCACGCAAATATAATATTCTGTTTAGACGGGGGATTTGAGTCACCGAGTACATTCGGTGTCCCGTCCATTTATCGACTTCTTCCGGCTTTAACAGTCCTACTTCATCATAATAACGAAGCATACGAATAGATACTTGTGTTAATTTTGAAAACTCACCTATTTTAAACATCTTATCACCACCTGTATATAATTATACTTGAAGTATCATTCCTTATCCCTCCACAGTATTAGAGATTATCATTCCGATTCGTTAGTCCGCGCCTTCTCCGCCAAAGGCGAACCTAAGTATGTCAACATAAGTATATAATAGCTAAAACAATTCGTCAATCTTCGGGCCATGTTGGCCCGAAGCATGGGAATTGTCCTCCTTTCCGCCTCACAACGGAAAACGCCGCCCGTAGTCTCTACTTGGGCGGCGCTTGTCCGGTAACGTGATAAGCTCATATTTTATTTTTTCCCATGTTTACGGGGTATATAGTCACTTTCCTTTTAACAGCGGCCCAACTGGGCCAACCGGACCTCAGGGGATTCAAGGTGTCACTGGGCCTACTGGCCCCCAGGGCAATACCGGCGTCACCGGGCCAGCAGGGCCGGTACCTGGCGATGTGTTTGCGTCCTTTATCAATTTTGCCGCCCAGTTCCAGAACGCCGCATTGATCCCCATGGGAGTGGGTGTTGCGGATACGACGGGCAATATTGTATTGACGGACCCTACCCGCATCACACTGGCGCCGGGCATATACTCTATCTTCTACGACGTGTCCGTTCTGTTTTCCGAGTCCGCGTTTATGCAGGTCACTCCATACTATAACGGCAGTCCCCACATCGAATACGGAATCTACTTCATGACCGGGGCCGGGCGCTCCAGCGCATTTGGTTCGGTGTCCTTTATCATCGAAGTTCCGGCGCAGACGGTATTTAACCTAACCTACAACAGCCCCGTATCATCCACGGAAGGAACCCTCACCATGACGATATTTAAGCTGAGGCGAGACACGTAACCCGGCACAGCGCAGCGCTGCCCCTCCATGGCCCCGACAGCCAGGATTGGGCGGCGTTATTATTTTCCAATCTATCCCACTGTTCATGCATATTATCTTCCTCCTTTCCATATAATCTTTTGCGATGCAACAGTCGCGGCGAAATCTTAACCCTTCTTTAACTTAAACAACCCTCGGATATGATATATAATAATAAAAATTTGATCACAGGAGGATTTCTATTGAGCAGTCACCCCATCACACGCTTTTACCCCTATCCACAGACCGGGCTTTCTTCCGACCAGGTGGCGCTCCGCAAGGAGAGCGGCCTGGTAAACGCTACCCCGGAGAAGATCACCAAGACCACAGGCGAAATCATCCGTGACAATTTGTGTACCCTGTTCAACTTCTTTAACCTTCTGATAGCCGTCGCCCTGGCCTCGGTAGGCGCATGGAAGAACATGGTGTTTATCCTTGTCATCCTGATGAATACGCTGATCGGCATCCTCCAGGAGCTCCACGCCAAGCGATTGGTTGACCGGCTCTCCCTGCTGTCCATGCCCCACGCCACCGTCGTCCGCGACGGTCTGGAACAGACGATCCCAGTGGAGGAGCTGGTGCTGGACGATATCATCCTCTTGGAGAGCGGCGGACAGGTCTGCGCTGATTCCATCCTGATGAACAGCAATGCCGAGGTCAATGAGTCCCTGCTCACAGGGGAGTCCGATCCCGTGGGCAAATCTCCCGGAGATCTGATTCTGTCCGGCAGCTTCATCATCAGTGGAAAATGCCGGGCCAAGGTGGAGCACATCGGAGACAATAACTTCGCCTCCCGCCTGGCCAGTGAAGCCAAGAAGCTGAAGAAAACCAACTCCGAGCTTCTCTCGTCCATGAGAAAGGTCACACGGTTTACAGGCTTCCTCATCGTTCCCTTGGGAATCCTTCTGTTTGCCGAGTCCTTTCTGGTCCGCCAGGCTCTTCTCTCCGATTCCGTCGTCTCCACCGCCGCCGGGCTTTTAGGTATGCTTCCCAAAGGACTGGTTCTGCTGATCAGCATCAGCCTGGCCGTCGGTGTCGGCAGACTGGCGAAGAAGCAGGTGCTGGTCCAGGATCTCTACTCCCTGGAGACGCTGGCCCACGTGGATGTCCTCTGTCTGGACAAAACCGGCACCATCACCGAGGGGAAAATGAAGGTAAAAGACGTTGTCCTTCTGGAACCGGCGGCCTCCTTTCCATTTGAGCTGGTCATGGGGTCCTTTCTCCATTTTACCGATGACAACAACGCGACGTTCCAGGCCCTCCACGCCCATTTTAAGGAGAACAGCCGCTGTCAGCCCATCCATCAGATCCCTTTCTCCTCCCAGCGCAAATGGAGCGCCATGACATTTCCGGAGTTTGGAACCCTGGTGTTAGGAGCGCCGGAGCGTCTGAGCAAAAAACCGCTTTCCGGGGAGCTGACAAAGGAGCTTCACTCCGGTACGCGGATCATCATGGCGGGTGTAACCTCCGAACCGGTCCTGCCGGATCGGGAGCTTCCGCATATCCGACCGCTCTGCGCCATCCTGATCTCCGATACCATACGGGCGGGAGCCAGGGAGACGCTGGCCTATTTTAAACGGGAGGGTGTCAAACTGAAGGTCATCTCCGGCGATAATCCGGCCGCCGTCTCCTGTATCGCAGATCAGGCGGGACTTCCAGGAGCCAGGAATTACGTGGATATGAGCGGTCTCACCTCGGACGAGGAGATCCGTCAGGCAGCCGAAGCCTACACGGTTTTCGGGCGGGTGTCGCCTCAGCAGAAAAAGCAGCTGGTGCAGGCCCTCCAGAGAGACGGTCATTCCGTCGCCATGACCGGTGACGGTGTCAATGATATCCTGGCGCTCCGTGAGGCAGATTGCAGCATCTCCGTCGCCGAGGGCAGCGATGCCGCCAGGCAGGTGTCCCAGCTGGTGCTGCTGAACTCAGACTTTTCCTCCCTTCCCCAGGTCGTGGCGGAGGGACGGCGGGTCGTGAACAATATCACGCGGGTGGCCGGCATTTTCTTTGTGAAAACCATTTACTCCATCCTGCTCTCCGCCTACTGCGCGGCGGCCAATATTCCGTTCCCCTTTCTTCCGATCCAGATCACGCTGATCGACCTGATGATCGAGGGATACCCGTCCTTCTTCCTGTCCTTTGAACCGGACGGCAGGAAGATCCAGGAGCGTTTTCTCCCGGCAGTCCTGCGCCGGGCGGCTCCCAATGCCCTGGCGATCACCGCGCTGGCGATGATCACGGAACATCTGGCGGTGGGTATTGGGATGCCGGATGAGATGCTGACTGTCATCCTCTATCTGCTAGTCGGAGTCCTTGGTATCGAGGCGGTGCTGAAAGCCTGCGTACCTCTCAACCGCCTGCGGATGTTCCTCTCTGTCACAACCGCCGCAGGTTTTTTCACGGCTGTTTTTCTCTTTCATGACCTGCTTCAGCTGCCCCTCCTTCCCAGAGCAGACCTGCCTCTGTTTGTCATGGTGATCTGTACCGGGCTGCTGTTTGAGCGCTGTATCAGCCTGATCATCGACAGAAGGCGCTATGAGACGCCATACAAAAAAAGATATCCCCGGAGAAGCCTAAACGCTTCCCGGGGATTGTTTTATCTCGTTTTCGTTTCTGAGCGCCATCAGAGAGACATCCGAATTCTGGTCCGCTCCCATGACAAAGAAGCTGATATCCTTTCTGACGCCGTCCAGAAGCTCTTCCAGCGATTTGTCTTTCAAAAAATTCAGCTCATTGATCATCCGTTCCATCCCATATGGCTCCTGACAGACATCCATGGCGTTTTCTATGCCTTCACAGAAAAACAGAGTGTCGGAAGATCGCAGGGTGAACATGTGCTGTCGGCTGTCCAGCGGGCCAAAGGTTCCATCTCCACCCATCACATATACAAAACAGCCGTCCGATCCCCCATAGGTGAGAAGCCCGGTCGGCAGTTCCAAGCTTCCAATCCAGAAGCCACTCTCCTCCCGATGGCTGATCCGCTGTGAAATCTCGTCGAGAAGCTCCTGGGGTTCCAGACCCGACATCAGTCCATCCTTCATCCTGATTTTCACGGCGAGAAGCTGGGCGGCAGCCAGAGACTTGGCGGCCGTCATCTGCGCTATGGTGATTCCGATATGGGTCTCGTCCTTCATGAAGAAATCGATAAACCCATCCCCGCCGTTTTTCCCAGGCAGGCGAACCGCCCGCAGTTTTACCGTCTGGGTGGTCAGAGTTGAGGGAAAGACCGCTGCCAACAGATCTGCCTGGAGTACGTTTCGGGTTCTCTGCTCCGCCTCATATCTCTCCCGCTCACGGTTCAAATGGTCCAGCTGTTGCCGGCAGACATGACATTCCTCCGCCATCTGCTCCACGGCCGCTGTCAATTGCCCCATCTCCCCGCGGTCCTGCCCACTTTCCTCCCGCGCCGCGGCCACAGACAAGCGGCTTTCCCGTTCCTCCTGCGTCATCCGCCTCAGCCTGTCAAAGGGGCTGATAATCTCCCTGGAGAGAAGGCGAAAATAAAGCAGACAGCTGAGGGCTATCACAGGTATGGACCCCGCCAGAAAATACAGACAAAAGCGTCTCGTATCCCGTATTACCGACTCCATGGACGTTTCGGCCATCACCAGCCCGATGGCCCGTCCGTCGCTGCCAACCAGCGGAACGAAAGCGGCAGTTCTGCTTTTTCGTCCGCCCTCGTGCTGTATGACGAGGCGGCCGTCACTGCAAAACGCAGCCAGAGCAGTCTCCAGGGCAACCTTTTGCTCGCTGTCGATCTCTTTTTGCGCCTCACCGGAAGCCTGACTGCAACGCAGCTCCCGTTCCCCCAGAGTCAGGATGTAGAGGTTCCCGACCTCCGGGCTTCCTTTTAAACTATTCAAATATGACTCTATATCCAAACCGTCCGCGTCGAGGCACAGGGCCGCAGTCCTTGCCGCCTCACAGACGGCTCCGCTGTCACGACGTTCCCTCATCTCCCGGTACAGAATCGCCGCGATCAGACAGTTGATCAAACATATCGCCGCAGCCAGCACCGCCAGACCGGTCATCAATTTACGTTTCAGGATCATTCCCTGCATCACACAGATCTCCTTTTCCCCCGATAAGCTCCATCTGGGAAACCTTCCCACCTCCCGGCCAGCCGCCGTTTTCTGTAATTGAGATGGTTCTATCTATACAAACGCAGGGAAATCCTGATTGTGACCAAATTTTATAAAATTTTTATGCCGCCTGAATTTTATTTAACCAGGCGGCCAGCTCCGGACCCTTCATGGTAACATCGCCCAGTATATAGACCTCGTCCCCGGCAGAGACCTCCTTTCCGTGGAATCCTCTACAAAAAGTTCCCGATCGAATAGATCAGACCTGACAGAACCTGAAACCTCTTCTGGGACTCCGTCTCGTCTTTTTTCTTAGGGGGAAATGTGCTGTCGTAGCGTTCGGTCTCCGCCTCGGTGATCTCAAAACCGGCGCTCTCTATGAAACGGCCGGTCACGCCATTCAAGGCGCCAGGCTGAAGCTCCAGGGCCTGGAGGGGAACTGCGTAGCGGCCGTCGGCCAGCCGGATATCGTAGCGCTCCCCGCTGTGAAAGCCAAATCGGCTGTAATATCCGGGATCTCCCAGGATGCAGACGGCCGGATAGCCCTCCTGCTTTGCCTTTTGAAGAGAATGGCGGATCAGAGTAGAGCCGATCCCCTTCCCCTGACAATCCGGGCGGACGCTGACAGGGCCAAAACACAGGATCTCGAAGCGGCCGCCCCCGTCCCTCTCGATCCATGCTCTGCTGTAGGCGATGTGGCCGGCCAGAACGCCGTCCAGCTCCACCACGAAGTCCAGCTCCGGGATGAAGTCTTCGTGGTCCCGAAGCTTGTGGAGCAGCGCGTGCTCACAGCAGCCGGGGACATTTAAGTTCCAAAATGCCTCCCGGGTCAGCTCCTCCACCGCCCTGTAATCCTGTTCTGTCTCCTGCCTGATAGTCAGTTGTTCCCTCATGTCTCTCCTCCTCAATGATCCGATTTCAGTCCTGCCCCGCACATGGGGATCAGGCTGTCCGGCG
>Ga0192243_10759_pt1 | contig 10531 bp, 7 predicted proteins | sample Koala_Koa27_K3_FD_131233 | JGI IMG/M metagenome (GOLD analysis project Ga0192243, IMG submission 131233) | Enriched cells from koala feces incubated with labeled cellulose particles, San Francisco Zoo, California, United States - Koala_Koa2-7_K3 ... | reverse complement strand
GGGTGTCCGACCGGATTGTATCGCCGTTGACCTACGGAATCCTACGCCCGGTTATCATACTGCAGAAGCGGATGGACTGGGAGGATCATAACAGCCTTTATTTCGTATTGACCCACGAACTGGCCCATATAAAACGGTGGGATGCGGCCTGGAAGCTGTGTCTGGCGGCAGTGCCGGCCGTCCACTGGTTTAACCCTCTGGTGTGGATGATGTATGCTTTGGCAAACCGGGACATCGAGCTGGCCTGCGATGAAAAGGTGATTCGCACCGTCGGAAGCAAACGGCGCGTTGCCTACGCCCGCGTACTCGTGGAGAGGGAAGCGCAGGGATCGTGTTATCTATGATATTGACAGTGGGAACGATGGTGGTGTACGCGGCCACGCCGGTGTCCACACAGTATGCCCCGGGACAGAAGGCGTCTGATCCGACATTGGGCGGCCTTTTCGAGGTCTATACCCGTGAGGAATACGCGGCGGTCGTGGACAATGTAAAGAAGTACAGCGACGGCGCCAGCAACGAGGATATCCGGGCGATGGAGGACGATTTGGCCAGATTGAAGGCGGACAACGGAAAAGGCGAGTTTGTCATCTATAAGACGGCCTTCAACGTGACGGAGGAGAGGAACGGGATGATGATCGCCACGGGATTTAATCCGACCATCGTCATGGCCCCGGAGTGTGTCAGACGGGGCGTTCCGCTCACCGCAGAGAGTTACCGCAAGGATATCGAGAGCGTTGCCCGGCTGATGGATCAGGAGGTCGTAAACGGCAATCTGACTCAGGCGCAGCGGGATGCTATCGTCAACAAAATGTATGAGAATCTGGCGGAGCTTGAATAACGGCCCGGTCTGAGGATACATAGAGAGCGGCACGCCGCAGAATCACCGGCCCAGCGCCGGGAACCGTGTTTTATCGGCTCCCGGCGCCTTCGTTTTCCCCGCCATTTTTTGTCCGTCACATCAGTTTCTAATTCACGGACAGACAAGCAAGAGATTTTTCGGAAAATGTGATCCCTTCCTTGCATAATAAGGAATATTGTATTACAATAATATGGATAAGGTTCCAAGTTTGCTGCGCCCGTGTCTGGCGGCGATGAATGACCGGCAGAAGAGGGTCAGTGACAATACAGGAAGCGAGATACGAAGATGACTGTAAAATATGATGGTTTAATGTATGAAAGAGTATACAATATTTTTAAAAATAAGATCGAATGCGGAATAATACCGGCCGGCACAAAACTGCCGTCCAGAGGTGACCTATGCCAGGAGTTTGGAACCTCTGAAAAGACGATCCGACGCGTATTAACCATGCTGGAAGAAAATGGACTGATTGAGACCCAGCAGAGAAAACGTCCGGTTGTAAGCGCCCAGCAGAATGCCGGACACCAGACAACAACCCTTGCATTGGAGAAAATAGACACCTCGGTTACGGATGAGGTCATCAAAACAGGGGTGCTCTTATGCTATCCTCTGATCAAGAATGGGATATCCCTCTGCGAGCAGGAGGATTTTGAGATACCGCGCAAGATCATGGAAAACATGAAGGTTGAGGAACCGGAAGATTTTTGGAGATTATCCAAACAGCTTTGGAGATTTTTTGTGGCGCGGAACGGCAATGATTTAAGCTTACGGTTAGTGGAAAGCCTGGGACTGGCCGACTTAAAACCATTGCAGGACAACCGGCAAATCAGAGCCAGATATTACGGACAGCTGCAGGAGTTTCTGGGAATCATCGAGCGGGGGGAGGAACCGGAACGTGTTCAGTTTGATGATATGTCCGGAATCTACGGATTTACCTATGGAAGCCGGCCGGCATTCCAGGCTCCTTCCGAGTCCACAGTGATTCTTGGAAGAAAGCATCTGGAAAAGCTTTTAAAGAGAGCCGAGGTAAGGTATTCGGCCGTATATATGGATCTTCTGGGCCTGATAGCCGTAGGCCGCTACCAGCCTGGAGATAAACTGCCCACCCACAAGGAACTGCAGGAAATCTATCGTGTGAGTGTGGATACTACAGTCAAGGCGCTGCAGATTCTCCAGGAGTGGGGCGTGGTCAGGGCGGTCCGCGGCAACGGCATCTTTGTGGAGATGGATATCACGGATTTAAAGAAAATCGAGATTCCTTCCCACTTAATTGCCTGTCACGTCCGCCGGTATCTGGACACCCTGGAGCTGCTGTGCCTGACCGTCGAAGGCGTTGCGGCCTGCGCAGCGGAACATGCCACAGCCGAGGACATCAAAGAACTGGAAACGCACATCGACGAGCTGTGGAATGTCAACTACCTGTATGAACGGACGCCTGCCATACTTCTTCAATTTATAACGGATCATGTGAAGATGGACACATTGAGCGCGATCTATACACTTTTGCAGCAGAATTTCCGCATCGGCCGCAGCATCCCTGCCCTGGTCAATACCAAAAAAATAGCGCTTAACTGTGAGATTCACGATCAATGTTTAAAAGCCGTAGCGTTGCTTGCAGAGGGAAAACGCAGGGAGTTTTCGGAACAGATTGCCCGATTGTTTACGAACATTTACAGTCTGGTCGCAGGGGCATGTAAGCGATTGGACTATTATGAGGCGGCGGTGGAAATTTACGATGGGAAATCGCTGTGGAAATAAACTATGATTGACCCGCTGAGGATATGTTTGGCTTCTGAATCGAAATTTTACGATTAGAGAAAGGAAAGACAGTTATTGATATGAAACGGAATAAGGAAGAGAAAAAGGGCGACAGGTGGGAGGTATCGTTTGCTCCAATTGTACGCTACAGCGCTGTGTTCTGTGTGATTGTAGTGGTATTCAGCCTGCTTGGCGGAGCGCTGCTTTCGGTTCGGCAGATGAAGGCGGATGCGGAGGCGTCGCTGCACAGCAGCCAGGCCCAGATATCGCAGCGGGTGACAGGGGCGGTGGATCTATTGGAGTCCCTGGCAAGCTTCCCGGATTTTTACGACCCGGAGCTTCCGCCCATTGACAAAGTAAAGCGGCTGGACCAGCTGAGTCCCTATTTTGATTATATGATAATCTGCTATGTGGACGAGGATATCATCGTTTACTCCGACGGCTCCGAACCGGCGAGCCTTGCCAGCAGGGACTATATGCAGCGCCTGTTCTCCACCGGCCAGAGGCAGGTCACCGACAGCTTTGCGGCCGGCGCGGACGGTGTAACCCTCAATTACACGGTCGCCGTCCCTCTGATCGACCAGACGGGCCACATTACGGGGGCACTGTTCTGCGCCATTTACTTTGATGAAGTCGTGCATATCCTGGAGAAAGCGGCCGGCGGTTTAAATACCGATGCCACCCTGATCGGTTCCAAGGGTCAGGTGACGTCCTCCACGGCAGGGCTGCCCTATGGCGCTTCCGTCATGGAGGCGCTGCGCAATGATACGCTGTTTGGCACCACGCCGGATAAGCTGGAGGAGCTGCTTCTGGCCGCCCAGCCCGGCGCTTACTGGAGCATTCATAACGGAAGCCTCTGCTATACGGCTTATCAGCGCGTTTATGATACAAACTGGGATATCCTGTGTACGGTCGCCTTTGGAACCGCATTCTCCCAGGTGCTTCCCACCCTGATCATCGTGGCGTTTCTGACGGTCCTGGCCTGTGTCGGTCTGCTGCTGTTCGTGCAGAGATTTATAGCGAAACAGATGCGGGTGGTGAACATGCTGGTGCACTCCATGGAAGAGCTGGAAAAGCGTGTGTATCAGAATGAACGGCCGGAAAATGTTGACTTTAAGGAAATCCTGCGCTTGACCAGCGACGGCCTCTCCGACGGCCTGACCGGCGTGGTTACCCGCTCGGTATTTCTCAACAAGGCGGAAGCCCAGCTGAAAAAAGCGGACCCGGAGATGGTCAAGGCCCTGTTATTTGTGGATATGGATAACTTAAAATACATAAATGATACCTGCGGTCATGAAGGCGGGGATATTGCGCTGAAAAATATAGCCTATATTCTCCGGGAATATGAAAAGAAATACGACGGTGTCGTGGGACGGTACGGCGGAGACGAGTTCCTGGTGCTGCTGACCAGTTTAGACGACCACAAGGAACTTCGCGATGTACTGGACGGACTCGTCCTTCGTCTCCAGTCCAACATCAAATCCGGCGGCCGGGATATCCCCGTACAGTGCAGCATCGGGGTGGCGGTTTATTGTCCGGGAATGGATCTGGAACGAATGATTTTTGCCGCGGATGAAGCTCTCTATCATGTAAAACAGAACGGAAAGGGATACTATTATATTCACCAGAATTGAGGACTAAAATGAAGAATCGAAGCAGACGGCGTATTCTCTTATTCTCCGGCATGGTACTGTTCATCCTGGCAGCAGTCTCCATATTTGGGGCGAGCCTGCGCAGCGAGATGATCAGGATACGGCAGCGAGAAGCCGAAAACACCCTGTATTATTATCAGGAAAAAATGATACTGCAGCTGCAGGGCACCATGAATGAAGCGAAAGCCCTGGCTCAGACCGCCCTCGTGACGGACGGGGATAATACACAATGGTTTGAACGGGCCTCCGAACTGCTTTTGGAGCGGGAGGAGGTGCGTTTCGTCGGCCTTTTTAAGGATGACGTCATGGTGAGCGCTCAGCCTGAGGAGCTGTATGGAGAGTTAAACGGCCGCAATCTGCAGGATTTTTCCTATGCCTTTACGCTGGCGAAGGTCGTCAAGGACCTGGTGGTGGAGGGCCCCCGGGTGTTGGATTTTGATGCAGACGGAGAGATGGTGTTTCTGTTCCTGCAGCCCATCGTGGAGGATCATGCTTATCTGGGGGAAGCGGTGGTGGCCCTGGACTGGGAGTATGTACTGGAACAGCTTGGTCTGGAGGAGTTGTCCGCCCGCGGATATGATTATGAGCTATGGAGGGTAGAGCCGCAGAACGGCGCCAAGGAGGTCATTGCCAAAAACAGGGATTATGTGGATTTCTCCCGCGCCAAAAAGACAACCTTTTATCTGCCGAGTCAATGGAATCTAAGTGTCCAGCCTACGGCCGGATGGCTCAGCCCTGTGCAGAAAAGGGGGCTCGGTCTGGCGTGTGCAGCCCTTGCCTGTCTGTTGATTGCGCTGGCTTATCTGATATACCACAACAGTAACCGGAAGCAGGCTATCAGAGAGCTCAAATTTAAGGACGACGCCACCGGCCTCTATAATCTAAACGGTTTTACAACCAAACTGGACCGCTGGCTTTCGGACGACAGCACTCTTGTCATGTTGTTTTATTTTTCCCTTGAGGACTACAGCCAGGCGGCCAGAATGATGGGCATTAAAAAAGAAACCGCCTTTTTGCAGTCGATTCCCGGGCGGTTGAGAGAGTATATCCGAAGTCCATATCTGGCCGGATACTTAGGCTCTGGAAATTTAATTCTCGCGCTCAGGGATGATATGGACCCTATAGAACAGGAGGAGTTTGCAAAGGGATTGTCCCTGGAGCTTCTGCTGAAGGTCAGCACCCAACAGCAAAAACTCTTTCTTCTGACCCGCTATCAGTATGCGCGCTGCCAGTCCGGCAGACGGACGGAGGAAGAAATCGAAGCTCTGATCCACGCATATTATAACAAGGTGGCCCAGGAATCTCCTATACAGAGGATGACGGAAAAATGTGAACAGCTCATCGAGGGCAATAACGACGTGATCTTTGACGAGTACACGGATATTGAGATGAACCAGCTATCCAAAACCTTCAACCGTTACCGCAAGCAGGTGGAACAGCTGGCTTACTCTGACCCGATGTTTAATATCGGCAACCGGCCCAAATACTTCAGGGACACGGACATGTTGATTTCCTATGACTCCAAGAGGCCCTTCAGCCTTTTTGCATCGATATATGCGATTTCAGCCAGTACAACGAACTGTTCAGCGCCGAAGTGGGAGACGAAATCCTGCATGAAGTGCGGAGGCGCCTCTCCAGGCCCTTTGGCTCCTATTTGTACCGGATCAATGGGGACGTCTTTCTGGGGATTTTGCTGTCCACGGAACCGGCGAATACTTTTATGGCAAACCTGCAGCAAATCCTCACAATTCCGGTTATGGTGGAAAATCGTTCGATTCCCCTTCAGGTCCGGCTGGTGGCATGTCAGTATCCGGCGCACGGCAATACGCCCGTAGCCCTGCTCGAACGCCTTCAGTCAGCCATGAGATTTTCGAAAGCCTCCGGTAAGAATATTGTGGTTTACAACGATATCCTGGACGAGACACTTCGCACGGAGGCCGATATCTTACACCGTCTGAACGACGCCATTGAGCAGCAGACCCTGGAGATCTGGTTCCAGCCTATGATGCAGCTGGCTTCGGGACAGTATAAAACAGTGGAGGTCCTCACCCGCCTTCCGGATGGAAAAGGCGGCTATTACCCGGCAGGGCAGGTCATATCGCTGGCTGAGAGAAACGGAAGTGTGGAAGCGCTTGGAGATTATGTGCTGACCCGCGCCTGTTCCTATATGCACAGCCATGGCGATGCGCTGGGGCTGGAACGGATGAGCATCAACCTTTCCGTGCAGCAGCTTGTGGCTGGAAACAGCGCGGAACATTTGCTTAAGCAGATTCGTGCAGCAGGCGTTGATCCCCACCGGATCGTATTGGAGATCACGGAAAGCATCCTGATCCAATCCATAGACCACGCGGCCGAAACCTTAAAGGAGCTGCGGCGGCAGGGCATCCATATCGCGTTGGATGACTTCGGCGTCGGCTACAGCAGCCTGAACTATCTGTCCAATCTTCCCGTGGACATTATCAAGATTGACCGTTCGCTGACACAGCAGATTCTGACCAATAAAAAGCAGTATACGCTGTTAAAGTCCATTGTGGAAATGTCGATGGTCAATGACTTGATCGTTGTTGCCGAGGGAGTCGAGCACGAAGCGGAACAAAAGCTGATTTCCGCAGCCGGGGTACACTATATACAGGGATATTATTATGCCCGGCCTATGCGGGGAGAGGACTTGACGAGTTATTTAAAGAACCAGCAGAGATAAATCTATCACAGACAATCAAAATCAAAATCAAAATGCCCTGGCATTCGCCAGGGCACATCCTATTATCCATTATACAAAATTTATAATTACAAGTCTACTCTTTTTTTCGTTTTTTGCTAAGATAGTTACATATATAGTAACAGTTCAGACGGCGGGAAAATCAGTGCGGAAGCGGGCGTTAAGCTGGCTTATAAGCACGCTTCCGTACTGATTTTCACATCGGATGGACATCCGATGCTTCTTGACCGGTTTTTTCGGTCAAGAAGATGGAGCCGTCTGAACTGTTACCATATATAGAACACAAAAAAAGCGAACATGAAGGGAGACTGGCATGAAACAGAACGATCAGACAAATCAGACCATGACAATACCGGGAGTCACTCTGGAGGAGGAGAGAACCATGCTCTCCGAGATTCTGGCCATTGCGGACGGGAATTTAAAGAGGGCCAGGAGCTCGGTTCAGAATCTGGCGGATGAGCTGCATGAGCTGAAGGAGATCTATGATGTGGAGGACAAAGAAGGTCTGGCGCTGTGGTTTAATACCGATGCCAGATTCCAACAGGTCCGCCAGGAGCTGCTTCGGATGGAACGCATCCGGAAGAAGCCTTATTTTGGACGAATTGATTTTACCGACACAAGCCTGTCAAAGAAGGAGTGCTATTATATCGGAAAGTCCGCCATCGCCAAGGACGCCGCAAGTCCGGTGGTTATCGACTGGAGAGCGCCGATCGCCTCGGTTTATTATGAGCGGTCCCTGGGGATATGCACGTATTCCGTAAAGGGGGAAGGGGCGTTTGAGATTGACTTATCCAGGAAACGCACGTATGAGATCGAGCAGGATGAGCTGAAGGATTTTTACGACTCCGATGTGGTGGCCAATGACGACCTTCTGACCAAATACCTGGCCAGAAATAAACGGAACGTGCTGAACGACATCATCGCAACGATTCAACAGGAACAAAATGAGATCATCCGCATGAGACCGCAGTACAATATGATCGTCCAGGGCAGCGCCGGTTCCGGCAAGACCACGGTGGCGATGCACCGCATTTCCTACATTCTCTATAACTATGACCTGCAATTTAAACCCCAGGATTTCTATATCATAGGCAGCAACCGGATTCTCTTAAACTATATCACGGGCGTACTGCCGGATCTGGATGTGTACGGCGTCTCCCAGATGACGATGGAACAGCTTTTTGTACGGCTTCTGTATGAGGACTGGGATAAACAGAGGTACACCGTAAAAAAGCTGAACCGGGAGGACAAGACCGCCTGCATAAAAGGCAGCTTTTCCTGGTTCCATGATCTGGAAGGCTTCTGCCGGCGCTACGAGTGGGAGCACATACCGCGAAAGGACGTATTGACGGACAAGACCCATCGGCTGCTGATGAGCCAAAGCCAGATCGAGGGGCTGCTGAAGCGGTTTGACCACTTATCCCTTCCCGACAAGCTGGACAAACTGACGGAGCATCTCATGGCAAAGCTGGAGAATGAGATATACGGCAGATACTATACGTATCCGCCGGAGGAGCAGGCGGCCCTTCTTAAATATTATCAGACGTATTTTGGGAGACGGGAGTGGAAGGGGTCTATATTTGAGCTGTACGACGATTTCCTCAGGGAACAGAAGGAGAAGGGCCATGGGATCACACTTCCGGGTACGGAGTTTGATCTCTACGATCTGGCGGCCCTGGCCTATCTGTACAAGCGAATCAAGGAGACGGAGGTCATCCAGGAGGCAAGCCACGTGGTCATAGACGAGGCTCAGGACTTTGGCATGATGGTTTACGGCGCATTAAAATACTGTATGAGTAAATGTACCTTTACCATCATGGGGGATGTGTCCCAGAATATTTATTTTGATTACGGGCTGACGGACTGGGAGGAGTTGAGGGGGCTCATGCTGACCGGGAAGCGGGACTATTTTGGACTGCTTAGAAAAAGCCATAGGAACACGGTGGAGATCTCAAATTTTGCCACCAATATTTTGCAGCACGGGAGTTTTCCTATCTATCCGGTAGAACCTATCGTCCGCCACGGCCATGAGGTGCGGATCACGCCATGCGACGGTGAGGAGCAGTTGGTTTTGGAGGCTGCCGCCACGATCCTTGGGTGGCAGGAACAGGATTATGAGACAATCGCGGTGATTTGCAGAGACGAGGCGGAGGTCCTTCAGATCACGGAAAAACTGAGTGAGAGAGTGAAACTTCGCAGGTTTGATGAAAAGACAGAGTCCTTCGGAAGCGGCGTTATGATTCTGCCGATCGAATATGCAAAGGGATTGGAATTTGATGCCGTTCTTCTCTTTAACGCCAATGATAAGAACTATCCGGCGGAGGACGGTTTCGTAAGGCTTTTGTACGTGGCAGCCACCAGAGCGCTCCATGAGCTTGCGGTACTGTATTCGGGAACGCTGACGGATTTGATTGCGGCCCCCCGTATCCGAGGAAAAGAAGCAGAGATATCTTGCCGTGCAGCAGGAGACGGTTGTCAGGACCATGCCGGAGGAAGAGCCTGAGAGCAAAGGGGAGATCGAACGAAAACGGGCTTTGGACGCGAAGCAGGAGATGGAGTTCCGCCACAGAATCGGGCCGAAACGGATCGTTGTTCAAAACGCTGTCAGTGAGAAGACAGCCGCCAGGGCGCAGCGCACAGACAACCGGCCGGAAAAATCTGAATTCGGCGGCATTCCGGCGGCGGATCGTTTAAGACCGGCAGGCCATTCCAGGATGAATCTGGCGGTCCGATGGGTAAAACGCAATAAAAACGATCTGGAACTGACCAATGCCGCCGGCGTCCTCAGGATCACTCCCATATCTGAGGATACGGTTCGGGTCAGCTTTGCCGGAAGTCCCATCGAGAAGCTTGTGGATATACCGGAAGAGCTTACCGGCCTTCCGAGACCCGCCCGGAATTGCAGGGAGACGAAAGACAGGATCGAGGTGAGCTTTGGAAAGCTCTTGTTGCGCATAGAGAAGAAAAATGGCGGGATTTCATTCTGCACGAAGCTTGGAACACTTCTTCTCAGCGAGGCGGCTGCGCTGCCCAGACAGATTGCGGTTTCAGACAAAAACCAGACATGGAAGTTGGCGATCCGCACGCCCCAATAGCTGACCGGCGATGCGTGGCCCTTTAACCAGACGTGGACCTATTTTGACTGGCCCAAGAAAGAGGTTTTGAAGGCGAGAGGCGTGCTGGAGTCCCAGCGGCTCGATTTAAAATCCACGGCGAAGTACATTTCCTTCGGCGCAAAATCCAAAAGACCTGCCTGCGTGATCTCCAATAACGGCTACCAGATTCTGATTCCGGCAGGCAGACGGGTCATGTGCTGTACGATACCGATGTATGGAACGTATCTGTACACGGAAGGGGAAGCGCAGATCGATTATTTTTTCAAATTGGTGTGACAACTTCCTGAATTTGTCAGCCTGGTGTCATCTTTTGTGTGTATGATAAAGAAAAGAAATCAAGGCAGAAAGAAATCAACGAAAGGAAGTGGCGGTTACGACGACCATTGGCTATGTCAATATATCTCTTGAAATTTGGGGCGCGATCCTT
>Ga0192243_10754_pt1 | contig 10579 bp, 9 predicted proteins | sample Koala_Koa27_K3_FD_131233 | JGI IMG/M metagenome (GOLD analysis project Ga0192243, IMG submission 131233) | Enriched cells from koala feces incubated with labeled cellulose particles, San Francisco Zoo, California, United States - Koala_Koa2-7_K3 ... | reverse complement strand
GCACAAGCCCAACAAGGCCGCCTTCGCCAGAGCCAAGAAAAAGACCATCGAGCGCATGGAAAAGCTTCCCAAACCCGAGAGCGAGGGGGCTTCCCTGGCCGCCAGGGACATCGAGCCTCTGATCCCGGGCGGCAAGTGGGTGTTGGAGGCGGAGCACTTAAAAATCGGTTATGACAAGCCTGTGCTGGAGCTGTCTCTGCGCATCCGGAAGGGGCAGAAGATCGGACTTTTGGGGGACAATGGGGTCGGGAAAACCACATTTTTAAAGACGGTCGCAGGGCTGCTGCCACCGGTAGAAGGGGGCTGTTCCCTGGGCAAAAACATTACCGTCGGATATTTTGACCAGCTCTCGGCGGAGATTACCTCGGAGAAGACGGTGCTGGAGCATTTTCACGACCTGTTTCCCGTTCTCACCGAAAAGGAGGTGAGAACGGTTCTCGGCGCCTATCTGTTTGGCGGCCGGGCGGCCGGAAAGCGGGTCTGTGATCTCTCAGGAGGCGAGAAGGCCCGCCTGGTGCTGGCGGAGCTTTTGGAGAGCCGTCCCAACTTCCTGATTCTGGACGAGCCCACCAACCACATGGATATCCAGGCCAAGGAGACGCTGGAGGCGGCGTTTGCAGCCTACAAGGGGACGATTCTGTTCGTATCCCACGACCGGTATTTTATCCGGCAGGTAGCGGAGTCGGTGCTGATCTTTGAAAACCGGTCGGCCATGTTTTATCCCTTCGGCTATGAGCACTATCTGGAGCGGATCGAGAGGGCGGGCAACGGGGAGAACCCTGCGGCCCGGGTAAGCGCCGAGGAGCAGGCTCTGATCGAAGGGCTTCGCACCGTTCCTAAGGCAGAGCGTCACCGCCTGCGGGAGATATCCACCGAGGAGGCTCACGCCGACTGGGTCTTGAATCCGTTGGCAAGGAAGGTGGAGGAGTGGGCCGACCGTGTGGAGGAGCTGGAGACGCGGCTTGCGTGCATGCAGTCCCGGTGGATGGATGAGGAGGATTACTGGCTGGGAAGGCCGTGGGAGCTTAAAGATGAGCACGGACGGCTGAGGGAGCAGTATGAGACGGCGTGGGAACGCTGGCACATGGCCTGTCTGGAATGGTATGAGGCTGCGCTTAATGAGGAAGTCGTGTAGCGCCGGAGAATCGTGCTTTGGGTTTACTTATGGCCCCTTTGCATGGTATATTAGAGGATAGAAAACTGGTATAATATGGAGGCGGAAGAAAACGTATGAACGAGACCACCAGCAACAAGCTGCTGCCGGAGGAGATATATGCTGCGATTCTGGACAAGATTCAAAACAAGGATTTAAAGATCGGCGACAAGATTCCGTCGGAAAATGAGATCTGCCGGGAATTTCATGTCAGCCGCGTCAGCGCCAGAAGCGCGATCCAGAAGCTGCAGGCCCAGAATCTGATCGTGACCAGGCCGGGCAAAGGCTCGTTTGTGGCCTCGGACCATCTGGGGGACAACCTTCTGACCATGTCCGTTGCCAAGATGGATTTGAGCAAGGACGAATACCGGTACGTGATCGAGCTGAGAAAGGCGCTGGAGTTTACCAGCGTGGATCTCATGTGCCAGTACGGCACGGAGGAGGATTTTAACCGGCTGGAGGACGCCCTCACCAGGATGAAGGAGAGCGGTTCCGACTTAGAGCGGTATGTGAAGGCCGACTATGATTTTCACGTGGCGATCATCAAGGGCTCCCACAATCCGCTGTTTGTCAGCGTATTCCGGGGCTGCCGCAACGAATTTATGAAATACTTCACCGAGATGGCCGAGCTGTCCAACGGTGATTTTGGCATGGCCATAGGAAATCACACCAGGATCTGCCAGGCTTTAAAGGAGAGGAATGCGGAGGAGACGAAGCGCATTATCGAGGGAACCTTCGAATATAATCTGGGACGGTTTAAGGATATGTTTAAAGAAAATTGAATGAGATTCAGAAGGTACGACGCCGCCGCGGGACAGAGACCAAATCTGTTCCGCGGTTTTTTGCTGCTTTTTTATACAAAAATATTGACAAACCATATAGGTTGTTGTAAACTTGTATTACAGGTAAGACAGGTAATACAAGACAACAAAAATCCCTGATAAGGGACAGGACGGGGGGGATATGGGATGGATATGCTTGCGGGCGGTCAACTGCTTTCTGAACAGATCTACGAATCGATTCTGGAGAAAATTCAGAATAAGGAGTGGGCGGTGGGTGACAAGATCCCGTCTGAGAATCAGATCTGTCAGGAGTACCACGTCAGCCGTGTCAGCGCCAGGAGCGCGATCCAGAAGCTCCAGGCCCAGAAGCTGATCGTGACGAAGCCGGGGCGAGGGTCCTTCGTGGCTTCCAACCACATGGGAGAGAATCTTTTGACCATGTCCATGGAGCGGATGGATTTGAGCCAGGACGAGTACCGCTACATCACGGAGCTGAGACGGGCCATCGAGTTTACCAGCGCAGAGTTGATGTGCCGCCACGGGACCAAGGAGGATTTTGCCAGAATGAAGCGGGCACTGGACCGGATGAAGAACAGCGGGGATGATGTTCAACGGTACGTGAAGGCGGATTACGATTTTCACATGGCGATCATCAAGGGTTCCCACAATCCACTGTTCGAGAGCGTATTCCGCGGCTGCAGAAACGAGTTTATGAAGTATTTTACGGAGATGGCCGAGGTCTCCGACGGCAATTTCGAGAGAGCGGTCTGCAACCACACGCAGATCTATGAAGCTCTTTTGACCCGGCAGAGTGAGCAGGTCAAACAGATTATCGAGGGAACCTTCGAGTACAATCTGGGCCGGTTTAAACACATGTTTAAGGAAGGTTGATTATGAAAATAACCAATGTAGAGATTTACAAATTGGAATTGCCCACAGACCAGTGGATGCTCGTGGAGGTGGAGACCGACGAGGGGATCAGCGGCTGGGGAGAGGTCACGGGAAGCTGTGACGATCAGGGGCTGGCCGGAATCCTGCGGGAAGCCGGGGAACGGCTGGTGGGGCTAAATCCCCTCCACATCCAGGAGCGGGAGCAGGAGTTCTGCCGGTGGACGTACCCGGTGCTGCGGACGATTAGGACCTACGCCACAGCCCTCAGCGGTTTAGACCAGGCGCTGTGGGATGTGACGGCAAAGCATTACGGAGTCCCGCTGTACAAGCTCTATGGAGGGGACGGAAAGACGGAGATTCCTCTCTACGCCAACCTAAACAAGGCGCTGAGAAAAGAGCGAAGTCCCAAAGCGCTGGCGGAGAACGGGGCGCTGGCAGTCAAAGCGGGCTTTCAGATGGTCAAATGTACCCCCTTTGACGAGATCAATCCCACCAACGTGGACAATGACTCCGAAAAAGCCTGGGAGAGGCTGGAGGCTCTGATCTCGGCGGTTCCTATCGGCCGGATCGCCATCGACTGCCATCAGCGGTTCGAGCGTCATACTCTGGCCAGGATGGTGGAGGAGATGACCGGAAGATTTGGCAATCCTTACTGGATCGAGGACCCGGTGGCCGTTCTGGACTATGAGACCATGCATTTTATGAACCAGAAATACCCGGCGGTCCGCTGGGCGGCTGGGGAGGACGCGCTGGACATGAAGCAGATCCTCACCACCATGTGCTCCGGCTGTTACGAGGTTCTCATGCCGGACATCAAATACATCGGAGGCCCCAGCGCGGTGAAGGGCCTGATCCCGGCGGCGGAAGGGTACGGCTGCAAGGTGACGCTGCACAATCCCAACGGAATCATTGCCACCGCACACAGCGCCCACGCGTCGGCCCTGTGCAAGAGCACGATCCCCATGGAGTATCCCTTTGCGGCGGTGGCGGACAGAGAGCTTTTGGCAACGCCCCATGAGGTGGTGAGAGACGGCTTCTACATATTGAACGGGGAACCCGGCATCGGCGTCGCCATCAGCGATGAGGCGATGAGAGAATATGGGTTCCGGTATCAAAACGGACACTTTGAAAAGCTGAAGGCGTAAACGACACTGGAGAGGGGAGATGATTTCCATGGATAAAAAGGCTTCGTTATGGAAGAATACAGAGTTCTATGTTGCACTTGTCATGTTCCTGCTTGACGGAATTCTGATCTGGCAGATTTTGACTATCCATCATGCGGACAGCCGGATGCTGCCGATCTTTACCTGCCTGATCGTGACGGCCTCCGCGGCGGCACAGCTGCATCAGGTTCTGAAGAACAGAGAAAAAGGCGGGGATATCAAGTCGGTTCTGCTGAAGAAAAAAGGAGTTGGGGGTATTCCTCATGCTGCTTCTTTCCTGGTGCCTCTACGATGTGCTGGGGTTTTACACCACCGTATTTCTGCTTTTAGTGGGCGTCACGCTGCTGGTTCAGGCGCCGCTGACGCCGAAAAAGATCGCTGCGTCTCTGATATACGATGTGGTTTTGATGATATTGGTTTACATTTGTTTTGCCATTTTATTAGGTATGGTAACCCCGACGGGGTTGATCATATAGCAACTGATCATGGAGAAGGGATTTGGAGGTAAATGATGATGAAGAAAATGAGTTTGTTACTGGCACTGTGTATGACGGCGGCACTGACCGCATGTGGAAAACCGGCGGAGACAAAACCGGCTGAGAACCCGACGACAGCGGCAGCCGCGGAGAGCGGAAAGGAAGCGGACAGTATGGCGGCAGACACGCAGGCAGCCGAGACCGACTACCCGAAAAAGAGCGTTCAGTTTATCGTTCCCTATTCCGCAGGCGGAGGCACGGATTCCCTGATGCGCCTTCTGACGGCGGCGATGGAGAAGGACTGGGGTCAGCCTCTGGTGGTATCCAACAAAGGCGGCGGCTTAGGACAGGTAGGACTGACGGAGCTGGCAGCGGCAAAACCCGACGGCTACACCATCGGAGCACTGTCCAACTCAGACCACGTTCTGGTACTTTTAACAGGAGAAAATGTCTCCTACAACTACGATTCCTTTGAATACCTGGGAGCCATCAACACCACTTCCAACGTTCTGATGGCAGGCAAGGACAGCGGGTTTAAGAGTATGGAGGACCTGGTGGCATACGCCAAGGAAAATCCGGGCAAGGTGACCGTGTCCATCTCAGGCAAGACTCACATTGCGGAGCTGGGGCTCTTTGAGCAGGCGGCCGGCATCAAGTTGACGACGGTCATGCAGGAGAGCGGAAGCGACAGCTTAAACGCGATCCTGGGCGGCCATGTGGACTGTGCGGTTCTGGACAAGAAATTCGTGGCTCAGGTGGAGGGACAGGGAATTGAGACCCTGGTTACCTTTGCAGGGGAGCGTGTACCCGTGATTCCGGATATCCCCACATTAAAGGAACTGGGCTATGGCGTGGCAACCGAGACCTACCGTGTGATCGTGGCTCCCAAGGGAACGCCTCAGGAGATCAAGGACAAGATCACAGCAACCATGAAGAAGGTTACAGATGAGGAATTCCAGAAGAGCATGACCGACATGAGCGAGCTCTACCGCTTCCTGGATCAGGACGAGGTGAAGGCCCGTTTGGATCAGGACTACAAGGCCGTGGAAAGCCTGGTTGCGGAAAATCCGGATTTATTTAAGTAATCACCTGAGATAAAAGAGGAGAATTTCGATGAATATGATCATAAATGCACTGCACATAATTATTTCTCCTATGGCCCTGCTGTTAAATCTCCTTGGTGTTGTGCTGGGCATCGTCTTCAGGGCGATGCCCGGGCTCAACGGAGTCGTGGGAGTGGCGCTGCTTCTGCCGATCACCTATGGGATGGCGCCGGCTTACGGCCTGATTATGCTGGGAGGACTCTACATGGGCGCCACATACGGCGGTTCCATATCGGCCATCCTTTTGAACCGTCCCGGAACCGGCGAGGCGGCCTGCACCGCGTTAAACGGCAACCCGCTGGCAAGACAGGGGCGGGCCAGGGAGGCCCTGAGCTTTTCCGCGATATCCAGCACCTTTGGAGGACTGTTCGGTGTGGTGATCATGATGTTCTTCACACCGGCCCTGTCGAAGATGGCGCTGAAATTTGGCCCGCCGGAGTTGTTTTTTGGTATGTATGGCGGGACTTACGGTGGTGGGCAGTCTGATGGGGAAGAGCCTCAGCAAGGGATTTTTCTCCGTGGCGTTCGGCCTGATTCTGGCTGTGGTGGGTATGGATTCCATGACCTGCAATTACCGGTTTACATTTAACAGTATGAACCTTCAGTCGGGACTCAGCCTGATCCCGGTCAGCGTCGGCTTCTTTGCTATCGCGGAGATGCTCAATCTGATCTGTGAGAACAGGGACGGAAGCCAGGTGGAGGGGGAGATGAACTCCTTCAGTGTCATAAAAGCCATCAGGGACACCGTATCCCGCTGGAAGCTGATACTCAAATCCTCGGTCATCGGTACAATCATAGGAATTCTCCCGGGGACGGGCGGGGCCATCGCCTCCTTCATCGCTTACGGCGAGGCAAAGCGCACGTCCAGGGAAGCGTCCATGTTCGGCAAGGGCAGTGTGGACGGAATCGTAGCCCCTGAGAGCGCCAACAATGCCGCGGTGGGCGGCTCCTTCGTCCCCCTGCTGAGCCTTGGGATTCCGGGGTCCGCAACCTCGGCCATCATATTCGGCGCCCTCACGGTCCACGGCCTGATCCCTGGTCCCAAGCTGATGACGGAGCACGCGGATGTAGTTTATGCGCTGATGGGAGAACTGTTCCTCAGCACGCTTTTGATGGCCGTCGTGGGTCTGTCCGGAGTCCGGCTGTTCTCCAGGATTTTAAAGGTGGACGTCAAATACATCGTCCCCGCCGTACTGGTGTTCTCCGTCATAGGGGCCTACAGCGCCAGAAACAGCCTGTTTGACATCCTGATCGCCATCCTGTTTGGGCTGATCGGCCTGATGTTTAAGCGCTGCCAGATTCCCATAGCCCCCAGTGTTCTGGGCATGATCTTAGGAGCCATGGCGGAGCAGAATCTGCGCCGCTCCCTAACCATCGCTACGGCCAAGGAAGTGAGCCTGGTTTCCTACATCCTGCTGAGACCGATCTCTGTGGTGATACTGATTCTTCTGGCAATTTTGATCTACAGCAACATGAAGACCGCCCTGAGAGCCAACAATGAGGAGTAGGCGGATCGCGATTGAAATTTTAGAGTATTTCGTATATACTGGAATCAAAAGACAGAGCATGGGGCGGACGTCCTCATGCTCTTTTTCGGGGGGGATCATTCTATGAAATACTGTACCAGATGCAAGATGGAATACCGGGATGAACAAGAGCTCTGCGCGGACTGTGGAGGGGCGCTTTTGACAGTCGATGAGGAGTTTGTGCGGCAGGTCAGGCATATGAAACGCCCTGTAAAGCTGATCACCCTGGACCAGGAACCGGAGAAGGAGCTTCTCAAAGGGCTTCTGAGGGAGCAGAATATCACGGTGGTTCAGACTCCCTCCACCGGGACGGCTGAGGATGAGCAGGGGTACGTGGGAACGTGGAACGCAGCCGGAGGAAAGGCGGAGGATTTTTACGTGGAGGAGCGCAGACTGGAGATCGCCCGCACGGTGGTCCGGGATTTTCAGATGGAGGCAGCCCAGCTGCGTGAATTTCGCGAGGCTAAGGCGCTGATGATCAAGCCGGCTTTTTTGCTGACCACGGACTGTGCATCCGGAGATCTGCAGTTTATGCTGGAGGAAGCCGGAATCCGCAGCTATTATGAGACGGAGCGTATCTATGAGCCGGGGCAGGCAACCTCCACCACCGGCATGATGACCGGCGGACGTGTGATACGGAATCATTTTTATGTGGATGAGTGCGATTTAGAGCGGGCCAATGAGGTGGCAAAGCGCTGCATAGAGGAATACTTGGCGGAGCAGGAGATGGAGGAGAACGGGGCCATAGACGGTGATGACGGGATGGAAGATTACGCTGGGGATTCCGAGACCCTGTTCGGATGGATCTCGAAGCTTTTTCGGTGATTGGGAGGATGTTAAAAAACGTAAGCTTAACTTAATAGGAATGAAATGGAAACTCGTTCCTCTGCCGTTTATAATACTATTATAGAACGTTGTGACTGGCGTGGCGATATGGCTGCACCGTAAAGGGCAGAAGGAGGAGATGATCATGTTAAAACGGTGGGGGGGCTGGTGGTTCTGACGATATGGATGGCGCTTGGCAGTGTGATGCTTTCCCAGGCCGCCGAGACGAAGATTGACAAGGTGACCGTAACATTTTCTTACAGTTCCGCCCCGAAAGCTGGCAGTCCTATAGGGGATGTGACGGCGAAGACCTCCAGCAACAAGTTTACCATCGACAGTGCGGGGTATACCAACGACGACGAGAAGTGGAGTCTGGGCGACCGCCCGGTGGTGAAGGTGGAGATGACGGCGGCCGACGGATATCGGTTTGCTTACACATCATCCAGCCATTTTAGCCTCTCAGGCGGAAAGGCCGAATTTAAGAAGGCCAGAATTTCCGACAGCGGGCGGACCCTGGAGCTGGAGGCTTACTTAAAAACCGTGGGCGGCAAGCTGGGCGAGGTGAGTGATCTCCGCTGGGACGAGACCGTGGCCCGCTGGGACCGCATGAGCGAGGCGGCCAGCTACGAGGTGGCCCTCTACCGGGGAAGCAAGTCGGTGACGACCGTAAAGATCGACGGTCTGTCCTACGATTTCTCCGGCTATATGGATAAGGAGGGCGACTACAAATTCCGTGTCCGGGCCGTGGCCAAATACGACGGCAAGGCCGGAGACTGGTCGGAGTATTCCGATGAATATTATGTGGACGAGGAGGAGGCCCAGTACAATGACAGCCGCGGAACCTGGATGCGGAATCAGTACGGCTGGTGGTATTCCTACAAAGGCGGAGGCTATCCGTCCTCCTGCTGGAAAAACATCGACAATTCCTGGTATTATTTTGACCGTTCCGGATACATGCTCACCGGCTGGCAGCAGTTGGACGGCAAATGGTATTATCTTAGCGGAAGCGGAGCCATGGTTACCGGCTGGCAGTATATTAACAACAGATGGTACTATTTAAACGGAGATGGCACCATGCGGAACGGCGGGTGGCAGTATATCAACGGAAGATGGTATTATCTCGAAGGAAGCGGAGCCATGCTCACCGGCTGGCAGTACATCAATGGAAGATGGTACTACCTGGACGGAAGCGGAGCCATGCTCACAGGCTGGCAGTATATCAACGGAAGATGGTATTACCTGGACGGAAGCGGAGCCATGTTGACCAACTGGCAGAATATCAATGGAAGATGGTATTATCTCGACGGCAACGGTGTTATGCTGACAGGCTGGCAGGATATTAACGGTGCCTGGTACTGCCTGGACAGCAACGGCGTCATGTACGCCAACACGACCACACCGGACGGATACCGGGTGGATGCGTCGGGGAGGCGGGTTCAGTAACGACAGAATTGAAAGGCGGCAGCCTCACTCACGGGTGGGGCTGCTTTTATAAATGCTTCTCGTCGTGACTGTGAGTGGCAAACGGAATTCTCTGCCCTGTGACAAAACAGTCGATACCGAGCTGCTGTGAATAAATATAGACAAACACTTCTGATGAATCATCGATCTCATCTGTACAAAACGCACAACTTCTGTGTGAAAAAATTCCACGAAATGTTATAAAATAGCAACTCCCCTCCTTTCTTCCCAAAGCCCCCAAAAGATTGTAAAATATTTCCCCGTCTGTTATGATTCGATATGTAAGGCACGTGCGGTTATGAAAAGTAATATAGAAACTGGAAGGAGTGAAAGCTATTATGATGCAAAAGATTCAAAGATTCGGCGGAGCCATGTTTACTCCGGTTCTCCTGTTTGCTTTCGCCGGCATCTGTATTGGGGTAGGAACTCTTTGCACCACAGAGGCCATCATGGGCAGTTTGGCGGCGCCCGAGAGTATGTGGTATCAATGCTGGAATGTGATTCTGCAGGGTGGATGGACGGTGTTCAACCAGCTGCCCCTGTTGTTTGTCGTAGGTCTTCCGATCGGCATGGCGAAGAAGCAGAACGCCAGGTGCTGTATGGAAGCTTTGGTTCTGTACTTAACGTTCCACTACTTTTTAAGCACAATACTGGCACAGTGGGGCGGAGCGTTTGGAGTGGATTTTGCGGCGGAGGTCGGCGGAACAAGCGGCCTGACCATGATCGCCAACATCAAGACACTGGACATGGGCATGATCGGCGCCCTGGCGATATCAGGAATTGTCATCGCCATCCACAACCGCTTTTTTGACACGGAGCTGCCGGAATGGATGGGAACCTTCAGCGGGTCGGCCTTCGTGGTGATTATCGGATTCTTTGTCATGCTTCCCACGGCGGTGATCAGCGCCCTCGTATGGCCCAAGATCCAGCTGGGAATGTTCTGGTTCCAGGGCTTTGTGGCAGGGACAGGAACCCTGGGCGTGTGGGTGTTTATGTTTATGGAGCGGATTCTGATTCCCTTCGGTCTCCATCACATTCTGCACTCGCCGTTCTATTACGACTCGGCGGTGGTGACAGGCGGTCTCTATACATACTGGGCCAACAAGCTGCCGGAGCTGGCAGCATCCACGGCGCCGTTAAAAGCATCGGCGCCGGAGGCCAGATTCCCTCTGACCGGGCTTTCCAAGATGTTCGGCTGT
>Ga0192243_10751_pt1 | contig 10686 bp, 2 predicted proteins | sample Koala_Koa27_K3_FD_131233 | JGI IMG/M metagenome (GOLD analysis project Ga0192243, IMG submission 131233) | Enriched cells from koala feces incubated with labeled cellulose particles, San Francisco Zoo, California, United States - Koala_Koa2-7_K3 ... | reverse complement strand
TTGTTAATACTTAAAATTTATTTCAAGGAGGAAAGAAAAAATGAAAAAAACAATCACCCTATTTCTTTTTTTATCTTGTTTGACGACAATACTTTATTCACAAGAAGTAAATGAAAAAGAAGGAAGAAAAGTTCTAGAACAGATAAGAAAAGAAATTCAGAGAGAAGAGAAAGAAAAACAAAAGGCTGCTAGAGAAGCACAAAAGATTAAAGAAGCAGAGGAAAAAGCCAGAATAGCAGCTGAAAAAGCAGAGGAGGAAAAGGGGAAAAAAATAATTGAGGATATCAGAAGAGATATGAATGAATCTCTTGAGGAAAAAGTATTCAGAAGCGAAAATACTCCTGAAGCTAGAATTGCTGCAGCAGGAGCAGCTTTTGAAATAGGAAGAGAAAGAATGGCTTTTCTGAAGATGGAAGAAGAAGAAATTATGAAGCTTGAAGAAGTTTTGGGGATAGAAGCGGGTGAAAACAGAGCATTTTTAAGCCAGAAATTTGATGAAGTATATGATAAATTCAAAACTAATAATAATGAAATTGAAGTTCTTTTACTTGAAAATGAGAAGCTTAATGAATACTTGAGTAGACTAGATAGAATGGAACAGAAAGTAAGAGCAGGAAATTAAATAGGGGGAAGATTTTATGAGAAAAAATGATATTGAAAAATCTCTAAAGAGATTTTTGAAGAGAAAAGTCAGTTATTCTCTTTCACTTTTGATAGCCTTTATGATAACAGGAGGAATATCTTTAGGTGCAGGAATAACGGCAGAGGAAATACAAGAAACTAAAAACGATCTTTTAACTAGAATCCAGACAGAGCGCGAAGAAATAAAAAGAAAAATAGAAGAAAATGAAAGATTAATAAAAGAATATAATTTAGATTTTGTGGAACTTGTAAGAAAGGGAGATTTTTATTCTAAGCCTTTGATGCCAAGTACACAAGTTTTTTTCAGTTATCAGCATTTAGATAATGGAACTATGAAAAATAAAACTATAAGCGAATTTTCAAAAACAATTGATGCAATAAACAAGCATTACGGAACAAAGAGTGGAAGAAGTCTGCTTGAATCAAGTGGTAATATTGGTGTTGATAAAATACTTGAAGGGAATGGAGTAGCTGTTGATGATAATGTATTTAGAGAGACAATTGAAGTAGGAGCAAATATAAAACTGATACAACCAGAATTGCCAGTAGTAAATCCAAATGTATCAGTAACTGTATCAGCACCTACAGTTAATTTAGGAGCATTACCAGAAACAGTAAGTCCAACAACGCCAACAATAACACCAATAACAGCACCAAGTATAAATGCTCCATCAGCTCCAGCAGGAGTATCAGTAACAGTAACGACACCAAGTGCAGTAGAAAAGATAACAGTAACAGCACCAACAATAACAACACCAACAGCACCAAGTGATAAAACAATAACAGTTGCTACTCCCATCACACCTGATGGTTATACACCAAGTATTATTCCCGTTCCAAATAAACCAGGAACACCAGCCACACCAGCAATATCAGTTTTAGTACCATTAAATTTAACTTTTAATGGAACAGGATTTGGACAAGGATATACACCAAGTATGAGCAAAAATAATATAATTGCTCAAAATTATGATTCATATAGTACAACAGGAACATTAAATATAGAAACAGGAACAACAACTTCTGGAACTTCTTGGAGTGGAGGGACTATGCAAGCTGTTACTGGCGCAACTACAGTAACTTTAACAAGTCCAGGAAGTACTAGCTCTCAATTAAATGCATTTATAAGTGATGCAGCTAATCATGATGTAATCATAAATGGAAATTATGTTATGACAAGAGGTACTCTAGGAAATTCTACTGCTATGTTTGTAAGTTTAAATCCTTATGAAGTAGGAAGAGGAGGAACAACTGCAAATAGAACATATACTTTTGCAGGAACATTAACACTAAATGGACATAATAATGCTTCATCTGGAAGCTGTTTAGTGGGATTTGAACATCAGCTATTAAGAGGTGGTGGAGGTGGTGGAAGTTTTTCAACAACTTCAACTTCCATTCTTGAAAATACTGGTACAATAATACTTAATAGCGGTTATAACATGGTTGGTATAATGATTGATACAGAATATAATGAATCTTCTATAGCTGGAAGTGCATTTACAACACAGCCACAAACAAAAAATAGTGGAAATATTATTATAAATGGTAAACAAAGTATAGGAATAGACTATGGATATTATTATTCTGCTAGACCAAATTCTATAGTATCTTTAGGAAATATAGAAATAAATGGAGAAAATAACTACGGCTTCAGAATGAAAGATTATTTTAACAACAATAATTTTTATTATGACGCTACTAATGTTACTGGTTCAAATGGAACAATAACAGTAGCTGGAAAAAAAAATATAGGAGTAGCAATAGCACAAGGGACATCAACTGGAGATCCTATAAGCAGAATAACAGGATTGAATATTCTAGTAAATGGAGAAGAAAATGTAGGGTTCTTTAGAAATGTGACAACTGCTACAAACACTAATGACATGGTTTTAAATGATACTACAGTAAATAGTTTAAATTTTGGAGCCAATGCTAAAAAAAGTACTTTAGTAAGAAGTGACCAAAATGCAATTCAGTTAAATAAAAATATAACTGTAACTTCAGGTCTTACAGGAAATAGTTTTGCTCAAGCTTCAGGAACAGGAACTATTAAAAATACAGCAATATTGCAAAGTAATTTAAGTGAATTTACAGGTTTGATAGCTAATGGCTCTGGAGCTTCAATTACTAACTCTGGAACAATAGAAATAACTGGAAATAATAATAAGAATATAGGGTTAGCAACTGTAAATAATGGAGTTGGAAGTAATAGTGGAACTGTAAAAGTTCTTGGAACGGGAAATAATAAATCAGGAATTTATAATACTGGAACATTTACTATTTCTAATGGAAGCAATATAGAAGTAACTGGAGAATCATCTTCTGGAATATATAATAGCAATACTGTAAATATAAATGGAACGGTTGTTTTAAAAGGAACAGAGGGAACAACAGCAATCTATAGCAATGGAGGAACAATAACATCAACTTCTGGAAATACTTTGACTATTTCAATTGATGATACATCAAATCCAACAACAAGAGGATTAGCAGTATATGCAGAAGGTGGCGCAACAGTAAATTTAGGAGCTGCCAAAATAGATGTAAAAAATGGAGCAGCAGGAATAGCAGCTTTTGGAGCTGGAACTAGTATTAATCTTACAGGGGCAGAATTGAAATATTCTGGAGAAGGATATGCTGCATATTCAGATGGAAATGGAACAATCAATTTGACTAATGCTAATTTAGAACTTTCAGGAAAAGCAACAGGAGTAGAACTTGATTTATTGGCTCCAAAAGTAACAATGAATAATACAACAATCACAATGATGTCAAATGATGCTACAGTAGCAAATTTAAAAAATGCTACTGGTCTTCTTACTAGTAATTTAAAAAGCACAGTAGAAACAAATTTAGGATCAGGAGTGACAATAGTAGATGGTAGTGATGGAACAAATACTTTTGATAAGTATAAGATAGCAACAGTAGATGGTGGAGATTTAACTATCGATGCTAATATGGATAAATATAATAGAAATAGTAATAATGCTGGATATTTCTACTCCAGAAGATTTATGGGACAGAGACTTAATCTTTCTGTAGGTGCAGGAATTACAGTAACAGCTTCAACAGATACAGCTTATGCAACAACATATTTTAACAACCAAGTGGTAGGACTCGAAATGAACTCAAGTAAAGCAGCTACAAGTGCAACAGATGCACAAATTAATCTGCTGGCTAACTCTAAAGTGATAGCAGACAGAACAGATTCTGGAAATGGTGCTATTGGACTTTATATGAACTTTGGTAAAATAGATATAGCTGCTGGAGCAGAAGTAGAAGTAGAAAAAGGAACCGGTGGAGGAAATATTGTAAATAACAAAGCAGTAGGAATATATGCAGTAAATGGAAGTACAGTGTCAAATGCAGGAGATATAAAAGTAGGTGGAAATCAGTCTATAGGTATTTTAGGAATGGCATATAGAGAACAGCCTGTGGGAACACCTATTGTAGATGAATTTGGAACTGGTGGTATTTTTACTATTCAAGGAAAAGTAAATGTTACTAACAGTAAAAATATAACACTTGATGGAACAGGAACTATTGGAATTTATGTGCATAATAATAAGGTTTCTGGATTAAATACTGATGCTGTTGTAACAAATACAGTTAATGGAGTAATAACAGTTGGTTCTTCAGACAGTTCAAATGTTGCTATAGGTATTTATGGGAAAAATGCTACTATTTCAAATCTTGGAAAAATATCTGTAGGAGATGGTGGAATAGCAATTTATGCAACAGAAGGAAGTAGAATAACTGATCTTGGGACTCTTGATTTAGGAGCAGATGGAGTAGGAATTATGGTTGATGGTGCTTCAACTATATCAGCGAATTCAGTTACTCTTACATCAAATAATACAGGAACTCTTGGAAAAACTGGAATCTTCTATAAAGGAACTCTTGGAACAGAGGATCAGAATGTAGGTGTAAATATAAATGCTTCAGCTCTTGATAAAGGAACTGCTATATATGCAGAAAATATGAATGTAACTTCTTCTGGAACTTTAAATATAGGTAAAGAGGGAGTAGGTATTTTTGTAAAGGGTAATTCAAGTCAAACAGGAAAAAATACAGGAAGTATTGATCTTACATCTGGAAAAATAGGTGCAGTAGGTATGTATACTAAAACTGCTAATCTTATCAATGAATCAATAAGTGCAACAACAGGAATAATTAGTGTTAATGATGCTTCTCAAATAGGTATGTATGCTGAAGGAATTAATGTTAAAGCAATAAATAAAGGAACAATAAATCTAAATGTAGATGGAGCTACAGGAATATATGTTAAATCTGGTGCAACAGCTAAACTTGGTACTGGAAATAATATAGTATTTGGTGGAAAATCAAGTGTGGGAGTTTTTGCTGAAAATGCAAAAGTGAACTTTGAAAATAATCTGACTTTTACAAATGATAATGTAAATAAAAATATATATGTATATGGAAAAAATTCTTCTGTAGGAATAGATGCCGGAAGTCTAGTAAAAGTAGATGGAATAAATATTCCAACTACAGCAGGAATAGAAGGAAATAAAACAGTAGGAATCTATCTTGAAAATGCTGGTACTGGAAGTACATTTAATGGTACAGGAAATCTTGAGGTTTTAAATGGTGCAGTAGGAATTTATTCTAAAGGAAATAATACTTTAGATGTAAATGTAGCAGTCGCTGGAGATAAAACAACAGGAATATTCATAGATGGAGCATCAACTATATCAGGAACTGTGACTGCAAAAGGAACTTCTTCAGCAGGAGCAGTAGGAGTATATGGAAGTGGAGGAATTGTAACTGTAGGAGCAGGAGGACTTGTTCTTAATACAGATGCAGGAAGAGGAACAGGAATGTATCTTACTGATGGTGCCTCTACAACTGGGGGAAGTATAACTGTAAATAACACAGCAGCTGGAACTAAAAATATAGGAGTATACTACAGTAAGGGAGCTACATCAGGTACTGTAACAAATAGTTCAGCTATTTCTCTTATTGGAAGTGAAAGTATAGGAATATATGCAGCTGATGGAATAACTTTAGTCAATAATGCCAATATAACATCAACAGCAGGAAAAACAGAAGATATTGGTTCATATGTAGGAGGAGGTTCACAGCTGACTTCAACAGGAACTATTACAATGAATGACAATGACAGTATAGGAATATATACAGAAGAAGGTAAAGGAATCAATTCAGGAAATATTTTAATGAATGGATCACCAAGTGCGCCAACTAAATCAGTTGTTGGTATGGTGGCAGAAGCTAAAGCTGGAAAAACTGCAGCAGTAGAAAATGCAGCTGGTGGAACAATCACAGCAGGTGCTAATCTTGGAATGTATATAGGAGGAACTGGAACAAGTTCAGGAAAAAATGCAGGAACAATAACTACTACAACAGGAACAGGAGTATATGTAGATGGTTCTACTAACAGCTTTGATGGAACTGGAGGAACAATTAATTCAAATGCAGTAGGAATGTATCTGAAAAATACTGGAGTGAATAAAATAACAGCAGGAACTTTTAATATAGCTTCAGGAGGAGTAGGAGTATTTGGAGAAAATGCAAATATTGATTTTGCAGTAAATGTTTCAGGAGTAGAAGCAGTAGGAGTTGCAGCAAAAACTAATTCTGTAATATCAGGAAATATTACAACAACAGGACAGGATTCAATAGGAGTATATGTTCTTGATAATAATGTATCATTTAATGGAGCAAATATAACAACAGGTACAAAATCAGGAGCTCCATTAAAAACTTCAATAGGAGTTCTTTTGAAGGATGGACTAGGAACATATACAATGAATAATGTAACTGTAAATGCTCAAAATGGAGTAGGAATTTATCTGGATGGAACTACATCAGGAACAAATCTTACTCATAGTGGAACAATAAATACAGCAGGAGGAATAGGTATCTATGTAGACAATGGAACCACTCTTACGACTAATACAACTGTACTTAATATAAATGGCGGAACAGGCGTATACATTGAAGGTGGAACAGCCAATTTAGGAACTGGAGGAAATCTTACATTCAACTTCCTTGCAGGTGGAGGAATAGGAGCATTCAATAAAGGAGGTACTCTTAATCTTGGAAGTAATATAACTGTTGCAGGTTCAGGTTCTCTTGCAGCTACTGCAAATGGAAGCCTTAATTCAACAGGAAATCTGAATATAGGAGAGGGAGCTACTGGAATGCTTGGAACATATGATGGAGCAATGACAGGACCTCAAAGTATAACAAATACAGGCGGAACAATAACAGCTATATCTGGAGGAATAGGTCTTGCAGCTGTAAAAGATACAACTAATCCTACACATTCAGTAACAATAAATAATACTGGAACAATTACTGCATCTGGAAAATCAAGTACAAATAAACCATCAATAGGAATCTACACAGATGTAGCTGACGTGGCAAACACAGGAAATATAAATGTGGGAAATAATGGAATAGGAATATATTCAGCTCACAATGGAGTACTTACTTCTGTACAAAATAATAATATAACTATGACGGGAACTGATGGAATAGGAGTATATATTAAAGGTGCAACTAATGGACTTACTGCAAATAATATAACTTCAACAGGTTCAAAAAATACAGGAGTAGTTCTTGAAGAAACAACAGGAAATATAAATGTAGGAACAGTTGTCTTAGGAAATGAAAGTGTAGGAACATTTGTAACAGGAGCAGGAGCTTTAACAATAGATGGAACAATAACAGTAGGAAATGGAAGTACATCTAAGAGCGCAATAGGAGTAGTGGCTCAAAATGGAGCTAATATGACTCTTGCAGGAACAGCTACAATTACAGCAGGTACTAAAGGAATAGGAGTCTATGCCCAAGGGGCTGGAACAAATATAACAGTTTCAAATACAGCTAATATTACAGTTGGTACAGATGGAATATATATGTATTCTAAAGATGCTACATTGAATTTTAGTGGAAATATCACAGCTAATGATCAAATAGGAATAGTAGCTGATGGTGGAACTATTAATGCTATAGGGGCTTCAACTATAACAGTTCAAAATGGTGGAATAGGAGCATATGTAAAAGGAGCCGCTCCGACATTTGGAACAACAGCAATAGCAATACAGGCAGGTACATCATCTAAATATTCTATGGGAGTTTACTATGATGGAGTAGCAGCACTTGGAACTGCTCCAGTGATAACTCAGACAGGAAGCTATACTATTGGTATGGTGTTAAACAACTCAACAGGAACTACAGCAGGAGGAATCTCTATAGGAAGTACTACTGATAATAATCAGGTAGGAGTGATGGCAAAAGGAAATTCTAATCTTACTATAGCTGGAAATATTTCAGTAGATGGTGATAAAAATATAGGTGTATATGGAGAAAACAGCCAGATTACAGTAAATAGCAATCTTTCAGTTGGAGACTCTTCAGCATCAGAAAATAAATCAACATCTTCAATAGGAGTTTCTTTAAATGGTGGATCATATATAGGAGCTGGAAATATTTCAGTAGGAGACCATAGTATAGGAATCTTTGGTAAAGGAATGACAGCTGGAAGTATAATTACTCAAGGAACAGGGGTTCAAACAATGACTGTTGGAAACGATGGTCTTGGAATCTATGGAGAAGGAACTGGTGGAACAATAACTGCTGCTATGTCAAGTATTACAGTAGGAACAGACAATGCAATAGGAGTATATGCGAAAGGAATGGACTCAATAGTAACAGGAAATATGAATGTCGGCGCAAATACAAGTATAGGTATTGTAAATGAAGGTAACGGAAATGTAACATATACAGGAGCTATGACAATAGCAAACAAGGCTTCAACAGCATCAGTAGGAATCTATAAGGCAGATGGAGCAGGAACAATTTCGACATCAGCAGGGAATTGGGCTATAGGAACTAGTGGATATGGAATATTTCTCAATCAAACTACAGGGCAGTCAGCTGCTATCAATAATAATGCTCACATGAATCTTGGAATGTCAGCAGTGGGAATTTATTCAAATGGAAGCAATATAATAACAAATACTGGAAATATAACTGTAGGAAGTACAAATGTAAATGGAAATCACAATGATACTACAAAACATGAAAATTCAGTAGGGATGTATTTGTCAGGAGGAACTATAGCAACAAGTTCTGGAACAATAACAGTAAATCATGACCACTCAGTAGGGGTATATGGAGCAGGAGCAGGAACAAAATTTACAAATACTGGAACAATAAATATAGATAATGGAGGAGTAGGAGTTCTCGTAAGAGATGGAGCAATAGCTGTCAATGCAGCAGGAGCTAATATTAATCTTGGAGGAACACTTGCTGCATGTGGAGCAACAACAGTAGGTATGGCAGCTTATTCAGGAGCAAGAATAGAAAATGCTGGAACAATAACTGTTAATGAAGGTGTTGGAATGCTTATAGGAATGGGGGCAACATTTACAAATACAGGAACTATCTATGTAAATAATGGAGTAGGAATTGAAGGCCCAGGAGCTCTTACAAATACAGGAACTATAATTGTAACAGGAACAGGAACAGCGACAGGCTCTACAGGACTTGCTACAGCACAAGTAGGAGCAGTAGAAATCAAACCAGATGGTACTATTAAAATCAATGGAAACTATACTTCAATTGGAGGAACACTTACAACAGCTGGAGCAATAATAGTAGATGGAGCATATGTAGATGTAACAACAGGAACACCACTATTTAATGCACATAGTGTAAGTGGAGAAGTAAGACTGCTTCCAAACTTTGCAACAACAGGAAATGGAATTTCTTATGAAATAGAAGGTTTTGTAAATACAGCAATGGGAACAATAACAGGAACTAAACTTACTCCTGTAACATCACCTTTATTTATTGCTAAAGTTACAGATAAAGGAAATCTAGTTATTGCTAAAAGACCATATGCTGATTTAACAATAGGAGATCAGTTTGATGCATTGGATAAAGGTTTGGATAATATTCTTAAAAATAGTGGTGGAATAGGAAAAGATGCTGAGATATTGAAAGGACTGAATCAGTATCTTGAAGGACTTCCAGCAGACCAGTTTGAAAGAGAAACATCTAGAAAACTTGCAGAAACAAGAGGAGATATCTATTCGACTATTCAAGGAAGAATGCAGGATATCAATAGAGCTTTTGACAACTCTTTCTATGAACTTGAATCATCGTACAATCTGACTAAAGACAGCAGTAAATACAGTGTTATCTATACAGATGGAAACTACAAGGATCCAACTTTAGGAATAGATGACTATGATTACAAGGTAATGGGACTTCTATACATGAAAGAAAAAGAGGGAACAGAGTATGGAAGTAAATATGGATATACAATAGGATTCGCTGGATCAAAATTTGACTTTGATGATGGAGGTTCAAAAGAGGATGTATATTCATTAAGAGCAGGAATACACAGAGTTAAAAATCTAAGTGATGAACATAAAGTATCATGGCTGTCAAGAATAGAACTAGGATATAACAGACATATAGCTAAGAGAAAACTTAATCTTCAGGAAACATTTGAGAACAAAGGAGAGTACAATACTTACTCTGTAGCACTTGACAACAGATTAACAAAGGTTATCTATACAGACCTTTCTAAACAATTGGATGTATATGCTGATTTAGATTTAGAATACGGAAAAGTAGATGGCTTTAAAGAAAGCGCTGGAAGCAAAGGTGGACTTGAAGTACAGATTAAGGATAACGACTACTTAAGCGCACAGCTGGGAGCAGGAGTAAAGGCTCAGCAGAGAATCTATGTAGTAAGTGATGTATCTGTAAAAGTAACAGCAGATGTAAAATATGCATATGAACTTGGAGATAACTATGATGGAAATAAAGCTAGGCTTAAAAATGGAGGAGAAGGATACTACAGTCTGATTACTCCAGATGAAAGAAAAGGAAAACTGGCAGGAAAAGTAGGACTGACAGTGGAGAAAGCTAACCATATGGGAGTAACATTTGAAGTAGAGGCAGCAGATGAAAGTAATAAAAAAGACTCATCAATTAAATATGGAGTAAGATTCAATTATAAATTCTAATTAATTAATGATC
>Ga0192243_10740_pt1 | contig 10702 bp, 5 predicted proteins | sample Koala_Koa27_K3_FD_131233 | JGI IMG/M metagenome (GOLD analysis project Ga0192243, IMG submission 131233) | Enriched cells from koala feces incubated with labeled cellulose particles, San Francisco Zoo, California, United States - Koala_Koa2-7_K3 ... | reverse complement strand
CGTGCTCGTCGTGATTTCCATGGTATTTTCCGGGGACATCATTGCGTTGTTCCGCCGGGACGATCCGCTCGTCATCGAGATCGGGACGTTTGCTCTGCGGGCGCAGCTGTGTACACTCCCGGTATGGGGCTTTTACAGCATGTCCAACATGCTGCCGCAGGCGATTGGCTACTCCGGACGGGCCACCGTGATTTCCTGTGCGAGACAGGGCATCTTCCTGATTCCCGTGCTGCTCATCCTGCCCAGTATCTTTGGATTGACCGGCCTTCAGCTGGCACAGCCATGTTCCGATCTGCTGGCATTTGCGCTTTCGGCAATCCTGATGCGGGGCATTTTAAAAGAGCTAAAAGAGAAAGAAAATGGGGCGGTCCAATCACCTGCCCAGTGAAGAAAAATTTTGAAATTGTAAAAAGAAGTAGATACAATTCGAGCAATTTAGCAATTGGGGACGGAGTATTTTTAAAAATACCCCGTCCCCAATTGTTAATAAAAAAACTTTTACGAATTTTAAATTACCTCTTCCCTTTTTTATCGTATGGGTGTATATTAATAGATGTCCCCCCAATATATTGTGGTGAGGGAGTGAAAAAGTCCAATATTTTGTATATCGCGAGAAGAGAAGAAAAAAGTGAGAAAAGGAGAAAAGGGGTATGGCAGTCGAAGTAAAGAACAAAGTCATTAAAAGAAGCGGGGAGGAGGTCACGTTTGATATTTCTAAGATTGAGAACGCGATCAAGAAGGCGAATAAGGAAGTGGATCAGATTCACCAGTTGAATGAGTATCAGATCAAGGCGGTGGCGGATAAGATCGCGAAGCAGATCAATGAGGCTCCGCATGCGGTGAATGTGGAAGACATTCAGGATATGGTGGAAACCGGCATCATGGAGATGCGGGGATATGAGGTCGCACAGAAGTATGTACGGTATCGTTATAAAAGGGAGATCGCCCGGAAGTCCAACACGACGGACAATGAGATTCTTTCTCTGTTAGATAATATCAATGAGGAAGTGACGCAGGAAAATTCCAACAAGAATCCGGTGATCAACTCTGCTCAGCGGGATTACATGGCCGGACAGGTCAGCAAGGATCTGACCAAAAGGCTTCTGCTGCCGGAGGATATTATAAAGGCACATGAGGAAGGCATCATTCATTTCCATGATGCGGATTATTTTGCACAGCGGGAGCATAACTGTGATCTGATCAATCTGGAGGATATGCTGCAGAACGGGACGGTCATCAGTGAAACCATGATTGAGAAACCGAAGAGTTTCTTTACAGCCTGTAATGTAACCACTCAGATTGTTGCGCAGGTAGCCAGCAACCAGTATGGCGGCCAGACATTTACGCTGGCCCATCTGGCGCCGTTCGTGGATGTCAGCCGGCAGAAGATCCGCAAACAGGTCATCAAAGAGCGGGAAGAGTGCGGAGAGGACATGAACGAGGAGATCATTTCGAAGATCACCGAGAGCCGCTTAAAGGAAGAGGTAAAAAGCGGCGTCCAGACGATCCAGTATCAGTTGATCACGCTTATGACCTGCAACGGGCAGGCACCGTTTGTATCCGTGTTCATGTATCTGGATGAAGTTCCGGATGGACAGACCCGTCATGACCTGGCGATGATCATAGAGGAAGTCTTACGGCAGAGAATTCAGGGAGTCAAGAATGAAAAGGGCACCTGGATCACACCGGCGTTCCCGAAGCTTCTGTATGTGCTGGATGAGGATAATATCACGGAAGATTCCGAGTACTGGTATCTGACTGAGCTGGCCGCTCAGTGCACGGCCAAGCGGATGGTCCCGGATTACATTTCCGCAAAGATGATGAAGGAACTGAAAAAAGGCGAGGTCTACCCCTGCATGGGATGCCGGAGCTTCCTGACCGTGGAGGATTCCCAGAGGAACCCGGATGGCAGCCACAAGTTCTACGGCCGGTTTAATCAAGGCGTGGTCACCATCAACCTGGTGGATGTAGCCTGCTCTTCCGATGGCGATATGGACAAGTTCTGGGAGATCTTGGACGAGCGGCTGGAGCTGTGTCATCGGGCACTGAGATGTCGGCATGAGCGTCTGAAAGGAACGCTGTCTGATGCAGCGCCGATCCTGTGGCAGAACGGCGCGCTGGCGCGGTTGGAGAAAGGCGAGAAGATCGATAAACTGCTGTACAACGGATATTCCACGATCTCCTTAGGCTATGCCGGCCTGTATGAGATGTGCGTGCGGATGACGGGCAAGAGCCACACCGACCCGGAAGCCAGTCAGTTTGCTTTAGACGTCATGCAGCGGTTAAATGACAAGTGTGCCGAGTGGAAGGCGGCAGAGAATATCAGCTACTCCGTCTACGGAACTCCGATGGAGTCGACGACTTATAAATTTGCAAAATGTCTGCAGAAACGTTTCGGCATCATCCCGGGCGTGACAGACAAGAACTACATCACCAACAGTTATCACGTACATGTGACGGAGGAGATCGACGCATTCAAGAAACTGAAATTTGAGTCTGATTTCCAGAAACTGTCTCCGGGCGGAGCGATCAGCTACATTGAGGTGCCGGATATGCAGGATAATATCCCGGCGGTGTTGACCGTGATACAGTTTATCTATGATAATATTATGTACGCGGAGCTGAATACGAAGAGCGATTACTGTGAGTGCTGCGGTTACGACGGGGAGATTAAGATAGTGGAAGACGAGTCCGGCAAGTTAGTCTGGGAATGCCCGAACTGCGGAAACCGCGATCAGAGCAAGATGAGCGTCGCACGCAGAACCTGCGGGTATATCGGGACTCAGTACTGGAACCAGGGTCGGACGCAGGAGATCCGGGATCGGGTGCTGCACCTGTAAGAAAAACATTTCGACCAAAGTTACATTTGAAGTAAGTGATCCTGCTGTGGCGGGGTCACTTATTTCGCTATTTGGATGAAAAATATTGCCACTTTACGTGCAGTTTGGTATAATTTTAACGTTTTAATAACCTTAATAATTCAGGAATGATGGAGGGAATCATGGAAAAGTTTAAGGCGTTTCTTGCGCGTAAGGACATTGTGATCTCTGCGCACCGGTATGGGATCGATGCGTTGGGAGCAATGGCACAGGGGTTGTTTTGTTCGCTGCTGATCGGGACCATTTTAAATACGTTGGGACAGCAGCTTGGGATACCGGTATTGGAGGAGGTCGGCGGCTATGCCACGCAGATGTCAGGGCCGGCCATGGCGGTGGCCATCGGCTATGCACTTCACTGCCCGCCGCTGGCGTTGTTCTCGCTGGTGCCGGTTGGATTTTCGGCCAATGAGCTGGGCGGTGCGGGCGGCCCCTTAGCCGTTCTGATTATTGCCATTGTGGCTGCTGAATTTGGCAAAGCGGTAAGTAAAGAGACCAAGATTGATATTCTGGTCACGCCGTTGGTCACGATCTTTGTAGGAGTGGCCCTTTCCATGCTGATCGCGCCTCCGGTAGGAGAGGCGGCCAGCTGGGTCGGGAATCTCATTATGATGGCGACGGATCTGCAGCCGTTCCTGATGGGGATTGCGGTTTCCGTCCTGGTGGGGATGGCACTGACGCTGCCGAATTCCAGAGCTGACATCTGATCGGCGCTCAGCCTGACGGGCTTAGCCGGCGGCGCGGCGGTGGCCGGATGCTGTGCGCAGATGGTAGGCTTTGCGGTCATGTCTTTTAAGGAAAATCGGTGGGGCGGCCTCATCAGTCAGGGGATAGGCACTTCCATGCTGCAGATGAGTAACATTGTCAAAAATCCCCGGATCTGGATCGCACCGATCCTAACCAGTGCGATCACAGGCCCCTTAGCCACCTGTCTGTTCCATCTGGAAATGAATGGGGCGCCGGTATCCTCCGGTATGGGCACCTGCGGCCTGGTGGGGCAGATCGGCATTTACACCGGATGGGTAGATAGTGGGGCGGCCATCACTGCATTTGACTGGGCTGGGCTGCTGCTCATTTGCTTCCTTCTGCCGGCAATCCTGACCTGGATCTTCGGACAGGCGGAGCGGAGAATGGGCTGGATCAAAGAAGGGGATCTTACGCTGGCAGCGTAAAGATAAATACACAGGGAGTGTGGAGAAATGAATTATTCCAATATTAAATATTTTGATATCGCCAACGGACTGGGGGTGCGGACGGTGCTGTTCGTCTCCGGCTGTCGGAATCACTGCGAAAACTGTTTCCAGCCGGAGACCTGGGACTTTGCGCACGGAGAACCGTTTACGAAGGAAGTGGAAGACGAGCTGATCTCTTCCATGGAGCCGAATTATGTGCAGGGACTGACGCTCCTGGGCGGAGAGCCTTTTGAACCGGAGAATCAGGAAGTGCTGGCACCATTTATGAAGCGGTTTAAGGAGGAATGTCCGGACAAGGACGTATGGGCGTTTACCGGATATGTACTGGACAAAGACCTGGTACCGGGCGGCAGAAAATACACAGAATATACAGATGACCTGCTGTCTACCATCGATGTATTGGTGGACGGCCCTTACCGGGATGAGCTTAAAAATCTCATGCTGAAATTCCGCGGATCTTCGAACCAGCGGGTGATCGATCTCCCGCATTTCAGGGAGACCGGAGAGATCGTGGAGCTGATGTAAAGCGGACAATTACAAAAAGGACAGAAAGAAATTTTTTAGATAAAGCGACGGGATACTTAGTCTGTAAAATTTCATACATCTGTCTCGTCTAAAGCTTTGGACAGAGTTGGATATAATCTACTCTGGCAATATCCAGATTTTCGGTGCTGAAACAGAGCACCTCAGGGATCAAGGAAGGGAACGTACATTGGCGGTATAAAAACAGGTGGCGAAGAAGCAGAAATAATAACATTATTTATAGAAGAAATACCACAAAATTGAATATTAATATTGAAAGAATCCCCGAGATTATATAGTCTTGGGGATTTTTAATTTCAATTTATTTATGCCCCCTCAAATCAAGAACAAAGGGATGATTTTTTGTAAATAAATGCATACAATAAATGTGATACAGGAGTGAAATACGAACCAGATTTATTTGGGACGATTATTTCAAAATCAAATAGGAGAATGATACTATGAAAACTTATGAATGTATCAGAATCTCCAAAACGGGTCAAAATAAAGACAGGCAACTGGATACCAGAAACGGAAAAGATCTGATGGGTAGGTAGATCAATGTTTTATCGAGATGGCAGGGATGAACAAAAAAGGATCAAAAATGGGTAAAAAAATTCTCAAAAGGTTTACCTTTTGGGACATAATTTACACCATATATTATAATATATTTGAACATAAAGTCAACAAAAATTGCAGAAATTATAGTTGAAATTACAACATTTTTTATGCTTTTCTCCTTTTAATCAATCTAATTATAACTGTCTTACAAAGTAAACTTTATGGGATTCGTGTGTACACCATAATATTTTAAAAGGGAAACGATATGAAAAGACGAGTATTGGCTATGCTTATGGCAGCTGCCTTGTGTGTCGGCTTATTGCCGTCCACGACTTTGGCGGAAACGGGGGAGTATACAGCAGAAGATGCTGAAGGATCCACAGAGGAGTCAGAAGAAAAGGCGGAGAACATCAAGATTGCAGAAGACGGAACTGCGGCAATAGTTGTGGATGATGTCGAGGAAGAAGAACAAGAGGAGGAATCGGTTGATGCCGGGCAGTCTGCGGAAGCGGAAGTAGAAACCGAGGATGAGTCTCCGGATGAAGAGGAAGCAGAGGAAGATAAGGAAGAAGCGGCTACCTATGAGGTAACCAAAGGCGGTGTTACAGTCACCGTTGAGGCACCGGCGGGGGCTCTGCCCGAAGATGCCAAACTGCAGGTCAAGCGTTACGACGAAGACAGCAGTGAATATAAAGAAGCTGCTGAAGCTATCGATTTTGATGAAAATGAGAGCGGTATGGCAGCACTGGATATCTCCTTTACAGTAGATGGTGAGGAAGTGGAACCTGAGGAAGCCGTAAAGGTCAGCATTGATGCTTCCGGGATCCTGCCGGACAGGGCAGATGCCAGCACACTGGAAGTGCAACATCTGAAAGAAGGCCGTGCCGGACAGGTTAAGGCCGAAGTGGTTGCCAATGATTCCAAAGGGACAGAAGGAACCATTGATGCAAAAAAAGCCACGGCTGAATTTGAGGTGGAAAGCTTCTCTACATTTACGGTTCAGTGGAGCGAGGATGATGAAGAAGACACTATAACGGTTCATGTTTATAATATAAGCGGGACCAGTATCGACGAAGAATTAGATCAGTTTGGGTATACTGGAACAAATGGGACCATTATCATTTATGACGAGAACGAGGAAACAAATGATCTTGTATCCCATCTTGAGCAAAATGCTTCTTATACTAGCGTTTATACTTTTGCTTATGCCACTATTTATTATGAAACTACAAACAATCAGGGCGGATTTGACCCTGCAACACTTGGTAGTGAAAACAATCCTGTAACACAGATTAGTAAAAGTGGCACAAATTATACTGTAACATATGACGATGGTAGTACAGAAACGATAAGCTCCCCATATGTTGTAACGATTCATCTGTATTATTCCCTTCCCACCGTAACGCTTACGGCGACTGAGAATACAGATGGCACGGTTGGTTTTACCACGGAGAGTTCTTATTTTACCGGAGATACCAGTAATGCAGAATACCACTGGGCATTGAGTGATGATGCATATGGCAGCATTACCCCTGGCGAGAATGGTACAGCCACTTTTACTTGGTCGGAAGATGCAGTGGCAGGTGATCAGGTATCGGTTACGGTTACGATGACGGTGGGTGATGAGACCGCTTCTGATACGTATACGCTGACCTATGGTACCGAGAGTACGACGATTACGGTGACAGTAAATGGAACCGCACAGGCGAATGCGAATGTAGCTCTGGTTGACGAAAGCGGAAACACGGTAGCCACCGGTAAGACCGGTGATGACGGAACTATAACGCTTGATGTAATCCCAGGGACCTATACAGTTGGTGTTACTTATGTAACTTATAACACCACGGGTGGCGGATCTACCACGAGATATACGAACAGTGGGACTGTTACTGTAGGTGAGGATGGCACAATTACTGGAGATGCCACAGTCAATCTGACAACTTCGGTCTCATCAGGCCCTGGTGGTGATACAAACGGATCGGGAAGTGGCACTTGGAGTGCAGACGATGAGTATTACTACGAGCACATCGATGTAAAGGTTGCCGTGGCTGAGGGCGCCGATGCCGATGCGGTATTTTCTGATCTGGATCGGGTTTATGTTTATGACGAATATGGTAACCTGATTTACTATTCGTTAGATCTTGTTGAGAATGATGACACTACAGATTATAACGGCCTGTTTGATGTGAACGGGACGGAAGGCCATTCTCTGGTAGTCAGTTCCAAGGATACGATTATTCTGGTTTTCGAAGTCTATGAAAACGGAGAATATAAGACCTATACTGAGACAATCACTCCCAGCACGACCTATCCGGAGGGAGAGTATTATTCCTACTCGGATGTAAATGCTTATCAGCTGTATAACAGTATTTATGGCACGAGCATTTTGGAAAGTGATTGGGCAACTGCGCTGAACAATGGCACGCTGCAGACGCTGTTAGGCAATAATTATAATGAGAATGGTATTGCTATCGGCGGGATGTCATTTATTCAGGTGGCAGATTATCTCTGTGATACGAGAGGGACTTCTGGTCAGGCCGGACTGGACTTTGTCATTGATGTGGGCCTGATATCCGTGCTTTATGAAGATTATGATTTGCAGATTGCAAAATCTCTGGAAGGCGTTCCGGATTCTGTTACGAGTGTAGAGGGATTCGAATTCACGCTGCAGGAGCTGTCATCGGTTTCAGACAGCACCGACTATACGGAAGCGGTATGGGATACGGTAAATAATGCACTTGGAGAGGCTGCTTCTGCAACGACTGGAGATTGGACAAAGGAAGCCGACGGTACCTGGTCCGCTATTGCTGATTTTGAAGATTTCCTGGAATATGAAGCAGAGGATGGCACTACCCTCTTCTACTATATATTAAGTGAAAAGGATTATGATTCGGCTACGGCTGAAGTCCAGTATTATGGCGTTAAAGTTTCGGTGGAATACAGTTCTTCAACTGGTATAGCGACGGTCACTGCTTCCTATTGTGAATTAGTGGAAACCGATGAAGAAGGTGTATACAACCGGAACAGTGGCTGGACTGGATTGACTGCGTACACAGGTGAAGATGAAGATGGCGAATATACCTACTTCTCAATTCCGTTTGTCAACACATATAGCACTACGACTTATTCGGTAGACGTTTATAAGTATGATTCTACCACGAATGAGCCTCTGGAGTATGTAACGTTTACGCTGTGGCGTATTTCAGATGGTGAGGAAGAAGCATTCGCTGATTTTACCTATGACAAAGTGACTGGGGTTAACACTGTCAACGCATGGATACCGGCTGGCACCGCTCTCGGCAATTACAATTTTCAAATATATACGGACGAGGAAGGGTATATCCATATAGCAGGTCTGGAACCCGGAGATTACTGGCTGGAAGAAGAGAATCCTTTGGAAGGCTATAAGCGCATAGAGGAGCCTATTAGCTTTACCGTTAATGAAGACGGCACCGTAACATCTGATTATTGGTCAGATGATATGAATGCGATCGCAATTCCGAATGATGAGGAGATTATTAACGTACGGAAGACGGACAGTGATGGGAATCCGCTGGAAGGCGCCGAGTTTGTGATGGGCTGGGTATGGCAGCCGACGGCGGCTATTTCCACGCAAGTTGAAGGTACGGATTATTATTATAATTACCTGACGTTTACCAAGGATTCGGATACAGATAGTAATACATATGTATTTATTCCAGATGGTCAGGTCGACACAAGAGACGAAGCCACAACATTAATTACCGATGAAGATGGTTATATCCATTTAAGGGAACTGGATACAGGAGCTCTGTACTTTCTTGTTGAGACGAAGGCTCCGGACGGATATGAGCTGCTCGAAGATCCGATCGTATTCTGGGTTGACTATGATGGTAATATGACGCTATATCTGCCTCAGGATGATGCACACGTATCAGCAGATGGCGATACGATCACGGTTGTGGATGATGCGGAGACTTTTGATGTGCTGATCTACAAATATGATCCGGATCGTTATCTCCCTCAAATTGTTTCGGCAGGTGTTGAGACTTATGATGTGACGGATTATCTCCTTGAAGGCGCGGAGTTTGTCCTGAGCAGAGAGGTTGATGGGACGACGGAATATGTCATAGCCGAAAAATCGGATGATTCAGACTATTACACCTATACAGTGACAGGATGGACGTCTGATGAGGATGAAGCGACTGCATTGGTCTCCAACTGGAGCGGCTATGTAGAGATAACCAATCTTGAGGCGGGTACGTATACGTTGACCGAGACGAAGGCGCCCGAAGGTTACAAACTGCTGGAGGATTCCATCGTATTTACAGTCGATTCTGAAGGGAATTTAAGCGTGGTCAGCGGCCCGGCAGAAGTTGATGAGACTACCGGAACCGCCAGAATTGCTGTCGCAAATACCGAGATCACGGGCGGATTTGAGCTGGATAAGACGGATGGGGACGGAAATAAGCTCTCTGGAGCCGAGTTTATTCTTGGATATTTCTGGGAACATGCAGAGCAGATTTATAATGTTACACCTGACAATCAATATGATTACTATTACGGCATTCTGAATTATGACAAAGAGTCTGGAACTTATGTGTTCGACAGGGATCAGTATTCAAAGACACGTGAAGACGCAACGACACTTACGACCGGAGAAGATGGGAAGCTGAGCATAACAAACTTGCCTTTCAGTGATGAATACGAAGCCGGGTTCTTCCTGATAGAGACAAAAGCTCCCGCCGGGTATGAATTGATCGAGGACCCGATCGTCTTTACAGTTTCCGATGATGGCACGATCAAGATTGCTGTGGATAATACACAGGCATCGATGAACAAAGATGGAACAGTTATGACGGTTATCGATAACTTGATAACTGTTGACATTTCAGGATCTAAGACTTGGATGAATGATGAAGAGAACGATCGCCCGGAGTCCATCACGGTCTATCTGTTCGCCGATGGGGAACAGGTGATGGATGAGAATGGTAATGCAGTCACAGCAACTGCGACAGCAGATGACTGGACATGGAGTTTTACGGATCTTCCGAAATATCAGTCCGACGGTGAGACGGAGATCGTCTACACTGTTTTGGAAGGAGAAATAACAGGTACGGATTCCAGCTACATCCCGACATACGACTATGAGACGGATGAAGATGGGAACATAACCGCCGTTATTACAAATGCGATCCCCGAGGTACACAAAGTTGTCTCTGACCCTGCATATGGGGAGAGTACCGATGATGGATTGCATGCAGATGAAGCAGACAACAACGATATCCTGGAGTACAGGATGGAGGCCGACCATATCGGCGGAGCGCATAACCTTGTCCTCCATGATTTCCTGGATGACCAGTTAGATCTTGAGACGCTGGTGATTAAGAGTGTGACTCTTTACACAAGTGAAGAAGACGAAGATGGTACTGTCCTCGAGGAGGGAATTGATTATGATGCGAGCATCGGCGAGTGCAGTGCTCCCGATTGCGGCTTGGAAGGCTGCTCCTTTGAGATTCATGTGTATGATGAGGACGTGCAGAACCTTTCCGCAGACGCCTATGTCATTGT
>Ga0192243_10748_pt1 | contig 10739 bp, 12 predicted proteins | sample Koala_Koa27_K3_FD_131233 | JGI IMG/M metagenome (GOLD analysis project Ga0192243, IMG submission 131233) | Enriched cells from koala feces incubated with labeled cellulose particles, San Francisco Zoo, California, United States - Koala_Koa2-7_K3 ... | reverse complement strand
CTGAACTTAAGGAAATACTTTCTTCACTTTTAGGCGGCTCTCCGGCATCCACCGGGATTACTTCCCCGCTCCCGCCGGTGTTGGGCAGCCTTATTTCCCCAATCACAGGGGCACTGTCAGCTTCAGGCTGCTGGGCCGAAGCATCAATTGCCGGTACCCCGCCCATAGTTTCATAGTAGTTCGGGATTAGCGTACCGTTTTTAGCGGCCTTTTTCGCCTTCTTCTGAAACTCCTTGGCCTCTTTCTTGGCTTTCTTCTGGGCCGCTTTCTCGGCCCTAAGCTCGTCATTCTGGGTCCTTACGTAAGGATTCCTTCCACCTGCACCGATGGAAATCGTATCGGATGCAGACCGGTCCGAGCCGAAAGCGTCTTTCGCATAGGCTGGCACCTGCAGCATGGCAATCGCCAGTGCTACTGATATGAGTAGCAACAGCTTTTTCTTATTCAAATCCCAGGTCCCCCTTATTTACTGAGCTCCGTCTTGGCAGACCGTACCAGCCGGCGCATGTCGGCATTTGATATCACTGGTCTTGCGACGGAGCGCTCGGCAGGCACTTCTCCGGAATAAACTTCTTTCCCGCTTGCTTCCTTTGCGCGGGCTTGAGCCTTCACTACGCTCTGGGTCACATCTGCCTGCATGGCATGCTGTGCCGAAACGCCGTGGTAATACCAGCCGCCGAACCCTGCCAGGACTAAAAGTATGGCCGTGCAGACCGCCAGCATGTGTCTGTTCCAATTCCATGGGACGTCACTTTTACGGCGCAGGTTTTTCAGCTCTGCTTCAGCAAGCATTAAATCAAGCTCGCCGCGCATGCCGTTATTATCAAGAAAATTCTGTTCCGCATTTTCAAGACTGCTTTTTACGGTACGGATTCTCTGGGATACCTGTTTCTGTTCCATAACGTGACCTACTTCCTGAAAAATAGATGTAAATACATAATCCTTTTTTAAGATTTATTGACTTTCCGTTTTTTGGAGATTTTCCCCACATTACGCAGCTTATCTTGCGTTTACTTTTAAAATCACCATTATATGACTACTCTTTGTTAAGTTCGTGAATGAATTTTGAAAGCATGCTGCGTACCCTGCGCACTCCCTGCTTCTGCAAACGGTACACATGCCCGGGGCTTATATCAATGGCATCGGCTAAGGTTTTTGCCGTCTTGTCTTCAAGGTAAATGCCGGTTAAAACCATCTGTTCCTTCTGCGGCAGCCTTTCAATGGCCAGTGCCACTTTTTCCTGCAGCATCTGCTGTTCCACTATTTCAAGTGGCGATGTATCGGCAGATACAAGCGTATCACCGAGAATTACTCCTGATGTCGTTTCCCCTTCGAGGTAGAGCCGCCCCTTCCAAGAAATCTTTTTCAGGAAATCCATCATGCATCCCTTAATGCGGTATGAAGCAAAAATACTGAAGGCCACGCCGCGCGTATTGTCGTAATTTCCCGCAGCTTCAAGGAGTCCTACCATTCCTTCCTGGATAAGCTCCATGGTTTCCGCTTCAGGCAACGCGAAAGAAATGGCAATTTTAAATACTAGGGGCTGGTAGGAAGTCATGAGTTTCCTGTGCGCCTCGGTATCCCCTGCCCTCGTCTTCTCCCACAGGGAGTATTCTTCATCAGGCTGCAAAAGTTTTGTCTTACGCAGTTCTTCTAAGTATTTCTGCAGCATTTTACACCTCCATGTCAGAATCTGATCCTATATTCGAGCTCTACCCAGTCATCCGGATCCGTCAAACCATAGGTTCGGGAATATGCAAGATTTATATGCCTACTAATATCGTACTGTCCAAAGATACTTCTGTCAATACCATTGAAACTTGTCGTGTAGCCGATCATAAGATGCGACGTAAAGTATTTGCTTATCAGCATGTTGTAATGGTTCTTATCATCTGTGCTAAGTTCACTGCTGCTTGCCTGCTTCATGGTTTCGAAACCGTCACCGCTCCTTATCTGTCCAGTGTAGATGCGGAACTGGTCAATACCCCGCGACTGCTTCAGCATCATCTCAACGTCGCCTAGGACCGCCATCTGCAGGCCCACCGCCATGAGGTTTTGCATATCTTCACCGGTTATTTCATCCCCTCCGACTGCATCGGCACGCTGCAGTGTCAGCATACAGATAATGGTATTCTGCTCGAGTGGCGGATTACTTGTAAGCTTCATGTTTATGTCTTCAATGGGCCCTTTAATGGTCACGTAAATATAGTACCTGCTGAAGCGGGCTTCGCTTTCAATATTTACCGTCGGGAAGAAAGTCCTCTTGGTCGGCCAGGAAAGTGATGCCTCTTTCAGCTTAAAGGGCGTGCGCAAATATGTAACCGTGCCGTGGTCCACGCTCAAATCGCCGCTGATATCCGGGAAAAGGCTGCTGCCTTCTATATGCATACTTTCTACTACCAACAGGTCGTAGAAGAATTTATTGAATAAATGAATCTTAGGACCGAGCTCTATATTAAGATCCAATCCGATATTGGTTCCGCCGTCCCCCATATCAGGAACCGTAGGAACATTAAAGAGTGCGTCTTCCACCCTTACATTGCCGCTTATCTTCGGCCGGTAGCCACTTTCCGCTTCCGTAGTTTCCGTGGCACGCTTCCTGTAACCTTCAGTCGTTATGGTAAGTTTGCTGTTCAGCCTGCAGGTCAGAATGTCTGATACGAGTTCCGCATCATTTGCCACGATATGCAGCATGTAGCTTTGGTCCTCGCTGCTGCGCAGGCCGTAGGTACCATTAAAGGCAATAGTGCCCTTGCCGAGCTGCGTGGAAAGATCATCCAGACGCACCTGGTCACCGTCAAAGACAAGCTCCGTATTGATTTTATCTACAACTGTATCAGCGTCCTTTATCTTTATGCAGCCTTCTCTTATGGTAACGGAACCGAAAGTAAAGGGTTCTTCCAAAGTCCCCGCAAGGACTATGTTGCCGGCCGTTTCGCCAATTGCCCATTCAACCTGTTTGAAAAGGGCGGGCAGTATACCGAGCTGGGCCTCACTCATGTCGACATTAATCCTCATCTGGGCATCCGGCTTGCGGCGCTCTTCTTTGGCGCACACAAGATCAACCTGGAGGAAGCCCCTGGCCTTGACGCTATAGATATCCTTTACAATATATGCCTCGGTTAAGGTAACCAGGTCATCGGCAAGTGTGAATTTCGTGGAAAGGGCATCAATCGGTGCCCCTGCAAAAGAGCCGTTAACTATTTCGGCATCTGCGCTGCCAGCCGGGTTATCGAAAGGTCACTGCACCTTGACCGCAATATTCATTTCACCTTTTATCTCAGGCGGATCCTTTACAAAGGCCATGGTAAGCATAGGATCTGCCTTCACCGCATTAAGCCCCACATCAATAGTCCTGCCGTCAAAATCGATCTGCCCGTCTATTATGATGCTGCCTTTGTCCGTTACGCCCTTTTTCTTCAGCAGATGGAAATTGTCAAAATAGAGCACGTCCTTTACCACATTGGCGTCAAAGAGCATATCGTTATAATGCAGTCTGTGGATGCGCACGTCATCTGCGGACAGCCGTAAAACCCAGCCGCTGCCGCTCCTGTGCGAATATGGCTGCTTAAATGAAGCCACGACCCTGTTGGTTGCGCCGCCATCAGCTTCCGCATGTCATGATATATTCGTCAGCGACTCGCCATTAGCGATTATTTTATCGCTGCTGACATCGCCGGTAAAGACCGGCCTGTTAAGCGTTACCTTTAAAGTTCCCATGGCATTCACAAAGCCGTCTATGTCATAATTCTTGTCCGATACGGGGAGCCTGTCGAGATCAAGATCCTTGGCATCCAGTTCAAAATCAATGCTGTTGTCGTAGATGGACATGGTACCGTTCAGCTCAGCCTGGGTGGCCAGCGCGGCAATCTTGACATTCTTTATTTCCAAGTGCGACGGATCAATGTCATAGCTTCCCTTCACCTTATCTATGAGGTAACCTTCTATACTACCCTTGGTGAGGCATAAATCACCCTTGGCACTGAAGCTGTTCATTGTTCCCCACACATGCATGTCGCTGTCAATATCGCCGGTAAGGTCAAGATCCTGCCCGGCCGTCTTAAGCAGCGGTTCGATGCGTACGTGGTCTGATTTTATATCCAGGTCGAACACGGGATTATCCGTGTTGTTTAAATCTATGATGCCATTAATGACATGGCTGCCCTGGTCCATCTGCGCCTTATAGTCGCGCAGCGTGGGGATGTTGTCTTTTTAGAGTACAACCCCATGGGCTTCCCTGATCCTCTGCTGCACTACGTCCATATTAAGGAACTGCAGTACTCCTGCATATTCCGGCGCCCTTACGGTTTCCCTCTACAAGAAATGCAACGGAGCATAGCCCTTTGCCGTTTTCATCCACTTCCTTGAGGAACTGGTCAATAGTAAATTCCGCCATACGTCCGTTAAGATTCAGGCTGCCGTCAAGACCGACGGCGCCTGTAAGCGCTATGTCGCCCTGATCAGCGCTGGCGCTGATATGGGTTATATTTATCTTTTCGCCGTCAAAATCCCCGTCCATGCTTAAATTGCTGAACGTCATGTCACGCCATTTGGCACCGAAAGTATCGGCAGCAATATATACAAAGGCTGTATTAACGCCCTTCCTTATGAGAATGCCCAGCGTTCCATTTACGAGGACACTGTCATCATCGCCCAGGGGCTGGTCCACGTTATTTACTTTCGCAAAACCTGTGAGGACGCCTTCTGCGCTGTCGTAAATGACGTGAGCCTTGATTTCGCCGCCGCGGTGGGACACTTCCGAATCATCCATCCAAATATTGTTCTGGTAATACCTGAAGGGGAAGACAACGTCCTTTAATACAAAGTCATCCCATTGCAGAATAGGCGCAGTAAGCTTCCATTTAGCAGAAACATTATCGCTTTCCAGTAAATCCGCTTCGCCGAAGAGGAAGAACGACTGCCCATTGACTATGGTATTAAGCTCCCTTACGTAAATGACGCCGTCTTCAGCACTGATGTACCCGTCACTATAGACGTCCATCTCATACTTAAACCCATATTCGGTAAGGAAAAGCCTGCCGCCGCCGGAAAGCTGTATTTTTCACCGTTATTTTCCCATATAAGATGCAGACCGCTTACTATGCCGGTAAGATTCCTCAGGTGGGGGGGGGGGCATAGTAATTTGCTATGGGAGCATAGGGTCCGAGGTTTACCTTGGCTGCGGTAATATTCAGGTTGCCGGTGGCTTTATCCGTAACGACGCCTTTCATGATTATGATGTCCGGTCCGCCGTTAAGGATAGTATCCACGGCAAAGTTCGGATTCGCACCTCCGTCAACCGTGCCTTCGACGCCAAAATCCCAGGTCCCGCAGTGCATGCCAAGCTCAAGCTCACCTTCAGTTACGGTGATCAGCCCGTAAAAAGGCGTTTCCTCGGATTCCGTTTCACGTAGGAAATGCTGCAGGTTCCAATGTCCGTCATCATCCATGGTAAGGTACACTTTCGGACTGAAAAGCTCAATCCCGGTGAGTGCCCTCGCCGGAGCCGTAAGTGCCAGCCATGGACGGAATTTTATCACGGCCCTGGGAAGCTTGGCTACATGATCACCGACCTCATCCTTTATTATGACATCGATCAGTTCCACCTGCATCCCGCCGTTCCAGGACATGCCGCCAATCTCGATGCTTCCCGTAATATAGTCCTGGGACAGTTCTTCCACGAAAGGTATCATTTTCTCAAGATACCCCGGAACCACGAACTTTACCAGGCCAAAGTACAGAATGCACAGTGCGGCCGCTATTCCAGCTAGAATTTTCCAGAATTTAGGCATGAATAATCTCCCGGATTGAAATTTCGTCGTAACCATGTAAATCTTCGCTAGAAATGTCGAAAATCCTTGTTTTTCTTAAATTTCACATTTATAAACAAAAAGGCCCTGACGCCGGTATTATCCGGATCAGGTCCTCGGTGTACGCATTATTACAGGGAGCCTACAGTCTGGGCACCTGCCTCTACTTCGTAATCTTCTGCATTCGCATTGTCAACTTCTTCAGTGATTGCCGTGGAAGCATTTTCAATATCGGTCTCGGCATGTTCCAGCGCATTGGAAGGAGCCACTGCCACATTGTTTTCCGCAGTTTCTTCTTTATTCGCAGACTCTATCCACACTTCTTCCGTTTTGGTCTCATCTATAGCAGACTGCATTTCGGAAATTGTCTTTTCAGCACTATCAATTGCCTGTTCTGCCTTTGCATCGACAGCGGCAGTATCTTCTGCAATATCCTCGCCTTTGGCCTTATCGCTATCCGATTTTGCTTCAGCCGCAACCTCCTTATCCTCACCCTTAGGCTCAACGGTTACATTGGTGCCGGGTTCCACGGTTATCGGATGCGGAAACTCCATAGGCTCGCCAATTGCAGTCTCAAGAGCGGTAATTGCAATATTATAATCATAAAGTGACTTTACATAATTGGTTTTTACGGTAGTTAGGGCAACCTGCGCATCAAGTACGTCGGTATTGGTGCCGACACCTGCCATATAGCGCACTTTCGCAATATAGAAATCCTCTTCTGCCGCTGCAAGTGCAACCTGCGTGGTATAGATACGTTTCTCCGCTTCACGCAGACTCAGATAATCGTTGCGCACTTCAAGCATAACGGCATCGGTCGTATCGCGGTAATTTTCCTTAGCCCTTGCAAGATCTGCTTCAGCACCGTGTGATTTGGCACGGGTCACGCCGGTATCAAAAATATTCCATGTAACGCCGACACCCATGCTCCAGTTGCCGTTCTCATCGCCCGGCCAGTTGCTGTCATACCAGCCCTGGCTGGCATTGGCTGTGATTTTCGGCATATAACCACTGCGGGCAGTCTTCAGTGCACCTTCATAGGCCTTGACAACCTGCCTGGCCTGCTCAAGGTCCGGTCGGTGCTCGGCGGCATAATCGAGACAGTACTGCATATCCTTATCGTAAGGAACATAGTTCAGTCTGTCCTGCAGTTTCAGCGTCGTATCCATGGGAAGTCCCATAATCCTGTTCAGCGTGGCCTCAGCAACCTGATAGGTGTTTTCTGCGGAAATAAGGGACTGCTGCGCATCAGCAAGTTCAACTTCACTGCGCAGTACATCTATTTTAGCAACAACGCCCACATCATACTGGGCATTTACATTTTTCAAATGGTCCGCCAACTGCTCAACTGATTCCGCCTGCAGTTTCTGCATATTATCAGCCTGCAGCATATCATAATAGGCATTGGTAACGGTGGCGCGCATTTCATTATATGATCTCTGCACTCCCACTAAGGCGGATTTATAGTTGGCCCTGGCCTGTTCTATAGTACCCTGCAGCTCGCCGCCAGTAAAAATAGGAAGAGACGCAGTAAGGGTATTGGAATGGGTACTGCCTATTCCTTTTGTCCTGACTATGGTGCCGTCATCCCTTACCCTGTATGTACTGTGGTTACTGCCTCCGCGGCTACTTTCATGTTCGCCGACAATCGTAATGCCCCTGCTCTGGCGGGCAGCATTATAATCAGCTCTAGCACTTTCCATTTCATAATCTGCAATGCTAATTGCCGGATTAGTATTAAAGGCTCTTTCCATTGCATCCCGCAGATTCAGTTCCAAGACTTCACCGGCAAAGACCAGCTGGGAAAGCAACACTGTTATGGCAGCCGAAAGAACAGCCAATTTTTTTACTTTATCTTTGCGCATCTAATTGCCTCCATTTCGGACTGACTCTCCAGTCGATACAACAAAATTATATTTTCTTTTCGCCCAAAAGTCAATTCAATTTTTTTAGAAACGGCTGCGCATGCCAACATAGGTATCGCGCCTGCTGCCGCGCAGATTCATGCTTTCGCCGTATACGGCAACATTGTCTGTCACATTTATTTCACCGCCTAGACGCACTTTTGTATCATTAAAATCATATGCCTGCGAATAAATTCGGAAGACATTTCCTATATCATAACTCAGGCCCACTCCGAACTCACCCTGCATAGCACCAAGGGATACGGAACCGTCTCCCAGCCTCTGTCCTGCGATGAAATCAAATTTATTGGTATTGCCAATATCGTAGACGCCTGTATAGATGTAATTGTTCGGCGTAGGATCAAACTCTACTCCGAGATTACCGCGCCAGGCTTTCCCGGGCCCCCTTTTTACGCTGCGTCCCACATCGGCATGCAGCTTAGCATCACTTATGATTCCCAGCATCCTGTCTGCCTTTTCACTCGCACTTTTTGTATGGTAGAGCGTATCCTTTAAGGCCTTTTCTGTCTCATGACCGGTGGCAAAGGTTTCGAGGACCTTCACGACGTTTTCGACACTTTCGCTGGTGGTGGCAAGATGCTCAGCTATTTTCGCGATGTTGCGCCCGGTTTCGCCGTTTTTGTCAGCGCCTTCCATAATGCTTTCCATATGCATTACAACATTATTCATCCTCTTGCTGAGCTCGACTATCTGCCCGATCATTATGGCAAAATCCCTCTGGTTGTCAACTGCTGCATCCGCCATGACCTTCGAAAAAATGTTTAAGTTATTGCTGATGTCGCGGGAAGTAATGACCCCTTCGCGGAGGGATTTCTGCACTTCCTGGTCGCCAAGCACGTTATCCACTGCCGTGGCGATGCGGTTCAGTTTGTCCATGAGATCATCTGCTGAGTTAAAGAAATCATCCATTCCGCCGCCGGAACGTCCCTGTACCGTGCTGCCAGGGTTTATGACGCCCTGGTCGAATTTTGTTGGCGGCTGGACATCAACGAATTTTTCACCCATAAGCCCGTCAGAGCCTATGTAAAATTTAGCACCCTGGGGAATTTTTATGTTGTCATCAATTTCTGCGATAACTTCCACCTTATCAGGAGCTACATTAACCTGCTTAACCGTGCCTACCTTTACGCCGGCATAGCGGACCATATTACCCGTCATAAGCCCGCTGACCTGAGGATAATCAATTTGCAGATCATATCCATGTTTGCCAACACTGAAGGCACCCATAAATGTAATGATACCAGCTAGAATTGCGGCGCCACCTAAAGTTACCACACCTACTTTTATTTCACTGCTAGCCATCTCCATCATCCTTTTTTATATCGTCCATCTCGCGGCCGTTAATAAATGCGTCAACAAAGTGATTTTTACTGTTTTTTATTTCCTCAGTTGGAGCAACTTCAACTATTTTACCCTTATACAGCAGCGCTATGCGGTCTGCCGCATAAAATACCGAATCCATGTCGTGACTTACAAGTATTGATGAAACCCCCAGCTGTTTCTGGGTCTTCCTTATGAGCCTGCTTATTGACATTGTCATTACCGGATCAAGTCCCGATGTAGGCTCATCGTAGAAGAGAATATTTGGATCCATAGCAAGAGCCCTTGCAAGCCCGATCCTCTTTTTCATGCCGCCTGACAGCTCCTGCGGCAGCATGTCTTCCGTGCCCGGCAACCCTACCAGTTCCAGAAGGGTTTCCACCTTTTTCTTTATTTCATCTTCCGGTTTTTTCTGCTGCCTGGGACCAAAAGCCACGTTGCCGCCGACGGTTAAAAAGTCGAAGAGCGCCGAATATTGGAAAACCAATCCCATTTTCGGCCGCAGCTTATCCCAGTCCGCCTCAGTGAAATTATTGGTCTCCATGCCGTTTATTATGACACTGCCGCTTGTAGGCGGCAGAAGCCCCGTCAGCACCCTTATGACCGTACTCTTACCCGTACCTGAAGGCCCGATGACAGCGAGGGTCTCCCCTTCGAAAAGGTCAAGGCCAATTTCATCCAGCACTACCTTATCGCCAAAAGCTATTTTCAGTTTCCGGATTTTAATTACGGATTCCGCCATCCCTCACCTCACACGTAAAGCACGATGGACAGGAAATAATTTGTAATGAAAATCAGGATTATGGAAAGCACTACGGATGCCGTTGTGGCAAAGCCTACGCCTTCGGCCCCGTTTGGTGCATTGAGTCCCTGATAGCAACCGACAGTAGCTATGATTGCACCGAAAACGGAACTTTTAATCATACCGCCGACCACATCAAATACCTCTGCCAGGGTTTTTATGGAATTCTGGTAACTGAAGTTGCTTATCCCGGCATAGTAGTGTGCCACTACCCAACCGCCAACATTGCCGACCAGATTAGCGAATACCACGAGAATGGGCATCATGAGCACAATTGCTATGAAGCGCGGTGCCACAAGATAGCTTATGGGATTTGCCGCCATAACCTTAAATGCATCTATCTGCTCCGTTACTTTCATCGTGCCTATTTCCGCAGCAATCGCGGCACCAATGCGTCCTGCTACCACGACACCCGTAAGTGCCGGCACCAATTCACGCCCCATGGCGATAGCAACTACTCCCCCGACTGTTGAAGACGCGCCGAAACGGACAAACTCCTTTGCGGTCTGCACGGAAAATACCATGCCCGTGCAAAGAATCGTCAGCACTACAATCGGCAGGGAATCAGCGCCGAGAAGCACCATCTGCCGGAGTGTCTCTTTAGGGCTCGCATCCTTGAGCCTTTTAATCGTTTCGATGAAAAGTATGGTCATACTGCCAGCATCGGCGCAGAGGCCCATTACTTTCCTGCCTAACGAGGCACATATATCTTTAAACATTCCTATTCTCACCCATTTTTAGTATACATCAAAAAAATGTTTTTTACTTAAGGCCGATTGTAAAATGAAATTGAACAGTTAAAAAATCCATAGCTATTGAATCCGTGGTAGAATAGAGTTCACACACAAAACCCTATCGAGGAGGACAATCACTATGGACTAC
>Ga0192243_10745_pt1 | contig 10792 bp, 17 predicted proteins | sample Koala_Koa27_K3_FD_131233 | JGI IMG/M metagenome (GOLD analysis project Ga0192243, IMG submission 131233) | Enriched cells from koala feces incubated with labeled cellulose particles, San Francisco Zoo, California, United States - Koala_Koa2-7_K3 ... | reverse complement strand
TTTTTATCCTATGTCAAAAGGCGGTCAAAGGCTTTATATATAGGGACTGTCTGTCCCCGCTGTCGCGGGCTGGCACAAGGGCTTGCAAGCCTGCCCTTGTGCCCAGCACCGAACAGTGACTCTGCCTTTGTCAAAATAAAATTATGAGGTGCAGACAATGGAATTTTTTATACCAATGAATCCACCAACCGTAACCGCTCAGATGAAGCAGGTGCGGGTGGTCGGAAATAAACCGATATTTTATGACCCACCGAAGGTCAAAGAAGCAAGGCAGTCACTTAGCGGACATCTTGCGAAATATAAGCCGCTCTCGCCGATTACAGGTGCTGTTTCACTCCGTGTGATATGGCTGTTCCCGAAGGGCAAGAGCCACAAGAATGGTGAATGGCGGATAACCCGTCCCGATACCGACAATCTTGAAAAGCTCTTAAAAGACTGCATGACGGCGGTCGGCTTTTGGAAAGATGATGCCCAGGTAGTCAGGGAGTACGTTGAAAAACGCTGGTCGGACAAGCCGTGCGGCATCTACATCGAAATTGAAGAATTGGAGGATAACAATCATGTATAAAAACTCTGAAGGATACAACGACCCGACCGCTGGCGAGGCAATGGGTAAACTCACAGGTGAGGAGAAAAAAGCACGTTCTGACAGACGCAAGGCGCAGCGAAAAAGAACCGCCAGGCTCGTGGACGGAATACACGGGAGCATAAGGATAAGCCGCTCCGCCATAAAGAGGAGGCGGATGAATGACCCCATATGAGAATTTAGCGAACGCTATTGTGATCCAGGCAGCACAGGATTATCTGACCGCAACAAGGGCTCTGAAGAAACTGCTCTCTCACGAACCTCCGCCCGCCCCTCCAAAGCCACCGGAACAGGATGGCGATGAAGAGGAGCGGAAAAAGAAAGGCATCCATGAAAAATGGGAAGATAAATGCAACGGACATCGGTTTGAGCTTGCATCCATAGAGCGGTTCTTCCATTCACAGTGGTATCAGATGCTGACGGATGCAGATGGAGACGCAATCTTCCAGAAATTGAAACAGGAGGCGGATCAGATATGACGGCAAAAGAGTATTTATCCCAGGCATACCGCTTGGATCAGAGGATCAACTCTGACATTGCGGAATTGGGCAGGCTCCGTCTGATGTCGCAGAATATTTCCTCTCCTGGTTTCGAGGAGCATTATAACGCGACCAGAAACACGGATGCTCCGTTTGTGAAGCAGATTGAGAAAATCATGGAGACGGAAAAGACCATCAACGAGGAAATTGACCGCCTGGTCAATTTGAAAGCACAGATTCGCCTTACTATTGACTCCGCGAAGAATACAGACGAGCGGATGGTGCTTCGCTACCGCTATGTGGACCATATGAGCCGGAAATCAGCATCTTGTGTCCCCTGCGAAGGATGCCCTCGATAAGTTCCTCCGGCAGTTTCAGGAGGGTTCTCCTTGTAAGTATCGAGAGACACCATGTCCGGCAGCTCGTCAGATACACCCTCCGCATAATCCATCCAGTCGTTCCATGACTTTCGTCCGAGGTTGGTCGCCACAAGATACTGTCTGTTGCCATTCCTCGTAATACCCGGCATACGGGAAAGACGAGAGGGGTTGCGGTTCTGCTTGTCAATGGACACGCCGTTTTTCTCCAGAAAATCATAGAGAAATTCCACCCGTTTTCTGTATTCCTCATAGTCGTCCGCATCAATGTGGACGATTGCGTGGAGGGACTTGCCGCCGCTGTGTACCAGTGCGGCAATGGGAAGCTCCAGCTTGCGGAATGCCGCATCCTGCTCGGCGATGGGAAGTGAATCCGATTCCACCAGGGCATATCGGAACTTGGTCACGTTGTCGTTTTTGACGCCGTCCCCATCGAGCGGATTAAAACGAATCCATGCACCAGCAGGCTGTTTCCAGTCGCCGACAGTAGCCCCGATGTCATCCGGGTGCTTTTGGAGAGATGCGATAAGTTCACCGGCAGTGCGGTCATACACACCCTTGCTCGGCAGCCACTTGCCATCACCGTCTTGCCATACATCGCCAGTGACATAACCGACACGGTCATCCTTATCAAAGAGCAGTTCGAGGTAAGCAATCAGGTCTTCCGTGGGGTTCCACGCATCGGGAGGAGTGAAACCGTTAAAACCGTCCTCGCCGTCATATTCGATGGTGTCATCCCAGTTCATGCAGCCGTCTTCTCCAAAGAGTGTCCAGCCTCTGTCCTTTGCCATCTGGACGATGGTGCCGCCCTTGACAGGAGAACCGCTTCCGTGAAAGCTGTTCCATTTATTTTCGCATTCACCGGGGTGGTAGCGGCTGTCGTTGCGGCTCCAGTCATCCCAGATAGAGCAGGGGTAGCCCTCCTCCTTTAAGGCCATGCCGACTGCAATCCAGTCAGCACGGGAAAGAGATTCCACATCTATGGCTTTCAAAGCCGATAAAATATTGTTATTTTCCATGTAAAAATCCTCCGTTTATGGTCTGTATAATGACGGGGTAATCCCGTAAGGCACCCTCCAGCGATTGTCTGCAAGCTGAGAAATGAGCCTGCTGGCATCGTCAAACTGCCATGTCCCAATCTGCCTGAAACCGTAACGCTCCAAGCAGCGTATCTGCTTTGGTGTGGCAAGCCCCATGTCCTGTCTACGTTTCAGACGGTCGATGAGCAGGGACGCAAGTCCGGCATTGCTCACGCTGTCAGGGAAAATGCCGCGCCGCTCCAGAAACTGCAACTGCTTTTCCGATGGAGGTGCCATTTCCCATGCAAAGGTCGGTACATAATTGGTCAGGTCTTCCGCAGCGATGGAGAGTGCATATTGGAGTGGATCCACCAGCTTTCGTTTGCGTTGACGCATTTCTGAAAGTTCCCTTGCAAGCGCCGCCTCACGCTCTGCCAGCACATCCCGTTCTGCCTGTTCCTCGGCTTCAATCAAATCCACGCCATCCTCGTCGGTCTGCATCTGCTCGTCAATCATGGAGGCAATTTTCTCATCCTTGCTGATAAGAGCAGACGGTCTGCAAAGGTCATGCCTTGCCGTCATCCACAGGAAATCCAGCAGGAGCAAATGGTCTTTACCCGGTGAAAGCCGCATCCCTCTGCCCACCATCTGCTGATAAAGGCTGCGAATTTTGGTAGGACGGAGTATGACAATGCAGTCCACGCTTGGGCAGTCCCAGCCTTCGGTGAGCAGCATACTGTTGCAGAGAACATCATATTTTCCACTCTCGAAGTCTGCCAACACCTGCGCACGGTCATCACTGTTTCCATTGACCTCTACAGCCCGTAATCCTACGTCGTTCATCATTTTGCAAAATTTCTGGGAGGTAGCGATAAGCGGCAGGAACACCACGGTTTTTCGACCTTCGCAGTAATGTGCCATCTCGTTTGCTATCTGCACGAGGTACGGCTCCAATGCACAGCCGATTTCTCCGGCACTGAAATCACCACTCGACAGTCCAACATTCTGGATGTCCAGTTCCAGCGGTATCATCTGTGCCTTAATGGGACACAGGTAACCGTCCCTGATTGCCTCCGGCATGGTGTATTCATAGGCTTTGGTGTCGAAGTATTCTCCGAGGTTTTTCATATCACCTCGGTCTGGTGTTGCAGTCACACCGAGGACATTGGCATCCGGAAAATGCTCCAGCACACGCTGGTAGGAATCCGACAAAGCGTGATGCGCCTCATCCACAACGATGTCCTGAAAATAATCCTGCGGAAATCGGTCGAGACGCTTTTCCTGACACAGTGACTGTACGGAGCCTACCATTACGGGTACAAAGCTGCCGAGGGAGGAGGACTCCGCCTTTTCCAAGACGGAATCCAAGCCCGATGCCTCTTTCAGCTTGTCCGATGCCTGAGTGAGCAGTTCTCCGCGATGCGCCATGATTAGCACCCGGTGTCCCTTGTGTACCTGCTCTTCGGTGACCGAGGCGAACACCACGGTCTTGCCGCAGCCTGTGGGTAGCACGAGGAGCGTCTTTTTATGCCCCAGCGCCCATTCGGACAGGACAGCGTTTTTCGCCTCGGTCTGATATGGTCTTAATTCGTACATAGGCACCTCCCTTATTCAAAAGGGAGGTCGCTATCGTCATCAATCTCCATCCACTCAGAGCCTGCGGGGAAATACTTCTCGTCCCAGTCGTAGAAACGGTCAACATCATTTGCCTGACGCTCCTCGCCATCTTTGGTATAGGTGCGGGGTTTGAAATGGGCGCGGCCACGGGATCCGACTACCTTGTTCCAGTCCATGACCAGCCGTTCACCATGCTTTTTCATGCCGATGCAGCGGAAGAACGAGGAGATTTTCCACTCCAGGGAGCGGTACAGCAGCAGGTCGGTGCGGATGCTTGCGATGCCGTCATCCGTCTTCACCTGCATAGTGATGGTTGCTTTATTGCAGGGCGGCGCCTTGGGACCGCCGGGAAAAACGTCCCCGCTCGAAATCGGTGACAGTGAAGTTGTAGTCGCCCTCGGCCAAGATGATAAACTCCTGACCGTCGTTTTCGATTGCGTCATCCCAGTCCATGCATCCGTCCTGGGGATTTCTGTAGTTCTCATTCATTGTTGAAGTCCTCCTTCATCTGATTTGAGTTATTGATAAGATTTAAAATCTGCGGCCAGTATTTGATGAGTCAGCCGGAAATGAACTTGTCGCTGTAGCTCTCGATGGGAGCATCAGCTGCGTAGTGGCCTTTATCAGCCACCACCTTCTGGATATCAGCTTCGGATACACTGTCCTTTGCCATCAGGGAGCGGAGTGCATCAATGGGCTTTTCTGCCGGGGCAGCAGGTGTGGTATTGAAGATATGGGCGATGCCTGCAAGGTCCAAATCCAACTCGTCCGGCAGACCGTGACGGTTCTTGGCATCCCAGCAGGGATGATGGCTGGTGTACATGACACGCTTGCCGCCCTGGACTTTTGCCTTTTCCATCACGTTATCGCTCTGAACCACAAAGGTCTTATAGTTGCAGAACAGGAGCATATCGCACCATTCCTTTAAGAGCGGCGCGACCTGCTTGGTGAGCTTTGTTTCCCAGCGATCGTAAGCACCCATCTCATCTGGCTGTTCGAACTTGCGCATCTTGGCGTGTGCCGTCACCACGACATGGATACCTGCAGCAATCACCTTGTCCAGCGATGCGAAGAACCGATTGAATTCCTCTGCCAGATATACATAGCCTTTGGAGTATCCGAACTCTTCGATGCCAGCTTTCTTGTATTTGTTGCACACATAGACGATGGCAAGCTGCTCCGCCCAGTCAGCTGTATCGATTACAAGGGTCTTGCAGACATCTTTTGTCGCAGCCACTTCATTGATAATGGCGAGCAGTTCTTCCCATGTGGCTGGTCTGTCGATACGCCGCACATCCATGTGGGCAGTGCCGCCTTCCGTATCGATGAATAGCGGGTCGGGGAACTGAGCTGCCAGCGTGGTCTTTCCAACACCCTCTGCGCCATAGATGACCACCTTCTGTGGGCGAGGGATTTTACCGTTTTTGATATTTAACATTGCGTCCTCCTTACCTGAGTGAGCAGGAACGGTCCTCGACCACGGCACAGCCGGGTACCTTCGTTCCTTGGCTGATGAGCTTTTTGACCTCGGCCTTTGCCACCTCCGGAGCGGGAATGCGGTAGCAGTCGGTGTGTTTGTTACGCTTGAGCCAGCGAACAGCCATTTCTGCGTCCGATATCTCCACGCGGGAAGTTTTACGATAACTAAGCGTAGCAATGCCGAGGTCTGTCTTCTTGCCACCACATTCGCGGTCAAGGACGTCCATAAGGCTGGACTCCCTCCTGGCGAGGCGGCTCCTGCGGTCTTTCAACCTGGATTCTTCCTCCTTCAGGGCAGCAGCCTCCGCACGGGTGTTCAGCACCAGCTTCGCCAGGTACTCCAGGATCCTCTGACGTTCCATCTGGAGAGAATCCAACTGTGCCATCAGGGTTTCCGAGTCAGATAGGATTTCGCCGGTTTCTGGGTCTACCATCTGTTCGAAGATTTCTTCTATGGCTGCGTTTACTTCATACAGCTTCATAGCGCTTCACCTCCGTCCGTCATCTCCGTAATGGCCACTTCCTCTACAGAATCGCCGGGGACAATAACCGTCAGCCTGGTTTTGTCTCCCAGCAGAAAACGGAGGAATTTTTCACGGACCGTGACCTTGCGGCATCCGACGATTCCCGTATCAACGTTCTGGGGAGATACATTGATTTGCAGTGTGTGCTTCATATCAGGCACCTCTCTTTCTGTAAGATGGTGAGAGGAGGAATGCTCCTCTCACCATACGGACATTCGGAGAGCGGTTTGAGGGGGTGTTTTTACAGCGGCTCAGAAAAACTTTTTGAATCTCTTCTGGGCTGCGTGGATGGATTCCTTGACAGCGGAGTAGTCCTTTCCCTCGCGGCGGGCAATTTCACGGATGGAAACCCCTCTGGAATACAGCAGAAACCTGCGCCGCTGTACTTCGGTCAGATGGGCAAAAGCCCTGCGGACACGAGCGCTTTCTTCTGCTGTGCCATCAAACAGCCTCTCCGTAAAATCCTCCGTTGCGTAATCCTCACCCTCATAAAGAGCGGCATCCATTGAGTAGCAGTGGCGGCGTTCCTTCCTGTCAGCAGAATCCTCGCTGCGCCTGGAATCGATAATGAACTCGCCAATTTCGTCATTGACTTCGACCTCTGTGGTCTCGCCTGTTGCAAACGTGTACTTGATCAACATGAAAATTTCCTCCATTCGTTTTGGGGAATGGAGGAAACTCACGGCAGCCGCAAAAAAGGCAATAGGAAATACAACCGCAGCCCCGATGGAAAATTTTCTCCATTCCGGGATTGCAGCTTCCTTATCCAGTAGGCAGCTGTCATTATTCTGTTTATACCGGCAGTCCGCACTGGATCATTTGCGGCCAACAAATGTACGGAAAGCCGGGGCTTGTCTTGTGGCAAAAAATGAAAAAAGCCATCAACAAAACAGTCCTATCCTTTACGATAGAAACTGCCTTGTCGATGGCTTTATCCTTCACTCATCGCTGCTGCTGACCTGGTACAGGACTTTCGCTTTCGCTGCCTGCCCGTCGTGCGAGCTTTTCAAGACAATTCTGATATGTGACCTGGAGCAGGAATTACGCGCAATGCCACACTGTCCGTCGTTATATCAGTAAAATTATTATATTTTTGAGGCTGTGGTCAGTCTCGTCTTATTTGACCTTTGGGTGCAAATATGTCGATGCAATCGTGCCTTTTATCTTTGGGTGTCCGCACCATAGTAGAGCGGCATCGTCTGCACTCGACCTTCACAGACCCCTTTTTGTTCTTATAACCTGTTACGATGGTTCCGCAATTGGGACAGTTCCACGAGAACGGAGCCCATTCTTCTTTTTCAACCATAGTTTCCGCATCTCCTTCATAAGTGCCACCGTCCAATCAGTGAGCAACGCCGAAGCGGAGCGTAAGCTGATAGGGAGTATATACCGGAACCCTTTTATGAGGGACACCGTCTGCTGACAGAACCAAGACGACCTTACGGCAGTGTTCGCATTCCATCCAGCCGTCGGATTCCTCCAGGTATAGATTCTTGTTGACCGTGCCGCAGAGCGGGCACTTGACATCATAAGCTTTCGTAATGAACCTCTCTTTCTTTGGCGAAGTCACACCAAGTCCTTGATCACTTTGACTGCGACGCCCTGAATGATGCAGTCACTGACATAAATATCCTCCAGGGCTTCATTTTCAGGATGCAGACGAACACGATGGCTTTCCGGCTCCGGGTAATATCTCTTCAGTGTCGCCTCGTCTTCCATGAGGGCAACTACGATCTGACCTTCGTCAGCGTAATTCTGCTGGCGTATAAGTACAAGGTCACCGTCGTAGATGTCAGCATCGATCATGGAATCACCGTTGGCGCGCAGAATAAAGAACTGCCCGCGGCCAAAGAGTGCTATTGGAAGGCGCACATATTCTTCGATATTCTCCTCGGCATATTTCGGTACGCCGCAGGAAACAGAGCCAAGGACGGGAACCTTGACAGATTCGTCTCGTGTCTTCCTGCCTTCCTTCGTGGTAATGTTGCGGTGCCCGGCATAGTCGATCATGCCGTTATCTCGCATATAGGAAAGGTAGCGGGACACCGTAGCTTTGGAAAGCCCGATGCCGGATTCAATTTCCCTGACAGTGGGTGCCGAGCCGTTCTTTTCTTTATAGTCATTGATGTAGGCTTCTATCAGATGTAAGTACTCCTCGTTCTTCGACCGCATAACACGATCCTCCCTTCAATCTATCTGTAACATTTGTTCCAGTTACAGATCATATTATACTCACAGCGAATATGTGTGTCAAGGTCATCGAGAGCGGTTTTTGAGAGGACAACGGCAGAAGTCAAAAAGTCGCGACAGCAAAACTCAGCCACAGCATTCATCATAAATTTGGGACTTATAATTCTAATTTCCATTGCCATCGCTTCTCAAAAAAATAAATTGAGAAGCTGTCATGAATTTCATACAGCAAATCGTTGAAATTTGATTCTACATCGAGTATAATATAAAATGTTTTTTTGTATGTATTTGGATCATGGCCTCCGGAGGTGGAGAAATGGCACAGAAGAACTGGCAGAAAATCAAATTGGTAAAGCTGCTGGAGTTGTTGCGTCAGGAATCTGATGAACAGCATCCGCTCGCCACGAACCAGATTTGTGAGTATATGTGCAGCGTCGATATCCCCTGTGATCGCAGGGTCGTGAGCCACGATGTAGCACTTTTAAACGAAATGAGTATTGAAGTTTTAGAAACGTGGGTAGGTAAAAGCAAAGCGTACTATATAGAGGACAGAAGCTTTTCCGTCCCCGAACTGAAAATTCTGATTGATGCTGTACAGGCCGCCAGCTTTATCACGGACAAAAAACTGAGGAACTCATTGACAAATTGGCTCACCTTGGTGGTACACATAGAGCAGAGATCTTAAAGGGCAATCTCGTGTCTTTTAACACCCGAAAGCACAGCAATGAGCGTATATATTACAACGTAGATGCCTTAGAGGATGCCATTCAGCGACAGAAGAAAGTCATCTTCCGTTACTTTGATATAGACATAGGCCGGGAAAAGGTATATCGTCGTGATGGTCACCACTATGTAGTGGAGCCGGTGGCTCTGGTCTATAACGAGGATAATTATTACGCTGTCGTCTACAGTTCCAGGCATGACAATACGGCAAACTATCGTATCGATCGCATGGACTCCGTAGAAGTTATCGATGAGGACATCTCGGAAAAGGCTGTGGAGCTTCGCAGCCAGGTTGCCGAATACACCGGTCAGGCAATAAAGATGTATGGCGGCGAACCAAAGACCGTCGCTCTAGAATTTGAAAAGAGTTTGACAGGAGCGGTCTATGACCGCTTCGGGGAAAGCGTAAACATGATGACCTCGGTCGAGGACAGGAATATAGCAACCGTTAAGGTACAGCTTTCGCCGACATTCTGGGGCTGGCTGTTCCAGTTTGGAAAACAGATGCGGGTGATTTCTCCCGATGAGGTTGTGAAAGAATATAGGGCACGGTTAGAGGAAGTGCTGGAATAACAAGGAGAATTAACATGATTACTGGAGTTATCAAAAACAAAATCGACAAGATATGGACAGACATCTGGGCAGGTGGAATAACGAACCCCCTGACCGTTATTGAGCAGCTGACATATCTGATGTTTATCCGTTCTCTCGATGAAAAAGAGCTTGAGGCTGAGGAATTTGAAAACATGACCGGCGAATCGATGCCAAAAATCTTCCCTCAGTCAGCTGCTGGTCAGTCAATGAGATGGAGCAAATTTAAAAATAACGATCCCCGCCAGATTTATGATGTGATGTCACAGCGCATCTTTCCCGCTATAAAGAATTTGAAATACGGTCGTCTTCCTGATTTTACCGAACAGGGAGAAATGATTGAAGTCGAGGACATAACGGGAAAGACAGATGAAAGCAGCACTGCGTTTGCACGGTACATGAGCGATGCTATGTTTTTAATTCCAACTCCGCAAGCGTTGCAAAAAATAATCACGGGGCTGGATGACCTGTATGAGCATGATATTGCAGAACTGGATATGCAGGGCGATTTGTATGAATATATGCTTGACAAATTGGCAACTGCCGGTCAGAACGGGCAATTCCGCACGCCGAAGCACATACGGGAAATGATGGTCGAATTGATTCAGCCTACTCCTGACGATGTTATATGTGATCCAGCCTGCGGCACCGCTGGGTTCCTCGTTTCTGCGGCAAAATACATTCGCAAAAATTACGAAGATACTATGACCGCAGAGCAGTGGGAACATTTTTCAGGTGCTATGTTCACTGGTTATGATGCGGACCGAACCATGCTTCGTATCTCTGCGATGAATCTGATGCTGCACTCTATCAGCAATCCCGATGTGGATTACAGGGACAGTGTTTCAAAGCAGAATCAGATTTCCGATAAATTTACGGTCTGCCTCGCCAATCCGCCTTTTAAGGGAACAATTGACGCTGAGAGTATCAACGACAACCTGAAGGCAGTTACAAACACGAAGAAAACGGAGCTTCTTTTCCTTGCTCTGTTTCTTCGTATGTTAAAGAAGGGCGGGCGCTGCGTCTGCATTGTCCCAGACGGCGTGCTATTCGGCTCATCTACGGCACATAAATCTATCAGGCGGGAACTGGTGGAAAACCATCAGCTTCGGGCGGTAATATCCATGCCGTCCGGCGTGTTCAAGCCTTATGCAGGTGTTTCAACCGCCGTCCTTGTTTTTACGAAAACAGGTGCGGGCGGAACAGA
>Ga0192243_10744_pt1 | contig 10810 bp, 11 predicted proteins | sample Koala_Koa27_K3_FD_131233 | JGI IMG/M metagenome (GOLD analysis project Ga0192243, IMG submission 131233) | Enriched cells from koala feces incubated with labeled cellulose particles, San Francisco Zoo, California, United States - Koala_Koa2-7_K3 ... | reverse complement strand
GATTATGGCGCTCAGTATTGCCGGTCATAGAAAGCTGTTTAGCAAAATTGGCAGTGAGTTTGTAATCAGTTTTCTTTTGTCATCCGCATTCGTCATTAAGTACGAATGGGAAATAATCTAGCCCTATGCTTTATGTAGAGACGTTTTAATTGTGAAATGGAGAATAGATATACGTGGGGAAACCCCACACCCCTTAGCCACCCTTTGCAAAAAACGCAAAGTGTGTCTTTGTCCTATTTTCGCTATCGCTCAAATAGTCCAAATGTCGTACTTATATTTTGGCACTTTTATATATCTCTTTTATAAGGGACACCCCCTAAAACCCTTGTAAAATGGGCATTCTTTTTCAATTTTGGCACTTTTGAAATCCGCTGCTTTTGTGTTGGTATTTTTAGGAATCCTTATAAATAAAGGGTTTTGGGGTAAAAGTGGTTGTCACCTATTTTTTAAAAAAGGTGCCAAAAATAATACACACTCATAGAGGAGGATAAAGCTTGAATTTTAGCTGCAATGTAATGATTGTCGATGAAGTTATGGGGAGTGGAAAGAGCTTTTCTGCTATTAACCATATTAATGGAACGGATTTAGATGAAAAGTTTTTAGTCATAACACCATATCTAACAGAAATAGATAGATATCAAAAGAACTGTATACATAGAAGCTTTAGACAACCTGTTTATGATAAATGCTCTAAAGTTGACAGTTTAAAAAACTTAATTAACAAAGAGGAGAATATAATTGCCACACATGCTCTATTTCAGAAATTCGATAATGAGTTAATTGATATGTGTAGAGCCAAGAATTATACATTGATAATGGATGAAGTTACAAATGTTGTAGAAGAATATCCAATCTCAAAATCCGACTTTGAAATATTACAGCAAGATTTCGTAAAAATAAACGCAGAAACAAATCAGATTATATGGAGAGAAGACAAAGCTGATTATTATGGAGAATTTTCCGATATAAAGCGTCTTTGCGATTTAGGAAGTCTTGGATATTATAGCGGTTCAATTATGATGTGGCTTTTTCCTATAGAGGCATTTAACGCATTTAGAAATATTTATATTCTTACATATATGTTTAATGCACAAATGCAAAGATATTACTATGACTATTATGGTTTGAAATATAAGTTTATGCATGTAATAGGAAACAGCAAAGAAAACTACGCTTTTTCTGAAAATAAAAGAGAATACATAAGTAGGATGGATTATAAAAAATTAATTCATATTATTGAAAATGATAAATTAAACCTCATCGGGGACAGAGATACAGATCTATCAAAAGCATGGTTTAAGCGAAATGAAAATAATATTGCAATTACCCAACTAAAAAGAAATATATCAAATTACTTTCGTCATGTAAGAAATGATAATTCAAAGGACAATCTTTGGACGACCTTTAAGGACTATAAGAAGAAATTACAGGGAAAAGGATATACCAGAGGATTCCTTTCTATAAACATGAGAGCGACAAATGAGTATAGAGATAGAACTTCTGTTGCGTATATAGCAAACAGATATATGAACCCAGTAATTAAAAACTTCTTTACAAGTCGCAAGATTGATGTTGACGAAGATGGATTTGCATTATCTGAAATGCTTCAGTTTATATGGCGTTCTGCTATTTGTGATGGAAACGAAATTTGGATATATATACCAAGCGCGAGAATGAGGAACTTATTAAAACATTGGATTAATAGCAATAGCAAAGGAGAATAAACAAATATGGCAAGGAATGTAATATGTGTAGACACAAAAGAAACTGGACAACCATATAAATTTTTCAAAGTGGGAAATAAATATTTTCCAGTGAAGAATCATATAAGAAGTATTCGTTAAATGATGAATACAAGAAAGAGGTATTCCTGAAGATAAATGAATTATTAGGAAACGAAAACACTGGATTTATTAATAGTAGAACCAGTTCTATTATTGGAAAGAAAATTAAAGAATCTAAACTTGATATAGAAGAAATCAGAGTGTGTTTGTTTGACAATGAAGAATACATAAAAGAATTTTTTGTATCTAAAAAATGTAATAGTGAATACGCAAAGTTATCTTCTATTTTTACTATCATTGACAAAATAAAACTCACTATTACTTATGGTGGATGTTACGAAATTAGAAATATTGATACCAATGGAGTATATGTAGGTGAAACCGTAGATTTGTTCAGAAGAATGAATGAACATGTATCTATGTTATATTCTGGAAATCATCATTGTCAGTTGCTTCAGGATGCATTTGACATACATAAAGATTTTTCACACTTCAAATTCACACCGCTTTTCCTCTATGAAATAAACGGAGAAGACAGAGAATTAGAAAAATGTAAGACACTCTATATGGAAGCTGCTTATTTTCTTAAATTTAAAAGCAAGAAAATTGATGTTTATAACACTGTAAATCCATATATTGCATTAAAAGAAAATGAATCAACATCTGCGTATGACATTGATAACAAAAAAGTTCTGAATTTACTTTTACAAGACGAATTAAATATCTTGCCAGTAAAAGTCAAGGAAAGGATTCAGAAGGATTTACAGGATTTTCACTTAAAAAAAGAGAATTAAATATTAAAGCGACCAACCAAGTAACACACAGCATATTGGAATCACATACAAAAAGGAGCGATGCCAATGACAAATTTTAATGAAATCAAGAGGAGAACTATTTTAAAAAATGACAGAGAACAACTATTTTTATGCACCACATAACGGCTCACCACTTCCGTCTCGTCAGGAACAGCATAGATATGCTTCAGATGTATTATCGGAACGAGACTTTTGCACCGAATATCCGACTGGACATACCATTAATAAAATCGTCGGTTCACTAAAATGGACACTGAACACTGAAAAATTGCGCAAGAAAAATTAAAAAGGAGAACTATATGGAACTATTAGCATTACATACACTTACGTTATCTCGAAGCACACACGGAAGGCCCTCTCCCACCCTTACAGACAAGACATGGCAACAAGAATTAGCCATAAGAAAATTGCACATTACCCTGCACAAGAATATCAAACGCCTATCTGGAGGATTTTTCAAGGAGAGCACAGCTGATCTAAAGGAATATCACGGAACTTCAAATTGGCAATCATATTGTGCTTATATTAACGATGTACTCAGAAATATTCGCTCCGGAAAAATTGATTGGTGTTACTTTGACTTTCAGATTTTAGATCTACTCAAATTTCACTATGATGATTTAAGGACAAGGTATTGTGGCGGATACTGGGAAGTATGGTTAGAAAAATAACCAAGGCAGACTATAAATATTTCACCAGGGCACGTCAAGCTGCTATCGTTTCTGACTATAACGGAACACATGTCGGTTGTGTGGCCGTCTATAGAGGTAATGTTCTATTCGGAATTTGAATATCGATTTTTCTAAGGTTTCATTTTACATATACAGAATTAGGAATGATCGACCATTTGGAATGTCACGTCCGTGCACTTCGTGTATGGCTACGCTGAAGGATCTGGAAATAGAGAATATATTTTACACGACCAATGACGGTTATGTAAGTGAATATATAAAAAATAAGGAGAGAAAATATGAAAAAAACAAAACATTTGGGATATTTAATTGAAATCGATCTGTCAGATTGGGGATATGAGGGGTACTTGGCCTGGTGCTCTTATAAGTATATCAAGGCTAAAGACAAATATAGTCTATCTATGTGGATCAAGCGTGATGATATCGACGATACGTTTAAAATTGATTCACAAAAGATCGATACACAATTTATATTTGGAACAAGAGAAACCATAGAAGATAATATTTATAGGATTGTTGAGTGCATGGCTTCCAATAAACATTTTGACTATTATATCGAGAGGTTTGAGTATACATATAAATGTTGTGATTTAGGTGATGATATTTTGGAGTTAAAGGAGTCGTCTAACAGTAAAACAGGAGAATTATAGACTACGAGTGGAGGAATGAATTATTGAAAAACGAATATATTGATCTGCCACAATTAATTGTAGGTTTAGATAGTGTCAATAATGATGCTAATTATATTCATATTAATGATGTCAAAGAAAATAATGTTTACTACTGCCCTTGTTGTAGGGGGGGGGGTAATTAAACCGAGAGCAAATAAAAAGGTATCGATTATAAGGTTCAACCACATTTTTATCATGAATCGGGTGGATGTAGTGAAGAAAGTTTTGTTCATTACATCTGTAAAAATTGGCTTTTTGAAACCGGATGTAAATTTATGGTCGATAACACAGAATACACAGTTGCTGATATTGAGACCGAGCATACTTACCATACTAAGTATGGAGATTATAGACCAGACATTGTTGTTACTACTACCATTGGCAAAACCTTTATATTTGAAATAAAGTATTCCAATAAAAAGGCAACTGAATACATCCCTAAATGGGACGAGATAGGATTTGATGTAGTTGAAGTCGATGCAAGATATTTTATCAATCAGCGTGTAAAAGGTACAATTCCTAAATTCAGCCTAATCTATTCAGATGGGGAATGTTATATTAAAACATATTCAAGACCCGATTATGACTCAAGCATAGCAAAAAGAAAACTTGAATGGAAACGTCAGGATAAAATCAATTATAAAATCCAGTGGGAACGATTAGATTGGTTTTGGAATAGATTATGCAAATATAAATACCAAGAATGTGAAGATACTGATGTTATAGACTCATTTTGTAGTATGGATTGCGAAGATAAGGTATGGTGTTACGAAAATATTAAAAGAAAAACATGTGTGGAATTCAAACAACAATTTCAGGATATTATCAATAAAGACTTCTTGGATCGGATTGATAGTGCTCTGACAAAATATCCAGATATTAAAATAACATCTGGACATGTATCTCCACTAATATGGGAAATAAGATGTACTGTATACCAGGATTATTGTGGATATAAGTTGCATCAATCTGTTTCAGATAGGTTTAGAACTGAAAAAAGGAATTTTAATATTGATAGCAGTGCTCTAAATCTGATATCCAATGCTAAAGGCTTAAAACTGTCCTTACAAAGAAAAATATCTGCGATAAACAAATTGTCTGAAATCCAGTTTGTGGACCATATCTTACCCCAAAGTCATTATGCTACAGAAACGTATGATTTTGATGATATATATTTTAGCGTAGAATTTATTTCCCATATTCATAATAAGTATATTTTAGAAAATATAGGGAGTGAGTCATATTATAAATTTAGTGATCTATCCTACGATAGGCTTATGGCGAAATGCAATCAGTTAAAAGCCAATGCGATTGAAAAAATGGACAATGAATTTATAGAGTATATTGCGCTTAATCATTTGGAATATATAAAAGAGATAGAGGCTCTTTCAAAAATATGCCAAGAAACTGGGTTCTTGGAAATAAGACACGGTGAGAATTATGAATGGGTAGCTTTGATAAATACATATAAATGCTACCATATAGCAAACTTCAAAGTAGCTCCCAAAAGCAACCTGACCAATTTGCCAAATGATTTGCACGATATATTTATCAGTGCAATAAACGAGGCAAAAAAGAATCACAAAAAAGAGAATATCGTTATAGGATATCTAAATAAATACGCTGCATTAATAAATAATTGTTCTAATGGGATGTGGTTGGCAACAGTCTCACAAAAAAACTTAAATTTGCAAATAAGTTTTATCGCAGACAAGGATAACTATCATGGAAGAAAATCCGAGTATTGCATATTTAATATAAATGATAACGAGAATTCAATAATGAAAAAGATACGAGAAACGATGAATTCATTATTGACTTGCGCCAAAGGTGGCTTTAACGATTACAGAATAATGGAGGCACGAGAATAATTGGGAAATAGAAATTGTATTTATATACCAAGTATTGATGCCAAAGATCTATATTTGGCAAACAATTTCAACGATAAAACAAAAAAATGAAATCGGATACAGACTGACTACAAAATCAGGGGATATAAATTATAATAGGTTCATTAATTCTCTTGATTATAGTTTAGATAGGGATGAAATAATCAGCATTGCAAATAGGGCATACAAAAAAACGTAAAATTAACGTTTGAACATAATAAGAAAATATACTGTGATAAAATTATAAACGTTACATTCAAATATACTTGCAAAGAGTTCAACAAGATCAAAAAAGACACTTATATTTTGAGTGGATATAATTTGGATGATTTAGAGTTTATTGATAATTTAGCTGTTGAGGATGGTAAAATTGTTGGGGTTTTTGCAAATAGTAAATGCGACAAATGCACTTCTTTACCGTTGCCCCAAGGATTTGTTTACGAAGAAGATAAATATGGAGACTATGTTTATGTTCCAAAAACAATAAAAGCTGAACTATCTAAAAAAGAGCTGAGAGAATATCTTTATGATAATGGCTTCACTTGTAATGGTATCCATTATGTTCGGTTAAAGAGAACTTCCGGTTCCGCCAGAGTTGGAAAATGCCTCTTTATTGATGAAGCTCTATATGAAGCTGAACACCAATGGGAATTATGCGGACTTGAAGTAAATAAAGGGGATACACTCGATCTAGCTGCCTTTGAATCATATATCTCTCTCCCTACGAGTAGTGCCATAGACACACTTGAAATTGATCCGAAAAGCATATTAATAATACCCGATTATGATAGTATTTTCAAAGAAGATTCTATCGTGGTCGAAATGGATGAGAATAAGAGAATAAAATCTTATGAAGGATGCGTTGATGTATCAAATTCCATATTTGATGGTCAGTCACTAATCGATAAGTCCATAATGGGAATATACGGCGAATATGGAATGGTTCTCTTGAGAAATAGGTTTTTCAAATCGTGCTGCTTTAATACAAATATTCAACAGTGGTTTGCAGATAATGCCATAACAGAATTATCTCAGCTTCATCCTGACGCCGTAACGATGGCCGAGAAGATTGAAGACATAAAGCTCATTACAACTCCTAATAGCGTAAAGTATGTAAAATTTGCACCTATACTTCAATGGCTGAGAAATATACGTCCAACTTTCAGTGTCGTAAAACATGAGAAGAAAACCCATTTTTTTAGTGGAAAAATGGTACAGGCACATTACCAGTTGCTCAATACACTGCAATTATCAGAAGATGATATTCATGAATTATTAAAACCATCATTGGATTATGTCAACTTACCGAATACCGATACAGAAGTCTTGAAATACCATGTAAAATGTTCTGTCCTTGATGATAGAGATGAGAACATTTCAAATGTTATGAAAAGCAAAAATGAAATTGTATACACCATGATGAATGTATCTGATGAATTTACAAAGACAAAATACTTTTATGATTTTAAGAAAGAGACTTGCCGATCATATTTGAATAACATGAAAAAAGGACATATTCTCATTGACGGAAATTATTCTGTACTATTTGGTAATCCATATGAAATGTTATTACATGCAATCGGACAATTTGACGGTACTACTTCTCTCCCATCTGGACATATCCATACTTCAAGGTATCCATATGGCGAAAAAATATTAGGATGCAGGAGTCCTCATATATCAACATCTAATGTTTTAATATCAACAAATATGAGACATGACCTGATTGACAAATATTTTAACTTGACTGATGAAATTGTATGTTTGAATTCAATCGGAGAAAATATACTAGAAAAATTGTCAGGCAGCGATTTTGACAGTGATACTATGATTGTTACAAACAATAAAATTTTAATTGAAGCTGCTCTAAAAAATTATGAGGTTTTCAAAGTTCCTGCAAACCATGTAGCCGCAAAAAAATCAAAAAGATATTATACAAACGCAGATAAAGCAGATTTGGATTACAAAACAAGTGAGAATAAAATTGGAGAGATTGTAAATCTCTCACAAGAACTAAATTCTCTTATGTGGGATTATATTAATAAGTCAAAATATCCGTTATCTGAAATATATGATGATATAAAGGATATTTATCATGATATATGTATATTGAATGCGCTTAGTGGAACAGAGATAGATAAGGCCAAGAAAGAGTTTGAGATATCATCTGATAGAGAGATTAAAGAAATTAAAAATAGATGGATGAGAAAAACATTCAATGATAAGACCATCAAACCTGCTTTTCTTGGATTTATCTCACAGACTAAGGGGTATCATAATCCAAAAAAGAAACAATATAACTATCATAAAACATCTATGGATTACTTGTTGCGTGAAATCAATCATTATCGTTCAGATAAAATGGACGCATCAAATCTTCTTCCTCTTTCTGAATGCTTTAGGCCAACTGATTACAATGAAAATTCAGTAAATTGGAAACAGTTAAAAAAGATAAGTGATATGTGTGAAACAACAACATCAGCAATTAATGCCGTTTGGAATAAAGAATATTATACTGCTGAAGAGAAATACTTTTTATCTGACAGGTATAGAGAAGATTTGGTTTGTGAAATCAGAAACATGAAAATCAATCAGAATACTTTATACTGCTTGATTACATATACGGATAATAAGAAATATGCAAGAATATCAAAACTATTATTTTATGTTTTGTTTAATAGTCAGTACGATGCTGTGTCTGATTTAATGTCTGGATTAAAGTGTCAGAAAACGTATATTGTGCCATCTTCTGATGGAGATATTGAAATTTATGGAATGAAATTTATGAAGGTTAAAGATGAAATGGAGGAAGTAATTTGAATAAAAAAGAATTCATTCAGGAAGTTGCAAAACGAAGTATGCTAACAGAATATGTTATAGATGAATTATTTAATATATCATCACAATTAAGTGCGGAAACTTTAATGCATGGAGAAACCGTAGAAATACCTAAATTCGGAAAAATTGTTATCCGTAAAAGAAATGGTAAGAACCTTAGGAGCGGTCTTGGAAACGAAGTTACATCTTCATTGTGTACATATCCTGCTTTTGAACTTGCGAAAACGTTTAAAAACAAAGTAAAAAATAGTATGAGGCCAATAAAAAAACAGTAAAAAGTTAGGTTTTTGCATATTCATCCGTCCAAAAATATTACGGATAAATAAACAATTAGCTTCGGATAATCCGTCAAAAACACCACTAAAAAAATAAGGAACCCTTAGGAGGGATAATAAAAATCCAAACGACAGTATAAAGTAGCGATTTACTTATGTAAAAAACTTATTTCACTTTTCCATATATTCGTCGGCCGATTGTGATCTATGACGGTCGGCTGACGATTCTTCTGTATGTGTAGCCAAGCGGTATGGCAGCGGGAATCGTATATGTCTACCATTAAATGTAATTACTATTTTTAGAATAATTAAACAATATAGCTGGCGGGAGGTCGGATATCTCATCGAGTCTCATAAACTTGATTAACCAACTTCGACTGTTGGGCGTAGCAATCAAAAAAAGAATTGGACTATTGGAAGTCATGAGCCAATAGCAGGGGTCACCTACCTCCTTCCAATTCTTTTTTTGTACATTTTTGTAGGTGAGAAAGTAGGAATAAACTATAAAAACATTATTACTGGATAATTATTCAAAAGAAGAATTAGCAAGTATAGTTAAAGAGTCAAAGACAAAAACCGAAGTATGTAAAAAACTTGGTTATTGTTCTATGTCAGCATGGAAATATATTGAAAGAAAATGTCATGAATATGGAATAACATATGAACATTTTACGTTAAGAACTGACAAAATTACAATTATAAATGGTTATCGTGAACTATATAGACCAGAGCATCATAGGGCAGCTAAACATGGAATGGTATATGAACATATAATAAGAGCAGAAGAAATGTTAGGTAGAAAATTAGGCTCATCGGAAATTGTACATCATAAAGATAAAAATCGAAGTAATAATTCATATGATAACTTAATGGTATTTAAAACGATATCTGATCACACAGCATTTCATAATGGGTTAGATGCAATTCAATCAGAAAATGGTTCATGGTATTGTCCAGATATAAAAAGTTATTTAATATGTCCAATATGCGGAAAATCAAAATCTGCAAATGCCAAAATATGCTTGGAATGTTACAGTGTAGATCATGCAAAGAATATACCTGAAAAAGAAGTATTAAATACTCTTATTTATAAGTATTCTTTTGAACGAATCGGAAAAATGTATGGAGTATCTGGCAAGGCGGTATCCAAATGGTGTAAAAAATATAGACTGCCTTATAAAAAGAAAAACATGTATAATAAAGTCTCTTAAAATTATCAGAGGTTCGATCCCTCTCACATGCATTTCGTCTAAATGGTATATCCGAAGAATAAGCAGACGCAGGATATACAAAAACTTATCTGAATTAAGTATGATATGGTAACTTGTTGCTTGTAGCCATAGTTCAGGTTTTTGCCGGAAGTAAGTATGAAGTATCCCTTAGGATAAATCGGGCGTTTTACAAGGCAAATTATCGCAGGATAAAGTATAGGAAACTTAGGCGGCTCATAACCGTCATATGTGGGTTCAAATCCCGCTCCTGCAATTACTCAGTGATGTAACTGATTCCTCCTCTTACGAAGCCCGCCCATCTGAGACGCTTTCCAGGCGTCTCTTTTTTCTATGAAAAATATACAAATAAATATTCTTTTCTGTAAAGCGTAGACATTTCTATCTACGAGAGGTTAGTAGATTGTCTTGCAAGACTGAACAAAATAAGAGAATACAAAATCTGATATAGGTTGGTGCTATATGAAACCCAAACCCGAAAATTTTAGAATTGACAAATGTGATGACTGTATCCGCATTACAAGAATAGATACTCAAAATGATATGCATACTCATTGCAAAAGTAAACGGATTTCAGGACAAATTATTCAGAATGTGTGTAATGAGAAAATACCACA
>Ga0192243_10741_pt1 | contig 10849 bp, 7 predicted proteins | sample Koala_Koa27_K3_FD_131233 | JGI IMG/M metagenome (GOLD analysis project Ga0192243, IMG submission 131233) | Enriched cells from koala feces incubated with labeled cellulose particles, San Francisco Zoo, California, United States - Koala_Koa2-7_K3 ... | reverse complement strand
CCATTGGCGTCAGAGCGCCATTGTCGGCGGGCTCGGGCCGGACGGGAAGGATGCGACGAACGATCTTAGTTACCTTTTTATAGAAATTATTAACCGGCTGGAACTGGTGTCGCCGATGCTTGGGGCGCGGGTGCATTCGGGGAGTCCGAAGGAGTATCTTCAGTTTATTGCCGACGAACTGTGCGTCGGGGGGGCGCAGCCGGTCATCTTCAATGACGACGTCATTTGCAAGGGATTGATGGAGCGGTTGAATATTCCGCCGGAGGATGCTTACGATTATTCTTCGGACGGGTGTTGGGAAGTGTTGGTGTATGGGAAGACGGAGTATTCGTACGGGCATATTGAATTGATGCCGATTATGGAGGCGATGCTGAATAATGGTAAGTCGCTTGTCAGCGGGAAGATGATTGGGCGGGACGACGGGGACATCATTTCCCGGCTGGAGACGTTTGAGGATTTTTATCAGGCGTATATGTCGCAGGTGTATCACCGGATGGACAATGCGATTCAGAACAAGATTAAGTATTACGATCTGTTGCATCGGATTGCGCCGGAGCCGTTTCTTTCCAGCATGGTTGAGGATTGCGTCGACAAGAATTTAGATATGACGAACCGGGGGGCGCGGTACCGGATTTATTCCTTGTTCGCGACGGGGATTTCGCATTGCGTGGATTCGTTGGCGGCGTTCAGGAAGTTGGTATATGAAGACCGCGTGGTGACGCTTGGGGAAGCGGTGGAGGCGATTCGGGCGAATTGGGTTGGGTATGAGGATTTGCAGCAGAGGTGTTTGAATCGGGCGCCGAAGTATGGGAATGACGACGATGCGGCGGACGAGTTGATGGTGCGGTTAATGACGGATTTTTGTGACCGGGCGGATAAGTTGAACCGGGAGATTGACTGGTTATGGGTTTCGGCCGGGGTGGCGACGTTTGAGAATTATCCGCGGTTTGGGCATAACGCGTGGGCGTCGTTTGACGGGCGGGTGGCGCATGAGGCGTTTTCGAGTAATTATACGCCGGCGGTGGGGAGGGACAGGCAGGGGCCGACGGCGGTGATACTTTCTTCTACGAAGTTTGATTTGTCGCGACTCAATAGTGGGTGTCCGGTGGATTTGCGGGTGAGTTTTAATAAAGAGACACGCAAAGATAATAGGGATATTTTGTGTGGGTTTTTGGAATCGTTTATTGAGCTTGGCGGCAATGTTATGACGATTACGAAGGTGGATTTGGAGACATTGAAGAAGGCGCAGGAGGAGCCGGAGAAGTATTTGTCTTTGAGGGTGCGATTGGGTGGTGTGACTGCATACTTTGTGCAACTCGCCAAAGCGCAACAGGACGAATACATGCGCCGCACCGAACACGCCATGTAAGAAAGTAAACAGAACAAGGGCCCTGAGCGAAGCCCCCGGCCGTCCCCCGCGCGCCACAACCAAGCACGAGAGTGTTATGGGTCCAGCTTCAAGCTGGCTGGGGGGTCTGGGGGCGCAGCCAGCCCCCAGATCCTAAAATAAAAAATAGAGTGCGCGGCAAGAATCTTCCCACATCCAAAGTGAATACCAATCATCCAGTAAGACCGCGCACGACTACCTTATTGAGCAAAAGAGCGAAGCGACTTTTGCGCACACGGTACAAAAAAGAACCCCTTCTCACCAACCGGAGCCCCCGTGCCAACAACCACCGAGAAAACCCCCGTCACCGGCATCGTCTTCGACACCCAACGTTTCGCCACCCACGACGGCCACGGCATCCGCACGCTTGTGTTCCTGAAGGGTTGTCCCCTGCGCTGCGAATGGTGCACAAACCCGGAATCCCAGGCGTTCGAGCCGGAGCCGGGATTGTTCGCGGACAAGTGCGCCGGGTGCATGAAATGCGCCGATGTCTGCCCGCACGGCGAGGCGTTCCGTGAAGCGGGCCGGGTGGAGTGGGACAAGTGCGAGAAGTGCCTGCGGTGCGTTGATGCGTGCCTGTACGAAGCGCGGGTGCCGTATGGCCGGACGATGTCGGTGGACGACGTTCTTCGGCTGATTCGGCGGGACAAGGTGTTTTTCAAAAAGTCGAGTGGCGGGGTAACGCTGGGCGGCGGCGAGGCGACGTGCCAGCCGGAATTTGCAGCGGCTATACTTCGGGGGTGCCGGCAGGAAGGAATTCACACGGCTATGGAGACGTGCGGGTGTACGCCGTGGCCGACGTTTTCGCGGGTGATAGAGCATGTTGATCTTCTTCTTATGGATTTGAAACATATGGATTCGGCGCGGCACAAGGAGAAGACGGCGGTCGGGAACGAGATTATTCTCGATAATGCGGTGCGGGCGGCGGCGATTGTTCCTGAGATGATAGTCCGTTTTCCCCTGATTCCCGACTTCAATGACAGCCCGGAAAATGTCGAGGCGATGGGCGCGTTCATTCAGGAGCGTATGCCACGGGTGCGGCGGGTGGATATTCTTCAGTATCATTCGGTGGGGGAATCGAAGAACGCCCGCATCGGGAAAGAATACGCTTTTACGTACACGAATGAATTGACGCCGGAAAAGGTGGACGAATTGAAGCGGATTTTGGAAGGGCATGAACTGACGGTTTCTATTGGCGGGTGAAGCTATTCGCTGACAGCATACCTACTCCACAAATTGGAATCTCAAAAGCTCATTTCTGTAGAAAAACTTCGCGAAGCACTTCATGAAGGCAACCCATGGACAACCGCACGAACCGGTTTCGCATAATCGCCATGACGATTGGCGCGTTTTTGACCTTCTTCACCTTTGGTTTTATTGACGTGCTAAAAGGGTCGACACTTCCCGCCGTTCTTGACGAAATGGGTTATTCCTATTCCCGGGGCGGCGTCATAGTCATGGCGGCGTATTTCGGGTTTTGCGTGGCGTCGCTGGTGACCGGGTTTATTGCCGACATTAGAGGGAAAAAGGCTGTCGTCGTTATTGCCTGCCTGTTCTACATCGGCGGCATCTTGAGTTACGCCGGGGCCGGGAGCATGGCCCTTTTTATTGTCGCATTTTTCCTTATCGGCTTTGCCTGCGGATCGGCGGAACTGGCGGGGAATTACATTATTATCGACGTGCAGCGGCAGAATCCGGGGCTGTACCTGAATCTTCTTACCGCGTTCTACGGCCTTGCCTGCATGCTGGCGCCGCTGTACGCGGGGCAGTTGTTCCGGGCCGGATATTCGTGGCGGGACGTGTATACCTACGGGCTGGCGGTGCCGGTCGTCCTGCTCGCGTATATCCTGCTCGCACGCTATCCACAGGTTGAAGGCGGCGGACCGTCGCGGCTGGATTTCCGGGAATTGTTCCGCACCGCGTTCACGCCGACCATGCGCTGGGTGTATGTCCTGAATTTTTCCTATGTCGCGGCGGAAGTGTGCATCGCTACCTGGTTGGTCGAATACCTCAGGGTCATGCGGGAGATGCCGATTGAATCCGGGTCGACGTGGCTGTCGGTGTATTTCGGCGGCATCATGGCCGGGCGCTTTGTCGGCGGGTTCTTTGTCGATCGGGTCGGCTATATTAAGAGTATCGCCATCGCCATTGTCATGTGTGTCGTCTGTATTGTCGTGGGGATTCTCGGACCGGGACACCTCGTGTTTTCCCTGGCGGTGACCGGGCTGTTCCTGTCCATCATCCTTCCCACCGCCACCGCTCTCGTGTCCACAATGGGCCTGAAGAACATGGGCGCGATTCTCGGACTGTTCTTTTTCTTCGTGGGACTGGGCGGAATGGCGGGGCCGTGGATCGCCGGCGTCGTCAACGACTGGCTTGGCCTCCGGGCGGGGATGGGGACGGCGGCGGTGTTCTGCGTCGTCATGCTGGTTTCCCTCGTCCGGGTTAAACAGCTTATGCGGGCGGATGGGCATGCGGTCAAGTAGAAGCTTTTTCTTAAAGCTTTTCTAAAAGCCGTTCTACCATATTTCAAGAAAATACGTTGTAAAGGATTTCTGCATGGATACTCCAACCAGTGAGTTTGTCTCCGCCGCCCGGTCGGGCCGGCCGGTTTTTATAACAGACGTGAGAAAACAGTTTAACGCCCTTCCCGCCGAACAATCCTTTCCCCTCCATATCATTGTTAAAACCATAGAAGGCGGCGACCGCCGGTTGTCTCTCCGGCTGCCCCGGTTTAGCACTGCCGAGAAGGCGGAAGCTCGGTTCGTGGTCGATTTCTTCCTGGCGGAAATTTACAACATTCTTTCCAGCCTCGGCGGCAGGAAAATCGTTCTCGTCAATCCGGAAAACGCGTCGGAAGCGGAAATGCTCGTGAACGAATTCAACACCCAGTTCGCCGTCTCTGCCAAACGTTCCGAACGGTCCGGGTATGGAAAATGCCTGAACGTTCTTGACCGCATTCTCGGCGCATTAACGAATGGGAAAAAGGGCGGGTGTCGGAAGTTCACGATGGAGCTGGTTACACGGGAACCATTGGCGGAACCGGCTCCAAACCCGGCCGCGCCCGCCGGAACTGCCGCGGACATGTTCGCCCTCGCCACCCGTAACCTCGAAGGCAAGACCATCCTCGGCGTCGACATCGGCGGCACCGACATCAAGCTCGCCCTCGCCCGGAACGGGCGGCTGGTACGGTTCAAGGAATTCGACTGGTTCCCCGCCTCGTTCACCGCTGTCGAGGAACTGATTGATCCGGTCGTCGCCCTCGTGAGGTTGATGGGATTGGCGGCCATGGCCGAACGGGACGGCGATACCGGCCTGGCGGCTCTTTTGGAACCAGCGTTTTCCGTTGAGGCAACCATTCCGGAAATTCTCGGCGTCATAGACGCGGCGACGACGGCGGCGGGCGGCGACGGATTCGCCTTTGACGCCATCGGCATGTGTTTTCCCGATGTGGTGGTCGATAATAAAATCGTCGGCGGCGAAGTGTTTAAAACACGGGGAATTCGTGACGCTCTCGGCGCGAACTACGACAGGAGCTTCGCCAAACTGACCGATCTCGACGTCCTTCTCGCTCCGTATGTCAAGCCGGACGGCTGCGTCGCCATTGTGAACGACGGCCCGATGGCCGCCTTTACTGCCGGCGTCGAGGCGGCGGCGAAAGACCCCGGCGCCGTGGTGAACGGCGTCTTCGCCTACACCCTTGGCACCGAACTCGGAACCGGGTGGGTGACGGAACAGGGTTTGATACCGAAAATTCCTCTCGAAGTTTACAACTTCATAATCGATCTCGGCTCCTGGCCGGAACGCGAATACGAACCGGACGACCTCCGGAGCATCAACAACTTCAACACCCGCATCCCGGGGACGCTCCAGAAATTCGCCTGCCAGAGCGGCGTTTTCCGGATGGCACTCCAGTACTTCGCCGATCGCCGGCCCGACCTGCTCGCCCGCATGCGGGACGCCGGCTATGTCGTCGAAATGGACGGGTACGCGGGGAAAGGACTCTACGTTCCGACCGGTCCCCAGGACATGCGGAAGCCGTTTCTTGAATTTATGATGAGTCTGGTGGATTTGGAAAACGATCCGGACGTGAACCGGATTTTCACCGACATCGGCGTCGCCCTCGCCGTCACCGGTGAGGAAATCGACTGGATACTGGCGCCGGCGGTGCGGGACCGCATTCTTTTCGGCCGGCTGGTGAAAAAGCCGTCCTGCTTCGCCCTGATGAAGAGGGGAGCCGAGTCGCAGGGGACCGGTTCCGCCCTCCGCGTCGCGGACAATGAAATGGCGGAGACGCCACTCATGCGGGACCTCCGGGACCATCCTGTTTACACCGTCGCCCAGTTTGCCCAGGCGGTGGGAGCGGTGTATTATGGGAATCTTGTGTTGGCCACGCGGTCGGTTTGACGCGGCATCGTTTTCTTCTATTGCATATCTTTATTTGAGCCGGCTCGCCCCATTCGCGGAGCGAGCCGGCATTGTTTTTGCATTCAAACATTGAACCGCCGCGTTTCCATTTGTGGATAAAATCGTTTTTGTAAATAATTATCAAAATATAATTTGACTATGTAAATTTTTACCATATACTGCCGGTATAGCGGTAGTGAACTTGGTAAACAGCCTGCGAGGAAAAGCATCTGAGCACGGTTGCCTCACGAATACATAGTTTTTTGCCGTCCCTCACTCCCAGCGAGGCGAAGGTGGCGTCGTATTGCGTGGACAACCCGGATGTGGTTATGGACCTGTCCATCAGCGATGTCGCGAAGGCGTCCGGCGTTTCCATCGCCTCGGTGAGCCGCCTCGCCATCACGCTTGGCTTTAAGGACTGGAAGGAATTCCGCCTTAACTTCGCCAAGGACGCGACGACGCCGGAAGGGGATGAAATTTTCCCCGACATTACTCCGGACGACGACGATGAAATGGTGGCGCGGAAGGTGTTCGAGAACCACGTCCTCAGTATCCGGGAAACGTTTGAGCAGATTGACAAGGCCAGTCTTCTTCGGGTTGTCGACGCCCTCGTCAAGGCCGATACGGTGGTGTTTTTCGGCTCCGGCGGTTCCGGGTATGCGGCGCGGGACGAAGCGCTCCGCTTTTCGCATCTGGAGATTGCCGCCTCGGCCCACAACGAAGAATTTGAAATGATGCTCCATGCCGCCCGCATGAAAAAGGGGCAGGTCGCTTTCGGCATTTCGAATTCCGGCCGAAGCCGCGCTACGGTGGGAGTGCTCCGGGAGGCGCGAAACAACGGCGCCCTCACTGTCGGCATCGCCAACTATCACGGCACGCCGCTCGAAGAGGTCTCTGACATTTTCTTCTGCACGTCGTTCCCGAAGCGGGGCGGCTATACCGCGTCTTTGACGGCCCGCATCGCGGTGTCCGCGATTATGGACGCGATTTATGTGCTGTGCGCCCACCACGGGCGCATTGTCTCGAACGTCAACGACGTCGACCGCGCGCTCGAAAGCGTCAGGCTGGCGTCGAAGAAAATTACCTCATAGCTCCACGTACCGTCACCCACAGTTGCTTCTTCCCCTGATCCATCGCCTCTTCCTAAACGACACAGACCATGCGGAAAATTCCCCCGCGGTCCATCGTCTCCCCTCTTCGGAGCGGGACCGGGGCTTCGTATACAATTTGTCGGATAACGGCGCTTTTACTGTAAAAATACGTTAAACACAACCATGTAGATCGCACCTCACCGCCTTTCCGGCCTTTCCGGAAATCGCGGCAGGGTCGCTACGGACTGCGCCAACGCCCACCTGAGAGGAGAATGGTTATGCACGATGTCGCCATCATCGGCGCCGGCGTTATCGGCTCCGGCATCGCCCGGGAGCTTACCCGTTTTCGCCTGGACGTGGCTGTCATTGACAAGGGTTCCGATGCCGCCACCGGTTCGAGCAAGGCCAATTCCGGCATTGTCCACGGCGGCTACGACGCGAAGCCGGGCACCCTAAAGGCCAAGTACAACATCGCCGGCAACCCGATGTTTGAAGCGCTCTCGGAAGAACTCGACTTTCCGTTTAAGCGGAACGGCAGCCTCGTCCTCGCTTTCTCGGAAGAAGAAACGGCCGGCCTCGAAGCCCTTCTCCAACGCGGCACCGCAAACGGCGTCAAGGGCCTCGCCATCATCAACCGGCAGGACCTTCTCCTCCGCGAGCCAAACCTCGGCCCCCAGGTCCACGCCGCCCTCGACGTCCCTTCGGGTGGCATTGTCTGCCCCTACGAAATGACCATCGCCCACGCCGAAAATGCCGCATCGAACGGCGCGACGTTTTACCTGAACCATCATGTCGACTCGATTGACCGCACCGCCGACGGCTTCCGCATCGTCACGCCGGACCGCGTTATCGAATCCCGCGTCCTCGTCAATGCCGCCGGCGTCTATGCCGATGCCATCAACAACATGCTCTCTTCGGACCGGTTGGAAATCATCCCGCGTCGCGGCGAATACTTCCTCATGGACCGGACCGAAAGCGGCCTCGTCAGCCACACCCTTTTCCAGCTCCCCGGGAAAATGGGGAAAGGCGTGCTCGTCACCCCGTCCGTGGACGGGAACATTCTCGTCGGCCCGACCTCCGAAGACCTTCCGGACAAGGAAAATGTCGAGACCACCCGGGACGGCCTCACCCGCGTCACCGAGATGGCCCTCCGCGACGTCGCCGCCCTCCCCCTCGGGAAAACTATCGCCTCCTTCGCCGGACTCCGCGCCCACTGCACCCGGGACGACTTCGTCATCGGTCCCGTCTCCGACGTCCCCGGCATGCTGAACGTCGCCGGCATCGAGTCCCCGGGCCTCTCCTCCGCCCCGGCAATCCACAAAGACGTCGCCGCCATGGTCGTCGATATCCTGAAGCCTCAGCCAAATCCGGCCTTCAATCCTGTCCGCCGCGCCGCGCACCGGTTCCGTCACATGACGGACGCCGAGCGCCGCGACGCCATCGCCCGCGATCCCAACTACGGCCACATGATTTGCCGCTGCGAAAGCGTCACCAAGGCGGAAGTCCTCGCCGCCCTCCGGTCTCCCCTCGGCGTTCGCGACCTTGACGCCATTAAACGCCGCACCCGGGCGGGCATGGGACGCTGTCAGGCCGGGTTCTGCTCCATGCGGCTGCCGGAAATCATTGCGGCGGAGACTGGGATTGACATTACCGAGGTGACGAAGTTCGGCGGGGGGAGCAGGCTGCTTTTCTTTAGGAATAAGGCTGTGCTTTGAACATCAGCAAAGTTTATGGTTTTCTATTTAGAAATAATGATTTTTCCTTTTGAACTGGGACGCAAAAATCGCTTTGCTCTTTTGCTCTGATCGGTAGTCGCGCGATATTTACTTTTTCTTTGTTTATACCGCTGGTTGTATGAAGTTTTTTTCGCGCTCCTCTTTTTATTTTAAGAATATGGGGGCTGGCTGCGCCCCCATACCCCCCAGCCAGCGTCACGCTGGACCCATTCCGCTCTCGCGCCGGTTGTGGCGTGTGTGTGAATTCGGGTCGGCTTCGCTCAGGGCCATTCCTACGTTTTTTTGAGGAGGTCTCCCTTGCAGAATATTGATCTCGCCATCATCGGCGGCGGTCCCGCCGGCCTCGCCGCCGCCCTCGGCGCCCACGAACTCGGCGTCAAAAACATCCTCATCCTCGAACGGGACTACAACTCCCTCGGCGGCATCCTCAATCAATGCATCCACAACGGCTTCGGCCTCCATCGCTTCAAAGAAGAACTGACCGGCCCCGAATACGCCGAACGTGACATCACCCGCATCCGCCAACTCGGCATAAAAACCCTCCTCGGCACCATGGTCCTCGATATCACCCCCGACCGCGTCATCACTGCGGTAAACGAACACGGCATCCACGAAATCAAGGCAAAAGCCGTCATCCTCGCCATGGGCTGCCGCGAACGCCCACGTGGCGCCCTCAACATCCCCGGCACCCGCCCGGCCGGCGTCTTCACCGCCGGCACCGCCCAAAAATTCGTCAACCTCGACGGCTATATGCCCGGCTCCCGCGTCGTCATCCTCGGCTCCGGCGACATCGGCCTCATCATGGCCCGCCGCATGACCCTCGAAGGCGCAAAAGTCGAAGCCGTCGCCGAACTCATGCCCTTCTCCGGCGGCCTCAAACGAAACATCGTCCAATGCCTCGACGACTACAACATCCCCCTTTTATTGTCCCACACCGTCGCCAAAATCTACGGGAAGGAACGGGTCGAAGCCGTCGACATCGCCCAGGTCGATGAAAACCGCAACCCAATCGCCTCCACCACCCGCCACATACCCTGCGATACTCTGCTCCTCTCCGTCGGCCTCCTCCCGGAAAACGAACTGTCCCGCCAGGCGGCTGTAAAACTGTCCCCCGTCACCAACGGCGCAGTGGTGAATGAAAGCCTCCAGACGTCAACCCCCGGCATCTTCGCCTGCGGAAACGTCCTCCACGTCCACGACCTCGTCGATTTCGTCTCCCAGGAAAGCCATCTCGCCGGCACGAACGCCGCCAAGTATATCGCCGGAAAACCGTTCTCCCCGGGCGGCATCCCCATCGTCCCCGCGGGCGGCGTCCGTTACACCGTTCCCTTCACCGTCAACCCGGACAACCTCGACGCCGACCTCGATGTCCGCTTCCGCGTCGGCGCCGTTTTCGCGAACCAGTACATCGCCGTCTATTTCGGCAAGGACCGCGTCATCCACAAGAAGGCCCGCATCCTCAGCCCCGGCGAAATGGAAACCGTCACCCTGAAACAGGAATTCTTCACTAAATATCCCACGGTCGACGCCATCACCATCCGTATCGAGGAGGACTGACCCCATGAAAGCAACCACCCTCACCTGCATCAACTGCCCCCTCGGCTGCATCCTCACCATCACCTTGCACGACAACGGCGACGTCGCCGACGTCAGCGGCAACCAGTGCGCCCGTGGCGTCGCCTATGCCAAAATGGAGTCGACCAACCCGACCCGCATGATGACGTCCACCGTCCGCCTCACCGGCGGCGCCATCGCCCAGGTGCCGGTCAAGACCGCCGCCCCCATCCCGAAAGGCCTGGTCGTCGATTCGGTGAAGGCCCTGAAGCCGATAGAACTCGCCGCTCCTGTGACCCTCGGCCAGGTGGTCCTCACGAACGTCTGCGGCACCGGCGTCGACGTCGTCGCCACCCGGTCGATTCCCGTGGGGAAGGCTGAGTAGCGGTTTCATCCTGATTTGTTGTGATTTTCTGTGTGTGGTTCTTTGATAAATCGCGTTTCATGTAACGCCCGCATCCTTGTGAGGGGGCGGGCCGGCCGGTCGCCGATTCAGAAATCAAGGAGAAAGAAATGGCGCAGTATCTGATGGCATTGGACCAGGGCACGACCAGCTCGCGGTGCATCCTGTTCGACAAAGGAGGCAACATCAAGAGTGTCGCCCAACTCGAATTTCAGCAAATCTTCCCGAAGGCGGGCTGGGTGGAGCACGACCCGATGGAAATCTGGTCGTC
>Ga0192243_10738_pt1 | contig 10883 bp, 16 predicted proteins | sample Koala_Koa27_K3_FD_131233 | JGI IMG/M metagenome (GOLD analysis project Ga0192243, IMG submission 131233) | Enriched cells from koala feces incubated with labeled cellulose particles, San Francisco Zoo, California, United States - Koala_Koa2-7_K3 ... | reverse complement strand
CTGTCATCAGTGACAGCTTTCCGGCAGGGCTTTTTGCAGGGCGGATTTCCGGACCGGAGTCTTTAAAAGATATAACGGCCCGTGATTGCAAAGTATTCGGGAGCGCTGTGATGGGGCTGATTGGCCACTGCAACACAACGCAGGAGCACTGTGTCATGGAGAACCTTAACAGCGAAAGGCTGCGCATATCAGGTTCCAGGGAAGACAGCTATTATATAGGAGGTGTATTTGGGTATCTGGTGGCATTTGAGAGTTTTCTGCTCAGGTGCTGCAAGGCGGCCTGCCGTGAGCTAAACGGAAACCAGGGAGTGGGAGGTTTTATTGGACATATCCGGGCCCATAAAGGGCTGCAGGTGGAACACTGTTATGTAACCGATGCCGTTTTAATGGGAGCGGAAGAGGCGGGCGGAGGTTTTGTGGGGAGTATCAGGCTTTTTGAACAGACGGAACAGAGCCGAATCTTTAAGGACTGCTGTGCAGAGCTTACCAGGACTGTAATCTGCCGGGCCTTCGCAGGAGGTTTTGCGGGCCGCTGTTATAAAGCACGGAATGTAGAGGAAAAGATTTTATTTTGTAATTGCACCAGCAGGGGAAGGATTCACTGTATGGATCATTCCTGCGGCGGGTTCATAGGTTTTTGTGACGTGGGCGTTTATAACCAGTGCCATTCGGAGCGCGAAGTGTCGGCTCCTGCCCTGGCGGGCGGCTTTGCAGGCGATTGCCGCGCATTGGAGCCTGATGAGGATTCACAAGCGCATTATCACATCTTTTTTACCAGGTGCTCCGCAGTCGGCGTGGTGCGGCAGGAAGGTGCGGAGGATTCTCATGGCCGTGCGGGTGGCTTTGCCGGGCGTGCAGGAGCAGCACATATCACGGAGAGCTATTCAGAGGTTCTGGTTTATGCAGAGGCGCGGTATGCCAGCGCTTTTCTCGGTCTTGCAGGGGAGGACACGGTCATAAGGGACTGCTATGCAACCGGGGATGTGGAGATGGGGAATGGAGGCGAGGGTGGGATTTTCGGCTCATCATATGGTGGAAACGCGTCGAATCCACAGATACCGGAAATCACGGTTTTGCGCTGCTATTATCAGGGAAAATTAACTCAGTCCGGCGCTGGTACCGGAGGAATCGGCGGACAATGTGACGGAGAGGGAGGCGTGACGGTAAAGGATTCCTTTGTTCTGTCGTCCGTCATTTCCGGAGAGTCGCCTACCAGACGGGTGATAGGAGGAAGCCAGAGGACGGCTGTTCTGTCTGGGAATTATGCAACCACTCTGCAGGTACTGGAGGACGGGGAGCTAAAGCCGCTTGAAAATAATCCGAACGGACAGGACGGCGAGACCATAATGGCGGGGCAGATGATACAATGGCTGGCAGCAGCGGGCTGGCCTGGGAATATATGGGATTATGACAGTGTAGTAGGAAATCTGGGACCCAAATTACGCAATAACCCATAATCATTTGAGCCTCAGAGGAGGGAGGTGGGTGGCAAGCATCATTGGATGCTCTGTGATTCCATAAACAAGCACCAGGTAAATATCTTTTCTGGATGCGGTGATCTGTATTTTGACATGAGAAAGGTATGCGTCATGGTCTTTGCCTTTATAAAAGACACTGGTCTTAACTTTCCCTTTCCGACGATTGCGCAATTCCGTAGCCATTGTCGGTTGCTTGCAGTAAGAACACAGGCCTCCGTTACAAGATAGCCTTTTTATAAACATTTTTTGTAGATGTTTGGATAAGCGGTCAACAATATTTATCTTTTTGGAAGGCTCATGAAGCTGGTCAGCCACATCCGTCAACAGACAGCTGCCAGAGGCCAGTATGCCATATGTGATGTCGGCAGTAAATTTCTTTTCGGGTTTTGAAATCTTATTTGCAAAATTTAAAATTTTTCGTTTCAAAGTGTAAGTATTTGATGTAAAATTAATCATGAGGAAATTATGCGCTTTTATGTAAGAGAATATGTGGAGGATAAAGAACGTCGGAAACAATTATTTGGCATATTAAGCCGAAAGGAATATATGGATGTATTTCTGGATACGCTGCGGGAAGAGTCATTTGTACAAAAAAGCGGGAGTCATATGAGAACAGAAGTAACGGATGAATATTTCTAAAGATGAATGTGGAGAGCAAGAAGAATGATAGAACCAACGAAAAAAGATTGGAAACTTTATAAAGGAAAAATATCTGGGTGGCAGGAAGATTATATGGAAAGAATTGTTCGGCAATATTCAGAACTCTTATCTGGAAATTCGCCCGCCTCAACTAAATTCTGGGAATTAGAAAAAAGAATTAAAAATGATAAAAAACGCCAGGTGTTTGTATAGAATTAAAAAGGTCTGAAATGATATGGGATATTGTTTCTCTGATTAAAGATGGTGTAATAAATTTTGATGATCTTGAAGAATTTGGAGATGAATTAAAAGAATCTGTAAAGTTTATATTAGAAAGATCATAAATATCCAGCAGATGTTTCATTATTTTTAATGAGGCGATCCGGATAATGAATATGTATCATATGAGGAACTTTATAACGGATGACATCTGAATCTGTTATCGCGGCGAGATGAAGATGACAGTCGGAATAGAAAATATAATGTTAACAAAAATCTGCCGCAGATGACAGAAGCTAAAAACCTTAATCCCAATGATGTAAAGGCCGTGGCGGATCGATTGTGGGATGATGTATCTATCATAGATCAATATCTTGCTGAACATACTGAGATTCCTGAGGAACACAGAAATATTGTGAAAAGTTGGAAAAGACGGATCAGAGGAAGATTTGTCCTCGAACGACATCTCAAGAAGGGCTCTATATTTATTTCAATGGATGATGAAAGCGTCTATCAGGTAAGTGGGATTATTTCAAGTTGGGAAGAAATGTTTTACTATGCACCGCTGCCACTCATGCTGGAAGCCACTTTTATGCCATTCAAAGATGTAATTATTTCAGATGGTGTGGTCATGCCATATAATATAGTCATTGGTGGAAATATGGCGCGAACATTTAAGGATGTGTACATGAATGCGAAGAAGAATGGAAGGCTGCAAAAGACTCTCTGAGAATAAGGCTGCTGGATAATCGACGAAACACCACAAATGCGTTATATGGAGAGGGGACATGGCGTATAAAGCAGAGCTGCTGAATAATGTTACGCTTACCCTCTGTCATATATACCTTGTGAACCGGTTTCTTTTCTCTTGCCATAATAAAAGGCCTCCTATGATTTTTAATTTTATCATAGAAGTCCTTTTGCTAATACCTATTTACAGAAAACTTTCACACACTCCCAGGTTTAGACAAGAACGATACATATCTAATTCATATCAAGAGAGATTTATTCCTCTAAAGATACAGAAAAATTTACATCCTCACCCCAGTCATTATCATAGAAGATCAACATTTGCAGATTTTGTCTGCCCTTCACACTTCTCACTTTAATTTACTCTTTCGTCAAATCAAACTGTTTTAATATTTCATACCCATCTAACATCCCCGCCATGTAGGCATTTACATGATAATCATACTCTCGTTCATCTTTTATTGCAATTAGCCTATCAATACAATCTTTCTGTTCGTTGGTTAAATCCAAACCCTCAACTTCTTTCAATACTTTATTTTCTTCTTTCAGTCTTTTCTGATATTCCATATCGTTTTCCAATAGTTCCGTTAATGTACGATTCTTCATACTGTCTGCTGCTAATTTTAATAAATCCTTTACTTTGCTCATTGGTCTCTCCTTCATTATTATTTTTAATTTCCTGCTTTTCTTACCTTTTTCAGATCCATTATGCAGATAGACTACTATTCTTTTGATTAGCCGCCATGTTTGAATATTTCTTTTCTAACGCTATGCCGTTAATTTATCATATTTTATTTCCACTGTCAACCGTGTACCATTAACCTTCTTTTATTAAAGCTCCTATACTCGTATTAACCGTGCAAAGTTAAGGAGAGAATTTACTATGACATATTCTGACGTTATTATTAAACGATTAACAGATTTATGTGCTGAAAGAGCTATAACAGTAAACAAACTAGCTACACTGTCCGGAATTACACAGTCTACTGTGGAAAATTTGATGAAGGGTAAAACGAAGAATCCTAAATTAAAAACGCTTCACAAATTAGCTATGGGATTGGATATGACGGTTTCTGAACTGTTGGATTTTCCAGAGATGAATGAAACTATATTCGAGGATGAATAGGTACGTTGGTATCCTTCCCTTATTTATCGGGATGATATTAAAGTTTGCAGGAAAACATCGCAGTTAAATAATACTTCCGCGTAATCCTGCACCTAAAACCAGCCAACACATAACTGCTGTCAACCGGCATGTGAACTATATCTATCCATTTGAAAATATGCCCGAACACTATACCAGCATCAATAAGGAGGTAATAAGCTCTATGTATAATATCAAAGGCAATCAAGCCCAAAAATAGATTCCGTAACATTTTCTGAATTAAATATGTTAGAAAATGATATAGAAGAAATTCTTAGAAACAATGTAGAGATGCTGTGCGATGAAGAGGAATCCATGCTTATTGTCGGACGTCAGGTCAGGAATGAAGAGAATGGGCGCAGTGATCTAACTGCGGTTGACAGTGATGGAAATATCGTTTTGATCGAAATTAAAAGAGATAAAAGGGATATCGAGGGTAGGAAAGAGGCATTCGAATTCCAGGCAATCCGGTATGCGGCAAGTTATGCCACGATTGGGACGGTGGATGATCTTGTGAAGAAAGTATATGTTCCTTATATCGAAAAATACAGAGATGAATTTGAGCTGGGCGAACTGACTTCTTACGAAGTGGGGATAAGAAAGTTAAATGAGTTTTTTATCTGTGAATGATGTTGTGAAAAACTTTAATCAGAAGCAGAGAATCATTCTGGTTGCCTCTGATTTTGACAGCCAGACGCTTTCCGCGGTCGCGTGGCTGAATAGCAATCATGTTGATATGAGCTGTTATCGTTTGATTCCATATAAAATAAATGATGACGTTTACCTTAACATAAAGAGATTGCTGCCAATAACCCCTTATGACGATTACTATGTAAATCTGCTTGATAAGTCGGACCACACGACACTCAAAAGCAAAAAGACAGATTACCAGGCGTTCCTTGCCTAAGATTGATAAAATGCTGGAATGGGGCGTTGTAAAAGCCGGAGATATCATTCAGGCAAAAGGCAGAGATGATGAAGCGGAACTTTTAGCAAACGGGAATGTCTTGGTAGATCATGCAGAATTGTCTATGCAAACCTGGCTTAAAGATCTCTATGGCTGGTCGAGTGTTCAGACCTATGTTTTCGCTGTACATAAAGAATCAGGAAAGTCTTTATCACAAATCAGAGAGGAATATATGCAAGAAAATCTGGTTACAGGCGATGAGAATTAAATGCCCAAGGATAAAGGCTAGCTTTGCTTAAAAAATCAGAAAATAGCACTGTAAGTAACGTATTCTACCAGAAAAGAGAAAACAAAATGTACAACCATATAATAATCAATCCTTCTATTCCCCCCACAGAGCAACAAGCCCTCCCGATCATGACAGGCGGTGACGAGTGTAACCGGCATCTTTATTACCAGTTAAAAATGAGTTTCGCAGCAGCAGTCGGCATCGATATCATCGTATCCTTTTTGATGGAATCAGGGGTCAAAATGATTGTGGATGATTTAAGCGCCGCACTGAAACGGGGCGCGAGGATCAGAATATTGACGGGGAATTATCTTGGGATCACACAGCCCAGCGCATTGTACCTTTTGAAAAAGGAGTTGGGCGATCAGGTGGATCTTCGGTTTTACAGGGAGAAAAAGAGGTCTTTTCATCCCAAAGCATACATATTCCACTATGAAAGTGAGCGTGAAAGTGAAATATTCATAGGCTCGTCGAATATATCCAGAAGTGCCCTGACTTCCGGAATTGAGTGGAATTATCGGTTCAGCAGGGACAGGGACCAGGAGGGCTTTGACCTGTTTTGTCAGACCTATGAAGATCTGTTTCAGAACCATTCCATTATTCTGGATGATGAAGAGTTGAAGCGGTACTCTAAAACTTGGAAAAAGCCGTCCGTGCAACATGACATTGAAAAGAATGAATCGATTTTGGACAATGGGAAACCTGTATTTCAACCCAGAGGAGTGCAGATAGAGGCACTGTATGCTTTGGAGGAAAGCCGAAAAGCAGGAAATACAAAAGGGCTGGTCTACGCTGCAACCGGCATAGGGAAGACCTATCTGGCAGCGTTTGATTCCCTGAATTATCGCAGGGTTCTGTTTGTAGCCCACAGAGAAGAGATTCTGATTCAGGCTGCGGAAAGCTTTCGGAATATCCGGCCGTCTGATGAATTCGGCTTTTTTAACAGTAAGGAGAGGTGCATAGACAAAAATGTCATCTTTGCATCGGTTGCAAGTCTGGGAAAAGAGAAATATCTGAATGAGAAATATTTTCCAAGAGATTATTTTGATTATATTGTGATTGATGAATTTCACCATGCCGTTAATGATCAGTACAAGAAGATCATGTCCTATTTTACGCCTCAGTATCTGCTTGGCCTGACGGCGACTCCGGAGCGCCTGGACGGCAGAAATATATACGAATTATGTGATTATATTGTCCCATACCAGATCGAGTTGGTTGAAGCGATAGAAAAGGGGATTCTGGTTCCGTTTCATTACTATGGCATCTATGACAGGGTAGATTATTCGGACATTCGGATCGTAAGAGGAAAGTATGTGGAATCAGAACTGAATCAAAAGCTGTTAAAATCAGACAGGAATGACCTGATATTCAAACATTATAAGAAATACCGTTCTCTGAGAGCGTTGGGATTCTGCTGTTCCAGGGAGCATGCGGAGAAAATGGCGGAAGAATTTTCGAAACGGGGCGTACCGTCAGCGGCTGTATACAGTAATTCTCAGGGTGGTTATTCTGAAAACCGCAGGACTGCGATCGAGAAGCTGACCAGCGGTGAGCTGCGCGTTATATTTTCGGTTGATATGTTTAATGAAGGGCTGGACATCTGTTCTGTCGATATGGTTATGTTTTTAAGACCGACGGAGTCCCCGGTGGTATTTCTTCAGCAGTTGGGCAGAGGGCTTCGCAGGGCCGAGGGAAAAGAATATTTGAATGTTCTGGACTTTATCGGAAACTATGAAAAGCAGGAAAAATTCCGTTCCTGCTAAGTGGCGAGCGGTATTCGCGTGTTGAGGCTCTGAAACGTGAACAGCAGGATTATCATTTTCCGGAAACATGTTTTGTTGATTTTGATATGAGGCTGATTGATCTGTTTCAGGAGATGGCCAAAAAGAAGGTCAAAAAGAAAGAGGCTATCAGAGATGAGTATTACCGGGTGAAGGAAGAATTAAAAGGGGAAGTTCCCAGGCGAATGGATCTGTTCACCTATATGGATGATGAGATATATCAGATATGCCTGCAGGATGCAACAGTAAATCCTTTCCACAATTATCTGGAGTTTTTAAAGGGACTGGGAGAACTGAGCGGAGAGGAAAAACTGCTGTATGACAGTATTGGCGGAAGGTTTTTAAATAATCTGGAAACTACGAGTATGTCTAAATCTTATAAAATGCCGATTTTGCTTGCATTTTATAATGATGGCAATATAAAAATGGAGATTGATGAGGACGATGTGTGCCGGAGCTATAAGGAATTTTACAGGCAGGGAATCTACTGGAAGGATCTGGAGAAGCACAAGAGCACCAGGGATTTCAAACAATGGGATAAAAAAACGGTATGTAAAAGAAGCGCGGAAAAATCCGGTTCCTGCCCTTTTAAATTCAGGAAAAGAATTCTTTGTTGAAAGGCAGGGATATGTTCTGGCGTTAGATAAAAAACTGGAAGAGGTTATTAAAAATGAGTTGTTTTCCCGGCATATGAAAGATATTATAGACTACAGAACGATGGATTTTTATCAGAAGCGATATAGAGAGACCAGCTTTAAGAAAGTGTAATCATATGATTCCGTATCGTAAGGTGCAATGTCGTACCATATGAATTTCAAAGACTCAGGAAAGATATTATCACAAATCGAAGAGAAAAGGAGATATGCCCCATGGCTTCCCAACCAATTTATCAATTCTACGCCGAACTGGATGACTACACCCCCAAAATATGGCGCCGCTTCCAGGTAACTGGAAATATTACCGTTGCCAGACTTGGATATATTATCATGACGATGTTTGAAATGCAGGCAAGTCATTTGTTTTGCGTTGATGTGATGTTTAAGAAAAATTTTAGCAGACATATGGCAGCTTTGTTTACACCGGATCAAATAGACGAGATTTTTTCATCCGATGAAGCAAAGGAAGTATATCGTTATGAAGTACAGAATGAATTGACCGCCGATTTTGACAGCGAGGAGTCAGAGAATGCAACCGAATATAAGATCCACCGTCTGATAACGGAAACTGGTGATGAAATGGAGTTCTTTTATGATTATGGCGATGGCTGGAATGTGAACATTGTCCTTGAAAAAGTGTTTCAAGATAAGGAATTGCCGGGGAGAGAGCTGCCCCGTGTTCTTGAGGGAGAGGGTTATGGTATCATCGAGGATTGCGGCGGGCCGGGTGGGCTTGAAAAGATAGCCAGAGCTTTTCTTCATAAAAGCGGAGAGCAATACGAGATGTATTGTGATTGGCTTGGTATTACGGAGTTGGATTTAGCTTCATTTGATATCGATGATATGAATTTTAGACTCAAGAAAGTACCGAGGATCTATGCAGATGCCTATGAGCATGGCCTGGAGCCGACAAAACAATCTATGAAATTGCTCATGAGAGAATATAAAAAGTAGATTATAGTACAAAATGATACCTTTAAAGTTCCTGCTGCAAGAGACATTGGAGTAACTTATGAGAACCGTAACCTATCCAGACGATGAAAAAAAGATCGCAGAGAGCGGCATATCCGCAATCAGAAATATCTTAATGGGGGTAGACATGGAGGCGAAGGAGAGGCTTTTGTTCTGTCTGGACTATTACCTTGACCCTTATTATAAGAAAACACTGCCATATGAGGCCGAGATCACAGCACTGCTCCAGGAGGTGATTGTCTCTCCCAATCCGTTGTCCGTCAAAGAGGACGCGTTGAACTTACTGATCAGTTATGAGTACCCACCATTTTCCATTCTGGAAAACAATCTTTCCAAGGTGGAAACAGAACTGCTTCCTGATATCACGTATGCCCTTAACATGGGAAAAACGGATAGCCTGTTATATGCTTTGTTGGAAAAATGCTGCGTCATATATCAGGAACTGAGGGAGTGCGCAAGAGAGCAGGACCCTTCTCACTATGGGGAAATGCCTGGGACGGCCATTATTAAATATTATGAAAATGGAGATTATGAAATAGAGAGTTATCTTAAATGTGAAGCCTCTTATACCTGGCGGCTGGAACAGAAAAGTCAGGCAGAGACAGAGAAGGGGCGTTTGCCATTGACGGTAGTCCGCAATGATGTCTGTCATCAAACAAAACCGGTGTCGGGAATGTATTTTCCGGAAGCGGCATTTTGGATTAGTTTTCATTTAGAGAAGAAAACGGCTTATCTGATCTATCAGATGGGCCCCAGGTTTGGGCGGAGCTTTACATATGATGTGAGTTTTCAGGATGGATACAAGACCGAATTAACGAATGAACAAATTATCTGGGTCATGTAATTGACAAGCTCATAGGAAGGATTGTGTACAATGAAAACAAAAATAGTTCTGGCAGATGTTTATTATACTTATACGGATGAAACATATTACGTGTTAAATGGCACCAGCAGATATGCCGATAGCTATAAGGCGGACACCCTGCGCGAAGCATTTCAGGCGCTGAGAGCGGACGGATGGTCGAAGAGTGGTAAAGTTCAGCGAAGCGATTATTCACCGGTAGATTTGTTTGAGCGCGATGGCGATAAAATAGCAGTATGGCAGGAAGCTGAAGTTGGCGAAGAGTATCAGGAAGAAGAAGAACTGCTGGAAGCATTGGGTAATCACTCTGTATGGACCGGGAAAAGGAATTTCAATACGAACGGAAACCAAGAGCCAAAAAGCCGCCGGTTTATAAAGACGGCAAAAAGATCTATCTGCGTAATGGAAAAGTGGCTGTCAATGCGCTGACTCATGCGAATTTTAAATGCGAGGTCGATGAACATCATCCGACTTTTATCAGAAAGTATTCCACGATACCATATACAGAGCCCCACCATTTGGTTCCTATAAAATATTCAGATCAATTTGACGTGTCCCTGGATGTAGAAGAAAATATCGTTTCCCTATGCAGCAACTGCCATAATCAACTGCACTATGGCAGAGATTCAAAAGAGATTATTAAGAAATTATATAGGGAGAGAAAAGAGCTGTTAAAGGAGGCTGGAATTGAATTATCGGAAGAGGAGTTGTTAGAGATGTATGAATGAAGTGGGATTGGATGATATTATGAATGTGGAGAAATGATGTAGGGAGGTTTTGACATAGCATATATACAGGAGCTATGAGACTTGAAGTAAAGAAAAATGAAGGTTTGGTGAGGGTGGGATTTAGATGGCAAAAGAACTGTTTTTTGTGCAGACAATATAATGGTAAAATTGAGCGTTTGGGTGTACAATGTAGATTGAAGACAAATGAACCTTTGATTTTATAGGAGATATACAGGAATGCTCTAGTTGTGCGAACCTAAAGTGACCAGGAATTCCCTGTGAGATTCGCACCGAAATTTTGAGGGATTTATAGATGAATTTGTTTTTTGGTTTTAGATTAAATTTGATATTTGGTTTATTTAAATAGAAAAACAATGTGTAATTGTATTAAATTTGGTAATGTTTGCGGTCGAGGTTCGCGAGAACCTCGTGGATTGAAACTTGCCTCATCATTA
>Ga0192243_10733_pt1 | contig 10946 bp, 9 predicted proteins | sample Koala_Koa27_K3_FD_131233 | JGI IMG/M metagenome (GOLD analysis project Ga0192243, IMG submission 131233) | Enriched cells from koala feces incubated with labeled cellulose particles, San Francisco Zoo, California, United States - Koala_Koa2-7_K3 ... | reverse complement strand
ACAGGAACCGTGTTTCTGGCGGTCCATCTGGGACTGGAGGAATACAGAGCCGTCAAGCGGGTAAGAAAGCGCGATGTGGACTACGAGCGGTTCCGCGGCGAAGCGCTGATTCTGAAAGAATACCGCCATCCTGGAATACCGATTGTCTATGATCTGGAAGAAAACGATGAATACAGTTATCTGATCGAAGAGTATCTGGAAGGAGAATCTTTGCGTGACCTTGTGACGAGACAGGGTCATCTGTCAGAGGCAAAACTGATCCGCTATGGGATTCAGATTTGCTCTATAGTTAATCACCTGCATTCGGCAGGAACTCACCCTATTTTGTATTTGGATTTACAGCCTAAGAATCTTTTGTTGTGCCGGGATCAAGTAAAACTTGTCGATTTTGACCATGCCGCATCCATGCCGGAAGCCAATATGGCCAGAAAGCGTTATGGAACAGCCGGATGTGCGGCGCCTGAGCAGTACACCGACGAACCGTTGGATCAGCGGACAGACATCTATGCCATTGGTGCCATCCTCTATTACCTGGGAACCGGACATGAACCGGAGCCTGATCCTGAATTCCCCGAACACATGCAAAACTGTAAACTGGCTGTAATCATCCGGCGGTGTCTGTGCCGGGATAAAGCCGGGCGCTTCGAATCGGCCGTTGAGGTCTTAAAAGAGCTGGAGCGTCTGGAACGGGGGAACACAGGTGTTTTCAACAACCCATTATCATCTCTTAACATTGCTTTGACAGGAAGTAAGTCTGGAGTCGGAACGACTCATCTGGCTATAGGATTATCGGTTTATCTCAAGGCTCATGGTTACCCCAATCTCTATCAGGAAAGGAACCGGACGGGCGCAGTCCGCGCGTGGATGGCGTATCATCAGCGCCAGGTGGATTTAAACGGCCTGGTACATATCAGGGACTGCGTGATGAGACCGTTCTACGGGGAAAATATCAGGCTGAGGGAGAAGCCGTATCCTGCAAATCTGTACGACTATGGAACCGACTGGTGTGCGGTGAGGGATGAAGGGTGTCCCCAACTGATCATACTGGTGTGCGGGGGAAAATGGTGGGAGCTTTCCGTCTGTCTGGAAGCTCTCTCGGTCCTCGGGGATAGCGGGGAACTCCGCCTGGTGTTTCTGCCGGGCTGCCGTGAGGCGGGAGTCCGTCTGCCCGTGGAGTTAAAGGCGGTAAGCTGTTATCAGATGCCGTTTTTCCCCGACCCGTTTAAGAGGACTTCTGAGACAGAGGAGTTCTTCGGGGAGCTTCTGAGAGGCGTCGTGGATAAAAAGGGGGTGTCATACCGCGAAAACCAGGAAAAAAGGGTCCGGGACATCTGGAAAAGGATTGCAGGACCATCGGAATAGTGGGGAGCGGACGCTGTACGGGCGTCACCCATTTTGCGGTGCTTCTGGCTAACTATCTGGCCGGAGTGCCGGGACGCAGGACGGCGCTTCTGGAGTGGAACCGCCATGGAGATCTGGCCCGTATGGAGGCGGTCTGCATGGGAAAGCAGTCGGACAGAAAAGAATTTAGCGTTCTGGATGTGCTTTATGTGAAGAACGCGGGCATGGAGGAACTGGTGTCCTGCATGAACCGGAGATACGAACGGATTATCATCGACTTTGGAGACAGCTTTTGCGAAAACAGGACGGAATTTTTAAGATGTGACAGGAAGATCGTGCTGCTGTCATTTAGTGAATGGCAGATGGAACGGTGTCTGGAATTTGCCGCAGAGGCGGCCTGCGAGCCCAAAAAGAGCTGGGAATTCTACGCGGTGTTTGGAAGCGAGGAATCCAGAATGGAAGTGAGAAAGAAGCTGGGGCTGCCTGTGCAGCGGGTTCCATTTTCAGCAGACGCGTATACGATAACACGGGAGATCCTGAAGTTCATGAGACATTTCGACGATGTCTGAAGCGGGAGGGAAGGCCGGAATATGTCACGGAAAACAGCTTCCTTGTGTCCTTCCCCACCGCAATACAAAAAGTAAAGAGGTATGAAATGGACAGCAAAAGTGATAGTATAGCAAAGTATGAACAAAGGAAAAAATACTTGGACGGCCTAAAACGATACAAAAACCGGGGAATCCCCATCTATATCGACGGAAAACCCACGGCCGAACAGGATTGGGACCGGATTTTCGAGGTCTGTGAGGACGGTTCTTTCTACATGGGAGATTATATCGGAGCAGATCAGGGTAAACTGAAGGAAATCCGTTTTGACAAAGTGTATTACAAGTAAACCGCCGCGGATACCAGATTCAGCCCCGCAGCCACGGGAACGCGGCGCCGGACGGAAGGGGGGAGGCAGGAAAACCCTGCCTTCTGCGTCCGGTTTTAAGAACAAAAATAATGAAAATTTAAGACCTGTATACTTTGAATATATGATATAATGATGTTGATTTGTGACGAAAAATGAAATAAAGCAGGGAGTTTATCATGAAAAGAAAACTATTGCCGCTTATTATCATATTTGGCTTGATTATATTTGCGTTGGCTGTGATTTTTGGAACCGGTCTGATAGAGAGATATACTCCTTCTAAGGAGATGGCGGATAAGAATGAGCTGTTTCATGCGAAGGATGACCAGATTGCGCTGGTGCTCAATAAGGAGCTTCAGGAGGCGCAGGGAATATCGGTTGAGGGAACGACATATCTTCCTATCAGCTGGGTGAATGAGAAGTTGAATTCTCGTTTCTTCTGGGACAGTGTGGAGCGGCTTTTAGTCTATGCGCTGCCGGATCATATCGTGTACGCCAATGAGTTCTCCATGGGAGGCGACGGAAAGCCACTGCTTTATATAAAGGGCGAGGAAGTGTATCTGTCTTTGGGACTGGTGCTGGGGTATACGGATATCCGCATATCGGCCTATGACCAGGGAACGGTAAAGCGGCTTTTTATAGACAGCAGCTGGGAGCCGGAATCGGTGGCTACCGTGAAAAGTAAGACCAAGGTGCGCACCGCAGGAGGGATCAAGAGTCCGGTTGTGACCACCGCATACAGGAACAGTAAGGTCAGGATCATCCAGGAGGAGGAGCGCTGGTCCAAGGTCGTGACGGAGGACGGATATATAGGATATATACGGAAATGGTCTCTGAGGGAGCCATACATGGAGGCTCAGGAAAGTGATTTCCAGGCCCCGGTTTACGAGGGGACTTCCCTTGGAGAAAAGGTTGTTCTGGTATGGCATCAAGTGACAAAACAGGAGGCCAACCAGGGACTGGAAGCGCTGATCGCCAGGACAAAGGGCGTCAATGTGGTATCACCCACCTGGTATGCCATGTCGGATAATGAAGGCAATTACACGTCTCTGGCCAGCAGAGAATATGTGGATAAGGCGCACAGTATGAGCCTGCAGGTTTGGGCACTGATCGATAATTTCAGCAAGAACGTCCAGTCGGATCAGCTGCTGACCAGCACCACCAAGAGGAAGAAGCTGATCGCCAGCCTGATGAATGAGGTGGAGACCTATAACCTGGATGGTCTGAATCTGGATTTTGAGGGTATCCCCGAGGCAGCAGGCGCCCCCTATGTGCAGTTTATCAGGGAGCTGTCTATCGAGTGCAGGAAAAAAGGAATCATACTCTCCGTGGACAATACGGTTCCTATGGAGTTCAATCTGTTCTACAACAGAAAGGAACAGGGAATCGTGGCGGACTACGTGATCATTATGGGATATGATGAGCATTATTCAGGCGGAGAGCCGGGATCCGTGGCATCCATTGAATTTGCGGAGAACGGCATCGTGGATACGCTAAAGGATGTGCCCAAGGAAAAGGTGATCAATGCGGTTCCATTTTACACAAGACTCTGGAAGGAGGGAGCTGACGGCCAGTCATCCTCGGCGCTGGGAATCGCCAAGGCCAGAGATTGGCTGGATCAGAATCAGGTGGAGCTCTACTGGCAGGAAGCCATCGGCCAGTATTATGGAGAGCTGGTCACCGATGAAGAACGACAGTTCCTCTGGATGGAGGAGGAGCGGTCCCTGGGTCTCAAGATGGATCTGATCAAGAAGTATGATCTGGCAGGAGTGGGCTGCTGGAAGCTGGGACTGGAGACGGAGTCGGTCTGGGATGTGATCAGCAAGTAATATAAAAAGTGAGCATGGAAAGGCGTTGTAGATGAAGAAAAAACTGATATGCCTGGCCGCTGTGGTTAGTCTGCTGGCGGCGGGCTGTTCCCTGTGGCCGCAGAAGGGAACGTCCGGGCAGCCGTATCAGATGGCGGAATCGGATGTCACAGGTGAGGATCAGGAGGCGGATACCTGGGAGGAGACAGAAGCTTCCGGGACGTCGGCCGTGTCTGAGACTTCCACGAAAAGCGATGCCGCGGTCACGGACAAAGCCGCTGCTTCCACGGCGGAGACAGAGACGGAAGCGCTGCTGGAGAAACCGGTCAATACGATTATCCTGGCCACGGATATGCATTATATGGCCCAGGAACTGACGGACCACGGCCCGGCATTTACAGATATGGTGGAGCATGGGGACGGCAAGGCGGTCCCTTACATAAGTGAGATTATGGAGGCGTTTCTGGACGAGGTGATCCTCCAAAAGCCCGGAGCACTGATCCTGAGCGGCGACGTGTCCTTTGAGGGCGAGCGGCTCAGCCATGAGGAGCTGGCCGGCAAGCTGAGAAGGGTGAAGGAGGCCGGGATTCCCGTCCTGGTAATCCCCGGAAACCATGATATCAACAACCAGTGGGCGTCCCGCTACAGCGGGATCAAGACCCGGTCCGCGGACACTGTGACGCCGGAAGATTTTCGCGAAATCTACCTGGAATATGGATATGAAGGCGCCGTCAGCTATGACCCGGCCTCATTGAGCTACCGTTACCGTCTGGATGATGAATACGATCTTCTCATGCTGGACAGCTGCCAGTATGAGCCTAAGAACCTGGTGGGCGGAGCGATCCGCGAGGAGACCTATGAGTGGATAGAAGAGCAGCTGAGACAGGCCGACGAGGAAGGGCGGAGGATCATCCCGATCTCCCATCACAATCTCCTGGAGGAGAGCGAGATTTACGTGGATGATTGTACCATCGAGCACGGTGAGCAGCTGGCCAGAATGCTGGAGGAGTGGAACGTCAGGATCTATCTCAGCGGCCATCTGCATGTGCAGCACATGAAGTCGGCGGATGACGGAGGGATATTCGAGATCGTGACCAGTTCCCTGGCGACCCCTCCCTGCCAGTACGGAGTGCTGGATCTGATGGAGGATGACAGCTACCTCTATCACACCCGGATTGTGGATGTGGAGACCTGGGCCAGCGAGCATGAGAGCGGCCAGGAGGATCTGCTGAATTTCTCGGAATTCCGGACACCGTTTCTGGAGCGGGTATTTTTTAACCAGGCATATGACCAGCTGGAGGATCAGGAGCCGGGACTGTTCGATGACGAGCGGATGCAGCGGATGTCGGAGATGTATGCCGAGCTGAACCGGTATTACTATGCGGGCAGAGCGGTTGAGATTAAGGACAGCATACAAAACAGCCCTTATTATGAGCTGTGGGACTGCCAGGTTCCCAACAGTATACTGCCCCAATATATTCAGTCCATATTAAACGATGCGAATCAGGATTATAATCAGGCGGTTGTGGATTAATGCAGCCGCCTGGTTCTTTTTTTACAGAGCAAAGGATATATTAGAATAAATAAGCCTGTTGGATGAGTGCTTTGAAATTGAAAATCAATAAAAAAATTGTGGAAGCGGCGATGGCCGTTTTATTTCTTGGCGCAGTTTTTGTGGTGTCCAGGCATGCCGGGCTTATGAGCGCCGGTTTAAGTGTTACTGCGGGAAAAGATAAACCGGTGGTGGTGATCGACGCCGGACACGGAGGAAACGACCCCGGCAAGGTGGGGTGGACGGCAGCCTGGAAAAGGATATCAATCTAAGAATTGCCGCCCTGTTAAAGGAATATCTGGAAGCCTCCGACGTGGAGGTAGTGATGACCAGAGATAACGACACCGGACTCTACGGCGATAAAGACAATCGGAAGAAGATGGCGGACATGAAGAAGCGCTGTGAGATCATCGAGAAAGCCGACCCTGATATCGTGGTCAGCATTCACCAGAACAGCTACCACCAGGAGGAAGTAAGCGGGGGACAGGTGTTCTACTATAAAAAATCTACCAAGGGGAAAAAACTGGCGGAGCTGATTCAGAAACGGTTTGACTATGTGCTGGGAGATAAGAATACCAGGGTAGCCAAGGCCAACGACAATTATTATCTGCTTCTCCATGTAAAACAGCCCATCGTGATCGTAGAGTGCGGCTTCTTATCCAACCGGAAAGAATCCGCCATGCTGGAAAGCGAGGAATACCAGGATAAGATGGCATGGACGATACATATGGGGATTATGGAGTATTTGAATCAGAGGTAACAAAAGGGCGCTGTCACGTTAACCGTGGCGGCGTCCTTTTAAGTTCGGGTGTTTCGTAGAATAGATACATCTGCGAAGAACCAGATTTATAAATTGTGGGTCTAATTATACCAAATATTGGAAATTGGTGCAAGTATTCGTCTATGGCATAATAGTATAACGGTTCTGTATATAGGCGGGGAGTAGGATGGGGAGGGGATAAAAATATATTCAGGGTCAGAATTGGGGTCAAAATTTTTACAAAGGAGTGGGGGATATATGCCAAGGAGAGGCGAGAATATCAGGAAAAGACAGGATAAGAGGTGGGAGGGGAGATACATCGTCTCCTACGATGAGGTGACGGGGAAAGCCAGATACCGATCCGTATATGCGGATGCCTACGGGGAGGTGAAGCGGAAGCTGGCGGAGGAAAAAGAAAAGGGGCGGGAGATACGGAGACGGGAAGGGGACGGCATCCTGTTTCAGACGATTCCGAGGCGCTGGCTGGACGGGATGAAGCTGAGGATCAGGCCGCAGACACACGGGAAATACCATGATCTGATTGAGAAGCATCTGATCCCCCGGCTGGGGGAGATGGATATCCGGGATCTGACCACGTCCGCTGTCCATCAGTTTTTAGACCAGCAGTCCCAAAGCGGGCGATTAAACGGAACGGGAGGCGTGGCGGCGGGGACACTGCGTACTATGGTTTATATCATCAGATCTGCGTTGGACTTTGCGGCGGACGAGGGGCTGTGTGCACCTATGCGGGGAAAAATCATCCAGCCTCCGGCGGAAACCGCGGAGGTGGTGGCATTGACTTTGGAGGAACAGAGGCAATTGGAGGAATACTTATGGGACGACCCGGACAGAAGCCGTCAGGGCATTCTGCTGTGTCTGTATACCGGCCTTCGCCTGGGGGAAATCTGCGGACTGACCTGGGGTGATATCGATCTGGATGAGAGGGTGATTCGGGTCAGGAGGGCGGTTCAGAGAGTTCATTATCCGGAGGGAAGCCACACGGGAAAGAGAACAGAGCTAAACGTGGGAAAACCCAAAAGCGCCTCATCGGTTCGGGAGATACCCCTGCCGTCCTTCATGGCCTCGCTCCTAAACCTGACGTCGGAGGCGAAGGACCGGGAGACTATGAAAAACTGCTATTTTCTTACGGGAAATGAAAAGGCCATGGAGCCCAGAACCTACCAGTACCGGTTCAAAACCTACTTAAAGGCCGCCGGGCTGCCGTCTGTAAAATTTCATGTTCTGCGCCATACCTTTGCCACGCGCTGCCTGACGTCGGGGGCGGATGTCAAGAGCCTCAGCGAGATCCTGGGGCACTCCAACGCCAACATTACTCTGGACCGCTACGTGCATTCCTCCCTCCAGATTAAACGGCTGCAGATCGAGCGCGCGGTCCCCGCCTTTTGGGGTCAGAAATCTGGTCAGCTGGCAGAAAACCTTTGAACAAAAGCCTGAATGACCGTTATCGCAGATGTATCTATTCTACGAAAACCGGCTGTTCAGGCTTTGTCGTGAGTATATCACAGGAGTGAGGAAAAAGTAAGCCAAATTTCAGAATCTGTGGTATCTGGTATCGGGCAGGAGTTACAAAGGAGGAAAAAGGCATGATGGATCATGAGCTTGCGGAGAGGCTGATCGGGAAGCTGGTCAGCTACATGGATTACAATGTGAATCTGATGGATGAGAAGGGGATCATCATAGCCAGCACAGACAAGGGGAGAGTGGGCAGCTTTCATGAGATTGCCTACAACATCATGAAAAAGAGTCAGGATATCGTGGAGGTGGAGGACAACGACGGATTTTTGGGGGTCAGAAGCGGGATCAATATGGCGCTGGAATTTGAGCACAAGAAAATCGGCGTGGTGGGAGTGACCGGGGACCCCAATCAGGTGAGAAATGTGGCGCTGGTGGTGCGGATGGCGGTGGAATCTATGCTGGAATATGAGATAGCCAAGGAGCAGGCGCAGCGGCATAAGAGCACGAAGGACAAGTTTTTAAACGACCTTCTCTACGAGGAGGAGGCGGACCGGGATAACCTGGAGCGGGAGGCGGAAATGCTGGGATACCAGGACAATCGCATCCGTATCCCCATGATGGTTACGGTGCCGGGACAGGGAAACTTAAAGGAGCTGCTTCCGATTATGAAAAGCAGTTCCCACTATACCAAGCAGGATATCCTGACCGTGACCAGGGACGAAAAGCTGCTGATGTTCGCCGGAGTTCCCGGCTCCCTGGAGCATATTTTTAACAACTACAAATACCTGGCAGGCGAGTATTTAAGCGAGTTTCTGGCTGCCATGCGGGTGCAGGGAAAGGAGTGCAGCGTATATGTGGGCTCTCTGCAGAGCAATTTTCTGAATTACCGCTACAGTTACCGCCAGTGTCTGTGGCTGGAGCGCCATGTGAAGGCGGCCGGCATCGGCGTTTATTTCTATGACCACATCGATGAGTATTTAAAAAGCCAGATTCCGATCATGGAGTTTCACAAGATCTTTGGTACCTTTCAGGTGAAGCTGGACGAGGAGTTTAAGAAGAGCTTTATCAAGCATATCGGCACGCTGTACCACAACAACTATAACTTAGAGGCCAGCAGCAAGGCCCTGTTTATCCATAAAAATACCATGGCCTTCCGGCTTGATAAGATCAAAAACCTGCTGGGAATCAATCCTATACAGAATTCCAGGGACCGGGATTTCGCGGACTACCTGTGTTATTACTTAAAACGGATGAACTGATAAAAGCAGCTCTCCCTGTGTTTGACACAAAAAACGTATGTTTTGTGTTTCAAACACAAGGAGGGCTGTTTTGTTTTGTGTTTACAAACGTGTGCATAATTGCCGCTGTCCGCCAGCCTCCCGTCATAGTCTCAGGAATCAGCGTGCGCTTTGTATGCTTCATCTCCCGCTCCAGCTCATCCTCATAAACTATGCGCTCTATGCCGATCGCGCCTGCAAAGTCTTCGGTTTTCCCGCTCCATCTTCTGTCCATCAGAAGAAATCTTGTGCCGGTATCCTCCAGAATAAACCGGATCTGCGGGGGGGGCTGCAGCTTGGTATTGACCATCACCGCTATGGCTCCCAGCTTGGCCAGGGCGTAAAAGGCTGCGACAAAGCTGATCTCATTGACAAACATCAGTCCTGCCCGGTCACCTGCTCTCACTCCGCAGTCCGCCAGAAAGCCGGCCAGGCGTTCTACTCTCCCCGTCAGCTCCCTGTAGGTCACCTGCTCTCTGTCATCAATCACCGCTGGCTTATCCGGGTATCTCCCTGCCGACAGCTCCAGCGCCTCAAACAGATTTCCGCCGGGCAGGCGCCTGTAAAGGTGCTGATAGACCTGATATTCCGGCTCTCGGCTCTCCCCGGTATCACATCCCATACAAAATCATCCTCCGTCTACTGACAAAGCTCAAGCAGAACCGCAAGTCCCTGGCCGCCGCCGATACGGAGTGTGGCGATTCCGTACCGCTCCTGTCTTCTGACCATCTCATTCATCAGTTTTATGGTGATCATACAGCCCGAAGCCCCGATGGGATGGCCGATAGATATACCGCTTCCGTTTACATTGACCTTCTCCACATCCAGATCCAGTTTGCGGATACAGGCCAGCGACTGGGAAGCGAATGCCTCGTTCAGCTCATAGAGTCCTATCTGGTCCTTGGATATACCGGTCTTCTCCAGAAGCTTTCTCACCGCCGGGATCGGTCCGGTTCCCATCAGAGCCGGGTCCACGCCTGCACATGCCGAGCCGGCCAGACGTACAATGGGCTTTAAGCCCCTCCTGACTGCCTCCGACTCCTTCATCACCACCACGGCCGCCGCCGCGTCGTTGATGCCGGAAGCATTACCCGCCGTCACGGTTCCATCCTTTACAAAACAGGGTTTCAGCTTTCCGAGGCTTTCTAAGCTGGCGTTGTCACGGATATATTCGTCCACATCAAACAGCTTTTTCTCTTTCTTGCTCACCTGCGCGGTGATCGGCACTATCTCATCCTTAAATTTCCCCTGATCCCTGGCCGCTGCGGCTCTCTGCTGGCTCAGCAGCGCATACGCATCCTGATCCTCTCTGCTGATGTGATATTCCCGGGCCACATTCTCTGCCGTGATTCCCATATGATCCCTGGTCAGCGGGTCCGACAGGATGGTAATCGGGCCGTCCTCCAGCTCCCCGTGGCCCATGCGGTAGCCAAATCTGGCATTTCTGACATAGTAGGGCAGAGTTGACATGCTCTCGGTGCCGCCCGCCACTGCGATCTCACAGAATCCGTCCCGGATCTCCTGGGCAGCCGTCAGGATTGCCTGAAGTCCGGAGGAACAGAGACGGTTGACCGTAAGGGCCGTGGCGGTGTAGGGGATGCCCGCCTTTATGGAGCTGGTCCTCGCGACAAACGCATTTTCCGCGATCTGCCCCGCAGATCCCATGACAACCTCGTCGATATCCTCAGGCTTTAAGCCTGCCCGGGCAACTGCCTCCTTCACCACGATGCCGCCTAAGTCACTGGCGGACAGATTCTTTAGAGAGCCCCCAAAGCTCCCGACCGCGGTCCTGCACCCTGCAACCAGAACAATTTGATCC
>Ga0192243_10732_pt1 | contig 10948 bp, 14 predicted proteins | sample Koala_Koa27_K3_FD_131233 | JGI IMG/M metagenome (GOLD analysis project Ga0192243, IMG submission 131233) | Enriched cells from koala feces incubated with labeled cellulose particles, San Francisco Zoo, California, United States - Koala_Koa2-7_K3 ... | reverse complement strand
CACCGCTCACCAAGATCCCGGCATACAGCGGGGCGAAGGCGGCGATCAGCAACTTTACCCAGTGGCTGGCGGTTCATTTTTCCAAGGTTGGAATCCGTGTCAACGCCATGGCTCCGGGCTTCTTCGTGACAAAGCAGAACGAAAAGCTGCTGTTCAATGAGGACGGAACGCCCACACAGAGAACGGCCAAGATCCTGGCGGCTACCCCCATGGGACGGTTCGGGGAGGCCGAGGAGCTGAACGGAACCCTGTTGCTCCTCTTAAACAATGAGGCGGCCGGATTTATCACAGGCGTGGTGATCCCGGTGGACGGCGGATTCTCCGCTTACTCAGGAGTATAAATATAAGACGAATGGAGATGAGGAGTTTTTTCCTTCATTTCCATCCGTTTTTCTGTTATAATAGGAGAACAGCGATGAAGTGACCCGATGAGAGATAAATATCAGGGGGAAGAATGATGTATCGGATACTGATAGCGGATGACGAGCAGATCGAGAAGATGGTGCTCTACAGGACATTAGAGAAGAACTTCGGCAGTCAGAGTGAGATCTGGCAGGCGGAGAATGGGAGAGAGGCGCTGGAGCTGTTTGACGAGAAGGATATACAGATCGCGGTTCTGGATATCGAGATGCCGGGGATCAACGGCATCGAGGCCGCTCAGGAGATGCGCAAACGCAAGCCCTCCTGCAATATCATCTTTCTGACTGCTTACGACGAGTTTTCCTATGCGAAGAAGGCGATCGCGGTGCGGGCGCTGGATTATCTTCTAAAACCATACCAGGAGGAGCTGATCGCCGTGATGGAGGAGGCCATGCGGCTGACGGATCTGGCGGAGCGGATGGCGCTGGGGGCTTCCGGAAGTCTGACGGCGGAGTCTGTGAGACAGGCCGACGAGGAGCCGGAGCCGGCCAAGCTTCCCAAGGTTGCGGAGATGATCCGAAACTATATCAAAGAGAACTACACCCACGATCTGTCCATGCAGGACGTGGCGCGGGAGATGAACTACTCGGAGGCGTATTTCTGCAAGCTGTTTAAGCAGTGCTTTGAAAAGAATTTCACCGCCTATCTGACCGAGTTCCGCATCGACGAGGCCAAACGGCTTTTGGAGCAGTCCAATATCAACGTAAAAAATATCGGAGAACGGGTAGGCTGCCCGGATTCCAACTACTTTGCCAAGGTGTTCAAACGAGTGGCGGGGTGCAGTCCAAGCGAGTATCGGGCGGGGAGTGGGATATAATATGAATGGAGGTAACAGCGTGACAAAAGTAATCATTCACAATCTTGGACCAATACAGGATTGTACGATGGAGATGAATAATTTTACCATTTTAACGGGGGCACAGGCTTCTGGGAAAAGTACGATTGCAAAATGTGTGTTTTTCTGCCGCACGATTAAAGATGATATCTATGATGTTATTCTTAAGAGGATGCTGCTTGGTAACAACAATACGCTGTTCAATGATGTGATAAAGATTTTGCGGGGGAAATTTCTTCAAATGTTCGGAACCTCGAAAGCCATGGACCGGCAGATGCAGCTCGCCTACTATTACAGTGAGGAGACCTATATACGGGTTTCTCTGAGATTACAGGAGGGGTATGATTATATCTCACCCAATTACGTCTGGATAGAATTTAGTAAAGATATAGAAAATTATCTTCGTTTGTCCGATAACATGAGGGACATAGAGAAAGAGGAACTGAAGTTTGGTCTGAATACTCTTTTTCATGACGAATACGAGTCTGTTTTTATTCCGGCAGGGAGAAGCCTGATTACGTTATTGACCTCACAGTTAAACTATCTGTTTACGACAATGGATGATGAACAGAAGCGCAGTATCGATTACTGTACGCAAAAATATATTGAGAGAATTTTAAAGATTCGCCCTTTGTTTGACAATGGTATTGAAGGGCTGATTAATCAAAAACGTAATATCCCGGGAACGACGCTCGATCGTAAAGCGATTAAAAAAGTCATTGGCTTAATTGGAGAAGTTCTGAAGGGAAAGTATATTTTTAAAGACAACGAAGAAAGACTTTATATTGATGACGAGCATTTTGTTAAAATCAATTATACTTCTTCCGGACAGCAGGAGACGGTATGGATATTTAATATCCTGTTGCATTTGTTAATTAATAACACTAAGGCATTTATTATACTTGAGGAACCGGAAGCCCATTTGTATCCTCAGGCCCAAAAAAGTATGGTAGAGATACTCACTCTGGCAGCCAATAAATCTTCCGGCATACTCATTACGACGCACAGTCCATATATTTTAGGAGCGCTGAATAACCTGATTTATGCGGCTAATTTATCTGCCAAAGCCGATATTTCCGAGAGCATCAATGCTGTTGTAGAGAAAGCGTTTCAAATTAAAGAGCATAATGCCTATTTTTTGGAACATGGGGAGATACAATCCTGCCTGGATTCGGAGGAGGAAGGCGGTCTGATCATAAACGAAGTGATTGACGGAGCGTCCTCGGAGATCAATGAGTTATATGACCAGTTGTTTGATATATACTACAGGAGGAAAGAATAAGATATGCTTTTTGACATCAGGCATTCTACATGCAAAGTCAACCAGCCGATTGTTGTATCGAAGGAAAATGGGAATCAGCATATTCTATACAATAAATCACTGTGCAATGTCTTTCAGTATCATATTGATGGCGGGATAAATAGCACCAATATTGGCGAAAGATGTGATTTTATTGTGGAGGCTGAAAAGACGCCCCGGCCCCATGCCTATATTATTGAGCTGAAAGGTTCGGACTTAAATAAGGCGATCAATCAAATACAGAAGACAATTGCAGACTATAAGGTTCGCTTGGAGGGATATGTTATTTTACCGCGAATTATCATTCATAGAACTTCCACACATGATATTCGGGGTAAAAAATATAGAGATTTAAAAAGTCTATATCCTGAATTGGTTGTAAAAGACAGAAAATATGATTTGGATTGTGTTTAAATAGAGTCAAACTGGAAAACGGCCAGGCGGGAGAGGATTCTCCTGTCTGGCCGTTTTCTGATCTGGTTGAAGTTGTCAGCGGATTTTCTGGTCCTGGGAGTCGTCACCGTTGACGACGGCTGCCTCCGGTTCGTAGCGGTAGAGGTCGTTATAGAACTCTAACTCGATTTCGGATGGGGGCAGAGCCGGGATCAGGCCGGTGCAGTCGGTGGCGGAGCAGGCGTTGACGTCAATGTCGCGGATGTGGTATTTCTCATCAGAAGAATCGGTTGTTTTCATGCTCTTTCACCTCCGGGTCCAGCAGATTGGTTACATAGCTGCGCATCTCCTCGCGGGACTGCATCTGTCTGGCGCCCTCGACGATCGACCGCTGCTGTTCCCTGGAAAGATTGGAAAAGCGGATCAGAGCATCGGAATGCTGGGCCAGCTCCATGGTAAACCCGATGGGCAGCTCCTCGTTATGAATCAAATCGTCATTTTGCATATCATCACCTCACAGGATTAGTGTGGCTGTTTCGGGAGGAGGATATACTTGCAGGAAATGAATTCTTATTTTTTTAGGGCCGCCTCGATGAAGCCCTTGAACAGAGGATGAGGCCGGTTGGGTCTGGATTTTAACTCTGGGTGAGCCTGGGTGGCTACAAACCAGGGATGGGAGGGAATCTCCACCATCTCCACGATCCGACCGTCGGGGGAGAGGCCGGACAGCTCCATGCCGTGTTCGGTCAGAGGCTTGCGGTAGTCATTGTTCACCTCGTATCTGTGTCTGTGGCGCTCGTGGATGGTTTCCGCGCCGTAGAGCTGATAGGCGTGGGAATCTTTTGCCAGCACACAGGGATAGGAGCCCAGCCTCAGTGTGCCGCCGATATCCTCGACGCCGTCCTGGTCGGGCATGAGGTGGATGACCGGGTGGGTGGTGGCGGGGTCCAGCTCCACGCTGTGGGCGTCGGTGTAGCCGGCCACGTGTCTGGCGAATTCCACGATGGACAGTTGCATGCCGAGGCAGAGGCCCAGGAACGGGATCTTCTGCTCTCTGGCGTAGCGGATGGCGTGGATCATGCCCTCGATTCCGCGGTCGCCGAAGCCTCCGGGGACCAGGATTCCGCTGACATCGCCGAGAAGTTCGGCCACATTGTCCTGGCGGACAGTCTCGGAGTCCACCCATTTGATATGAACCTGGGCGTGGTTGGCGACGCCGGCGTGCTTTAGCGCCTCCGCCACGGAGATGTAGGCGTCGTGGAGCTGGGTGTATTTGCCGACGAGGGCGACGGTTACCTCTCGCTCGGGATGCTTCCAGTCGTTGATCATGGTCCGCCACTCCGAGAGGTCTGGCTCCGGGCATTCCAGCTGCAGACATTCGCAGGCCACCTGGGCCAGATGCTCCTCCTCCATGGCGAGGGGGGCTTCGTAGAGAACCTCCACGTCTAAGTTCTGGAGCACGTGGCTTTTGGGAACATTGCAGAACAGGGCGATCTTGCTGCGGATGCTGTCGTCCAGAGGCAGCTCGGAGCGGCAGACGATGATGTCAGGGCGGATTCCCATGCCCTGCAAGTCCTTGACGCTGGACTGGGTCGGCTTGGTCTTTAACTCTCCGGAGGCTTTTAGGTAGGGAATCAGCGTGACATGGATCAGGATGGCATTGCCGGGGCCGACCTCGTGCTGGAACTGGCGGATGGCTTCCAAGAAGGGTTGGCTCTCGATGTCGCCCACGGTTCCGCCCACCTCGATGATGGCGATCTCCGTATCGGTGGTGGTGTAGTTGCGGTGGAAGCGGTCCTTGATCTCGTTGGTGATGTGGGGGATCACCTGGACGGTGCCGCCGCCGAAGTCGCCGCGGCGCTCTTTGGAGAGCACGGTCCAGTAGATTTTACCTGCCGTCACATTGGAGTTCCTGGTCAGGTTTTCGTCGATGAACCGCTCGTAGTGGCCAAGGTCTAAGTCGGTCTCTGCTCCGTCGTCTGTCACGAAGACCTCCCCGTGCTGGATCGGATTCATCGTGCCGGGATCGATGTTGATGTAGGGATCGAATTTCTGCATGGTGACTCTGTAGCCGCGGGCCTTCAAAAGACGTCCCAGTGATGCCGCCGTGATGCCTTTGCCAAGGCCGGATACAACGCCTCCTGTTACGAATACGTATTTGACTGGCATGGTAAAAACCTCCTTTAATGAGTATGAGTGTCCAGGGAACACCCAATACACGCGCCTTCGCGCCGGATATTCCAAGAACACTCATATGTGAAATAGTTGTATGTTTGATTGTCTAAAAAAATAACTTGTACATTATACAACCTGCCGCCCCAGAAATCCAGAACTTTTTTCTCGATTTAGCATTTCCTTATTTTATAAAGTTAGAGTTCCTTGAAAGAGGAAAATTATACTGGAAGGAGGACAAAAAACTAGGGTTGATACTTCCAGATGGAAATCTCAACCCATACAAAATTTAATTTTTTAAATTCATGATATCATCTTATTCAATTTCAGCAATTTTGTCAATAATTTTTTTGCAAAACTGATAGGATGTGTGAATGAGTGTATTGCTTAAAAAGTAATCTTTATGTTGTGGCATTCGTTCATTAAATAAAGACAATAACTCTCCGTACATTCGTTTTTTTGAGTCGCTGCTCATGACTATTTTGTCGTAAAAATATAAGGTGGATACGAAATCACATATAAAAAAATTACTGAGTTTCTTTTTTGGGCGTATAAGTATAATTTTTTTATAACATGAGAATTTTTTAGAATAATTACTATTTTTGAGAAATAATATGGTTTCTTCCTGAGATATAATGTTAAATTGCTGTATTTTAGAGTGAATAGGTACAAGACGATCTCGTCCCGCATTCGTTTTAGAGCCTCAGAGCAGAAAAAGAACTTAGGGCTTCTGCCATTCAGATGAACACGCTTACCAGCTTAGTAGATTATTTGAAAGCTGGTGTTAATTCTATGGCAGTTAAAATGTTGGTTCAAGTAGTCTCTCCTACGGAAGTAAGGGGTATTTTTATGCTGGATTCTGATAGAAAGCGTGAGTGCCTGGTAGCGGTAGAAGCTATGATTCCGGCCTTTGAATATGGCCGTTATACGAGCAATGAAAGTTTTATTATCGCATTACAATCAAAATTTATTAACAATGAGGAACGTGCATTACTGTTGAAATTTGCCGATACGGTAAGAGATGAATCTATCGCAGAGTATGGCGATGATTGAGTGACACAGAAAGCTACAGTAAAAACAGGAATTATAAGTGTGGGCGACGCTATTGTTCCGAATCCGGTTAGATTACGTCTATTTAGAACATTCGTAGAAGTAATATAGCCGGAGAGAAAATGAGTAAGGCAATCAGCAAGTCTAAATTTGAATGGAGTTCAGAAAAGAAAGAGAGGGACAGATAATGAACACAACGATCCTTATGGGGAGAATAGCCCGTGATCTAGAAGTGAGATATTCGCAGGGAAAGCGATCCATGGCGATTGTCAGATATACTCTGGCTGTGGGCAGAAGAGGGAAAAAGCAGGAAGGGCAACAGAATGCAGATTTTATCAATTGTACATAGTTGAGGTAGTACTTGGTGGCTTTATTGAGCTAAGGCCAAGGTGATTTAATATGAAATAGTATTGGATAACATTAAATATATAATTCCTAACGTGTCTATGAATACGTCAATGGTTGTTATGTTATCGTACCGGAGTCGTGACCAAGTCTATCTCTTTAATAGAGGTATTTTTGGTTGTGGCTTTTTATTTTGTAAATTCTAAACAATAAGCCTGATTTTTTAAAAATGTTACTACTGTTTGAGGGCGTTTGATATCTTTGCAGAAAATTTTAATAGGGGAAGAGATTCTTGTGGTACTTAGTAGAGCGAGGAATTTCTGTTGATTAGTTCATATTTTCGCCCTAATCTGGTTGCGGGGAATATGGTCGAGTGATATAATGGTTAAAGTAGGGTAAAAAACCTATATATACGGAGGAAAAAATAATGGCAGGGAAAAAAAGTAAGAAAACTTCATTATTAAAAACGCGGTCTAAAAAGTTAATAAAAACCTCCAGACCACATTCTAATGCAGTGTACAAATCAGTGCGAATTGAATTATCAGATAGTCAAGAGGATATATGTGTAGTTAGAGGATCTTTTAGTAAACGTTTTGGACTCAAGCCTTTAGTATATGTTTATACAAGGGAAATTAGAAGTGTTGGTACTATTTTAAGTATAAAATTAACTGATGATTCTTGTGCTTCGAGTGAGTCTATTAAAGATTTATCTTTATTGAAGAATGCTTATATAGCAATAGGATGCCGCTATGGCCTTCATGAAAAGATTATAAAAGCTAAGGTTGTCAAAGTAACAGGAATCTTGGTTGGTACACCACCTGGCACAAATGGATTGCCCCCAGTGGATGAATAGGAGGTTTTTGATGACAAATTTATTAGAGGACATGCTTCACATATTAACACAATATTTTGCTTATATTTATCCGGGAATCATAACAATTTTTATATATAATTTTATTAGGGGAAGGAAGATTGAAAAAAATAAACTCACTTTTTTGGAAGGCATTGTAATAAGCTATATTTATTTGACACTAATAAATGTTGTTCTAAAGGTGAAAATTGAAGAACTAAAACCGTGGAATCATATCATAATTATAGTCATTTCGATAATTGTACCTATTTGTGCCAATATTATTGTAAATACAAAGTGGTTTATTGGTATATTGAGAAAATTAAAGATTAATACGGAGGTTTATGATAATGTATTAGATTTAATAAAATCAAAAGAATGTGATCCTGAAAAGGGTATTGTTTTTAAAGTGCTTTTGGACGATAAGGGATTAATGTATGAGGGTAAATTAAGAGAGCATGAATCTGAGGTGGATAAAGAGCAAATTATATGCCTCAGTGGTTATAGACGTTACGTAAAAGTAAATGATAAGTTTGAGAAAAAATTGGACTATGGTAATGATAACTCACGATGGGTAGTGTTAAGGGCTAAAGAAATAAATCGAATAGAAGTTAAATACGAAGATAAGAAATAAGATAGCGCTTACCATTAGGTAGGCGTTTTCTATTGCTCGATTTAGAGGGAAGTTGATAATTATGAATAAAAATGATAATATAGAAGAAAAATTTTACCTTTCTAAGGATTTATGTTTTGGGGGATGGAGGCCAGATGGTGAAGATCGACAATGTTCATATTCAAGGCGTTGGTGGGATATATGATTTATATTTGGAGTTTAATGATGGGGTCAATGTGATTTGCGGAGCAAATGGTGTGGGAAAAAGTACAATATTGACTTCAATTAATGAATTTTTTAATAGACAAAAAGATACATTGAAACGTAATGCTAAATGCGAATGCGGTAGTATAGAATTGAATTTTACATATAATGAAAGCCATAGGAGTGTAACGCGGCCAGTGGAAGATTTTATTCCAGAGGTAGGAAATGCTACTATAGGTGTACACATAAAATGCATGAATGCCTCCCCATATTTATTAGGATTCAATTCTGAAAGGGATATTCCTTATCAAAAAATAAATGGACTCTTGTGTGATCCTGATAATAAACATTATGATAGAGTCAATTGGGTAGAATACAAAGATATTAAAAATTGGTTTATAAATAGATATACTTTTTCTGATAAAGATGATAGTCTGGAATTTGAACATAAAAAAAATTATGAAATCGCTAAAAAAATTTTAGCATATTAGATGAGGATATAAAGTTCAAATCTGTGTTAGGGACACAATATGAGATTATGGTAGAGACACCATCAGGAGATATATATTTTGAATATTTGTCATCAGGATATAAAACTTGTATATACATTGTACTCGGAATTATAAAAGAAATAGAGTATAGGTTTAAAGATCCGTGTATAGAAGCTGATAAATTTGACGGGGTGATTTTAATAGATGAAATTGATCTCCACCTTCATCCAACTTGGCAGGCAAAACTTATAAAGTCTTTAAAAATAGTTTTCCCTATGGCGCAGATTATAGCTACCACACATAGCCCAAGTATATTACAATGTCTGGAAAAGGATGAAATTATAGCCCTTGATATTGATGGGGAGCATAATGTGTACCAAAAAGATCTTCAATTAGGAGAATATGGTTTACAGGGATGGACATTAGAGGAGATATTGACTGATGTTATGGGAATGCCTTCGACAACATCAGATTTATATGAAAAGACAATAGAAGCTTTTGATAAAGCTATGGAAGAGGAGGATATACAAGGGATTAAGGAAAATTATGCTCAATTAGACAAAATGCTTCATCCTAAAAGTACGCTAAGAAAATTACTTAAAATACAAATGGCTGGTATGGAGGCTTAATCATGATTAAACTTATACGTCCAGAGAAACCGGAGAAGTTATCGCAAGATGAGTTAGCTTTAACGGCTCAATTTAAACAAGATGGCAGTACTGTGTGGAGAAAAAAATATATTGTAGAAGCTTTGGCCGCTATGTCGAATTCTAAATGTTGTTATTGCGAAACAAAATTGGGGGAGCAAGCCAAGAACTTACAGGTAGAACATTATCATTGTAAAAGCTTATATCCTGATGAGGTTGTTAAGTGGGAAAACCTCTTACCTGCTTGCGGTCAGTGTAATACAAATAAGGGATCACATGACACTTATGTTGAGCCGATTATAAATCCTTCTGCAGAAGATCCTAAAGATTATCTATATTTAAAATATTATAGAATAACTAGCAAAGACAATGGGATAGACAGTAAAGGTAGATTTACAATTAATCTGCTTGGTTTGAACGATAGAAAGCGATTGGTCAATCCCAGAATAGAAATTGCTGAGCAGATGAAAAATAAGTTAGAAAATATCTATGAACGTGCAGTAAAATGGCAGAGTGGTGAGAACACAAGTCAGATAAATAAAAATAGAGTCAGGAATGGGATCAAGGATATTTTGGAGTTGGCACAACCAGAAGCTGAATACAGTGCTTTCATGGCTACAATAATTTTAAATGATGAAGATTACTTAGAGGCTAAAAAATTTCTTATAACACAGAAATGTTGGAATATAGAGCTGCAGGTGCTTGAGGATAGCGCAAAAAATATTAAATTAGATATTCAAAAATAGGAGATTTGCAGACAAGATTTGAGTATCTTCTTTGAATTAGTCATTTTGCCTTGGCATATTCATAGTTTTGATGAATGAGATTAAATAACAAGCCGGAATCACAGGACAACTACCAATGGTATCATTATCTTACTCAATGAAAGCGAGGTAATGAATATGCAAAAAGGGTTTGAGGATATAACATTTCATGGTTATACTAGTGGAAAAATACCGGTTCCATCCATAGGTGAAAATGGCAACTGGTGTATTGGTAATGATGATACCGGGATCAGTGCCAGCGGATCACCGGGTCCGAAAGGTGATAAGGGGGATCCGGGAGAACCTGGGCCGGCTGGAGTTGTAGGCCCTCAGGGTATTCAGGGCCCGGCTGGCCCGCAGGGACCCAAAGGAGATACAGGAGAACGAGGGTCGAGTGGGCCCGCAGGTCCAAAGGGAGATGACGGACAGGCTGCGGATATGAGCAGGGTGGAATCTCTGGAGGAGCAGGTGGCTAAACTGAATAGAGATAATACATATCGTGACATAACTTTCAGTTATAATCTACCTGCTAATGGTGGCGGATACACTGATTTTGCCATTAGCCAGCTAGATGGATATGTGCCTCACTATGCTGTAGTGATTAACAATGATACATCTGCTGGGATTGGGTACGCATATGTGGTCAATAACCAGTTGGGTAGGTTTACTTATTACAGCTGGAGAGCGACGGCCATTACATGTACTGCTCAGATTATTGTTATATACAAGGCAGTTTAATGATCATTAAAAAATACATTAAATTGGGGGCTGGCAAGCTGCTAGCCCTTTTTTGAATGGGAGAAAAACTAGATATGCCATTATGGTCGGACTGTAGATGATTGTCGGAATAGTGTATTACTTTGA
>Ga0192243_10728_pt1 | contig 11050 bp, 12 predicted proteins | sample Koala_Koa27_K3_FD_131233 | JGI IMG/M metagenome (GOLD analysis project Ga0192243, IMG submission 131233) | Enriched cells from koala feces incubated with labeled cellulose particles, San Francisco Zoo, California, United States - Koala_Koa2-7_K3 ... | reverse complement strand
CTTGGTTTTGTTCTGGACTCCGACGAACTTGTCGGTGACCTCTCCGTTTTTGATAACCATGATCGTGGGGATGGTCATCACGCGGTATTTGGCCACGATATCGTCGCTGTTGTCAACGTTCAGCTTGCCGATCTTGGCCCTTCCCTCGTACTCTCCTGCCAGTTCCTCCACTACCGGTCCCATCATCTTACAGGGGCCGCACCAGTCCGCGTAAAAATCCACCAAAACCGGTACCTCTGATTTCAAAACTTCCGTTTCAAAATTCTCGCTTGTAAATACCATCGCCATAATGTTTCTCCTTTACTTTTTATCTTCTTTTTTCTTAGAGCCGCTCAGTACCTTATCCACTTCTGCAAAAGACTTCTTCCACTGCAATGCCCGTTTGTTCAGTTCCGTCTTGTCGCTTGTAGCCTGGAGAAGCTTGTTGGTAATCTTCGACCGCATATCCATAGTCTCACCTGCATACTCTGTTTGTAATTAGTCTATGCAGAATCCCGCGCTCTATACTTTGACCGCCTGTCTGCAGGCGATCAGTTTACAGATTGGATTGCCCTTGGCCACAAACTTGGTCTCGTACTCGGTCATGACGTTGCCCTCCAGCATATCGCTGTGATGGAGATCAAAGGTATGCGCTTTCACCGTCCAGCCTGCCTCCGGAATGGACTCCAGCGAATAGTCAAACAGCGGACGGTTGTCCGTCTTGAATTCCACCGCTCCGTCGGCCTTCAGGATCTGATCGTACACCTTCATAAAATCAGGGGACGTCAGCCGTCTCTTGGCGTGGCGGTCCTTGGGCCATGGGTCCGAAAAGTTTAAGTAGACCGCAGACACTTCTTCCTTATCAAAGTAATCCGCCAGATTTCTGGCATCCACACATAAAAAACAGATATTTTTCAGCTGCAGCTCCTCCATCTTCTGAAGTCCCCGCAGCAGCACGCTGGAATAGCGCTCGATACCGATGTAGTTTCTGTCGGGATGAGCGGCGGCCAGTTCCATGATGAACTTTCCCTTTCCCATGCCGACTTCAATCTCTATGGGTCCGTCATTGCCGAAGAAACGGTTCCAGCGGCCTTTCTGTTCTTCCGGGTTCTGCACCACATAGGGGCTTTCTGCAATCTCTTCCTCGGCACCTGGTATATGACGCAGTCTCATGTTTTCTCCTCCAAATAGCTTAAAAATGTTTAATTTTTTCTGTCTATCTTATTCTAACATCTGCCTGAATGGTTTGCAAGCAGTACGGAAATCGAAATTTGTCTAATAAAAGAAAATTTTAAGATGCAGAATTCTTACAAATCTAGTATAATGTGGTTAGGAATCCGATTACAAAGGAGGAAGTATATGGGTAATACAGGCGGAAACAGCCTGCGGGTCATCCAGCAGGGGTTTCAGGAAACAGAACGTCTGCTCAACCGCAGACAGTATAATCTTGCTATGGTGAAAGCCCGTCAGACCCTTGAATTTATGGTGCGGTACCTTGGAGACAGAGCCTGCATTGTAGATTCAGACCTGATGGACACCATCGATCAGTTATATGAAGGACACTGGATCAGCAAAAGCTCACAGGATCATTATCATAAGATACGCATTATAGGCAATAAAGCGGTTCATGACGGGGACCGCAATCCGAATAACGCCAGTCTTGCCTGTCAGCTTCTGTCCCAGGAGGTGCAGACCTTCATTCAGACCTATGCACACGGAAAGCCACGTCAGGGCGGCGCCAGAAGGACCGGCCGGCCGGCTGGAGCCACGGCTCACCGCAGAAAGAAAAAACCGCCCATGATCTACTATTTGATCAAGTTTCTGCTGCCGATCGTGCTCGTGATCATACTGGTATCACTGGTTTGGGCATTGACCAGAAAACACGAAAAGACGCCCAAGCAGACGGAGCCGGAGACTCTGACCATGGCGCAGACCCTGCCGCCGGAGACAGAGTATGTCCCGCCCACCGAGCCGGTTACAGAGCCGGAAACCGCCGCCCCGGCCGTCTACAAAGTGGCTAAGAACGTAAACGTGCGGCCCCAGCCTTCCACGGAGGGTACGCCGCTGGCCACGATAAAGGCCGGCACCCAGGTGGAATTCGTGAGAGAGCACGACGATAAGTGGTCGGTCATTATGTACAATGGGCAGGAAGCCTATGTGTCATCTGAGTTTTTAACAAAAGAATAGCCTTCAAACAGGGAATCGCAGAAAGGACGGTTATAGGGCCGACTTTCCCGATTCCCTTTTTTTACTGGTAAATTTTAAATATCTCTGGTAATTTTTTTAAAAAGTAGTATTATTAAATATTAAGGTTTATACTTCATATTAGTCTTATAAGGAGGTACCGTATTGGATACGATTATTAACAAGATATCGGATATCGAATCCGCAGCAGCAGCCATCATGGAAGATGCCAACGTCCGCAAAAAGGCGTTCTCGGAAGAGATGGATCAGAAAACTGCCGCGTTTGATAAAGAACTGGAAGCGGAAACCGCTGCCAAGCTGGACGCACTGCGCTCCAGGATGGAAGTGGAGATGCAGGAGAAGCTGGCCGAGCAAAGGGCCAGTGCTGAACAAATTCTCGATCTTATGGTAAAGAATTACGAGTCCCACCACGAGACTTATGCCAGGGAACTGTTTCAAGCGATGATAAAGGAGTAAGCCTATGGGAAACCTGTTAGCCTACAGTGGTATTACCACTAAGGTCCGGGCTATGCAAAGTCATCTGATTACAGACGAACAGTTTCGGGAGATGGCTGCCTTAGACAGCGTCAGGGAGGCCGTAGAATTTTTGAGACGCCGTCCTTCCTATGAGAACATCTTCGCAGGGCTGGATGACTCCGAGCTGCACAGGGGTGTGATCGAAGAACATTTGGCGCTCTCCATGTACCGGGATTTTGCAAAGCTTTACCGCTTTTCCACGCTGAAACAGCGAAAGTTTTTGGACCTTTATTTTATGCACTATGAAATCGGAATACTCAAAAGATGTCTTAGAAATGTACTGGACCACAGAAATCCGACTCTGGATCTCTCCTCCTTTCAGACCTTTTTTGAACGTCATTCCAAGCTTGATCTGATCCGGCTTGCCGCCTCCAAGACCATGGAGGAGCTGATCGGCAACATGGAGGGGTTCGTCTACCACAATCTGTTGACCCATTTAAACGACGTATCAGAGCCTTCCTTGTTCGATTATGAGATTCACCTGGATCTGCTCTACTTTGACGAGGTGTGGAAGACAACCAGTAAGTGTCTCTCCAAATCAGAACAGCAGATTCTGGCCCGCTGCTATGGCAGCACCTTAGACCTGTTAAATATTCAATGGATATACCGGTCTAAGAAATACTATCATTTGTCCTCAGCTGAGATCTATTCTCTGCTGATTCCCACCCAGTACCGGTTGACGAAGGAACAGATTACGAGGATGACGGAGGCCGCCAGCCTGGACGAATTCTACGCTGCGCTTGCCGCTACCTGTTACGGTTCTCTCCCAGCCGCCAAGATTGAGGAAAAGCCCAATCTGGAAGACTTATATGAGAGGGTGCTTGGTCAGATCTACCATATGAGCAGCCGTAAGGACCCCTACTCGATAGCGTGCTTAAACTCCTTTCTGTATTTTAAGGAGCTGGAGCTTCACAAGATCATCACCACTATTGAATGTATCCGTTACGGTCTGGACACGAATGAGACCATATCTTACGTAGTAAAAAACTAATATGGGAGGTTACCGCCTGTGATCGAAAAAATGAAATTCTTAAGTATCACCGGTCCGAAAGCGGACATTGACCGGGTAATCGATCAGTATTTATCAAAATACGAGATCCACCTGGAAAACGCCTTGTCCGAACTGCGGTCCGTGAAGGACTTAAGACCCTATATCGAAATCAACCCCTACAAAGACGTATATCAGCGTTCCAATGAGCTGATATCCAGTTTAAGCGGTCCGCTTCCCGCTCCTCAAAAGCAGATGTCTCTAGAGGATGCCATCAGCGTGGTCAATGAGCTGGACTCGCAGATGAAGGAGCTGAGCGGGGAAAAAGAAGCGCTGGAAGCGCAGAAACAGACTCTTGACGAGTCTCTGGAGAAGGTTATGCCCTTTGTGGGACTGGATTATGATCTGAGATCCATCCTGCATTTTAAGTACATCAAGTTCCGCTTTGGACGGATCTCCAGGGAATACTACACCAAGTTTGAGAATTATGTCTATGACACCATTGACACGGTGCTTTACAAATGTATGGAGGACGACGACTATGTGTGGGCAGTCTATTTTGTTCCCGACACCATCGCCGACCGGGTTGACGCCATCTACGCCTCCATGCACTTCGAGCGTTTTTATCTGCCCGACGAGTACGACGGCACTCCCACAGAGGCGATCCAGTCTCTCAAGGAGCACATTGCCCAAATATCCGCCTCCATCACGGATGTGGATGTAAAAATCTCCGAGGCCATGGACGGCAGAAAGGCAGAGCTGGCGGCAGCCCATGAAAAGTTAGCCTCCTTCTCCACCAACTTCGACGTCCGCAAGCTGGCGGCCTGTACCAAGCAGGATGTGAACACCTTCTACATCCTCTGCGGATGGATGACAGAGCGGGATGCCAAGTCCTTCCAGAAGGAGATTGAGAATGATATCAACACCTTCTGCATCGTGGAGGACGACCACAACAACATCCTGAGCAAACCGCCTACCAAGCTGAAAAATCCGGGACTGTTTAAACCCTTTGAGATGTTTATCCAGATGTACGGGCTTCCAGCCTACAATGAGATCGATCCTACGATCCTGATTGGAATCACCTACTCGTTCCTGTTTGGCTTCATGTTCGGCGATGTGGGACAAGGGCTCTGCCTGCTGATCGGCGGTTTCCTGCTCTTTAAGACCAGGAAGATGAGTCTGGCGGCGATTATCTCCTGCTGCGGCTTCTTCTCCACCATCTTCGGCTTCATGTTCGGCAGCGTGTTCGGTTTTGAGAACCTGATCACCCCTGTCTGGCTGAGACCGGCGGAGCATATGACCAACCTTCCGTTTATCGGAAAGCTGAACACCGTGTTTATCGTGGCCGTGGCCATCGGTATGGGCATCATCCTGCTGACCATGGTACTGAATATCATCAACAGCCTCCGCGATCATGATCCGGAGAAAGCATACTTTGACACCAACGGCGCGGCCGGACTGGTCTTCTACGGCGCCATGGTCGCCACGGTCGTCCTCTATATGACGGGCAACCCGCTCCCCGCGACTGTGATCCTGATTATCATGTTCGTGATACCGCTGCTGATCATCTTCTTCAAGGATCCGCTTACCAACATGGTTGAGAAGAAGGCAAAGATTATGCCGGAGCAGAAAGGGATGTTTGTGGTCCAGGGACTGTTTGAGCTGTTTGAGGTTTTACTGAGTTATTTCTCCAACACGCTTTCCTTCGTCCGTGTGGGGGCCTTTGCGGTCAGCCATGCGGCTATGATGGAGGTTGTGCTCATGCTTGCAGGGGCGGAGGCTGGTTCTCCAAACTGGATTGTCATCGTAATCGGCAACCTGTTCGTCTGCGGCATGGAGGGCCTGATCGTCGGTATCCAGGTTCTTCGTCTGGAGTATTATGAGTTATTCAGCCGTTTTTACCACGGCACCGGCCGGGCTTTCAAGCCTTACGGACATGCTTAAGGCGGTTTGATCCACATCACCGCATTTTATAAAACACATATCATACACATAGCAAGGAGGTCATTATCATGACATTATTAGTAAAAATCACATTAGCAGCTGCACTGGTTCTCAGCATCGTAATCCCGTTAGGAGCTTTCGCTATGGGGGAAAAGACAAAGGGCAGATATAAAACCGCTCTGGCAACCAACGTGATCCTGTTCTTCGGTACCTTACTCGTATCTTCAGCCTTTATGTTCTCCGGCTACGCTGAGGCCGCCGAGGGAACAGCAGCCGTCGCTTCCTCAGCGGCAGGCATGGGCTATCTGGCGGCAGCACTGGCTGTCGGCCTCTCCTGTCTGGGCGGCGGTATCGCCGTATCCGCAGCGGCAGCGGCAGCTCTTGGAGCCATCAGCGAGGACAGCTCGATCCTCGGTAAATCATTAATCTTCGTAGGTCTTGCCGAAGGTGTATGTCTGTACGGACTGATCATATCCTTTATGATCTTAGGTAAACTCTAATCCTATGAAAATGTTTTTAATCAGCGATAATATCGACACCTACACCGGTATGAGACTGGCCGGTGTAGAGGGAGTTGTGGTCCACGAGAGGCCGCAGCTGAAAGAAGCGCTTGATAAAGTTCTGGCCGATAAAGAGGTGGGCGTAGTATTGCTTACGGAAAAATTCGGAAGGGAATTTCCGGATATTATCGACGATGTAAAGCTGAACCGGAAGCTTCCGCTTATCGTGGAGATTCCGGACCGCCACGGCACCGGCCGCAAGCCCGACTTTATCACTTCTTACGTAAATGAAGCAATCGGATTGAAACTATAGGAAAGAGGTGGTTACATTGACAACTGAGGAAAAATTACAGCATTTTCTGGATTTCTGTATGGAAGATGCGAGGACCCGAAGTGCAAAGATGTATGATGACTATACCGCCGCTCTGGAAAAAACCTTTGAGGAACATAAGGTAGATGCAAAGCGTCGTGCAGATATGCAGCTTCAGATCGAGAGCGAGAAGATCGAGCGTGAGATCAACAAAAGGCTCTCCATCAAGCAGATCAACATAAAACGCGAATTGGGACACAGGCAGGAGGAGCTGAAGGAAAAGCTTTTTGTGGAGGTCAAGGATATCCTTGCCAATTTCCTGGAAAGCCCCGAGTATGACCGTTTGTTAAACAGACAGATTCAGGAAGCTGAGGAACTGGCCGGCGCCGACGAGATGATTATCTATCTCGATCCTGCCGATGAATCCAAACAGCGCCGGATCTCCCTGCACAATCACAATACCAACATAAAGATCAGCCAATATTCGTTTACCGGCGGAACCCGAGCAGTTATCCCGTCCAAGAATATCCTGATTGACAACTCGTTTCAGACCAAGCTAGAGGAGGCAAAACGGGATTTCCGGTTCGATTTGGATTTTACAGGAGGGAATACCAATGGTTAAAACAGGTATCATCTATGGCATCAACGGCCCTATCGTACTGCTCAAAGGCGATGCGGGCTTTAAAATGAACGAGATGGTTTACGTAGGCCAGGACAATCTGGTGGGCGAGGTCATCGGTCTGACCTCCGAGAAAACTACCATCCAGGTTTACGAGGAGACCACAGGTATAAAACCGGGAGGAATCGTAACCGGTACAGGCGCGCCCGTGTCCGTAACTCTGGCCCCTGGAATCCTCTCCAATATCTTCGACGGTATCGAGCGCCCGCTGAGCGAGATCGCCAAATCTGGCGGCGCCTATATCAACCGCGGTGTCAGCGTTGATTCTCTGGATGCTGACCGCAAGTGGGATACTCATATCACGGTAAAGGAAGGGGATCATCTGTTCCCTGGTTCCATTATCGCTGAGGTTCCGGAGACCAGAGCCATTGTCCATAAGGTTATGCTCCCTCCCGACACCGAGGGCTTTGTCATGAGCGTGGTTCCCGACGGAAGCTACGCCATCCACGACACGCTGCTGACTCTGCAGATGCCGGACGGGACAGAGAAAGAGATCACGATGACCCAGAAGTGGCCCATCCGTGTTCCCCGTCCCACAGCGAAGCGTTTTCCATCCGTAAGGCCGCTGGTCACAGGCCAGAGAATCATCGATACCTTATTCCCGCTGGCAAAGGGCGGCACCGCCTGCATCCCCGGCGGTTTCGGTACAGGAAAAACCATGACCCAGCATCAGATCGCCAAATGGTCTGACGCGGATATCATCATCTATATCGGCTGCGGCGAGCGGGGCAATGAGATGACTCAGGTTCTGGAGGAGTTCTCCGAGCTGATCGATCCCAAGTCGGGCAACCCGCTGATGGACCGCACCACGCTGATTGCCAACACCTCCAACATGCCGGTGGCTGCCCGTGAGGCCAGTCTGTATTCCGGTCTGACTCTGGCGGAGTATTACCGCGATATGGGGTATCATGTTGCAATCATGGCGGACTCCACGTCCCGTTGGGCCGAGGCTCTGCGTGAGCTGTCCGGCCGTCTGGAGGAGATGCCGGCTGAGGAAGGTTTCCCGGCCTATCTGGCGTCCAGGCTGTCCGCGTTCTATGAGAGAGCCGGTATTATGCAGAACTTAAACGGCAGCGAGGGTTCTGTCACCATCATAGGAGCCGTATCCCCCCAGGGCGGCGACTTCTCCGAGCCGGTTACTCAGAATACCAAGCGTTTCGTCCGCTGCTTCTGGGGCCTGGATAAGAACCTGGCTTACGCAAGACATTATCCGGCCATCCACTGGCTGACCAGCTACTCTGAATATTTGTCCGAACTGGCCCCCTGGTATCTGGCCAATGTTGATAAAAAGTTTGTGGACTACCGCAACCAGATCGTCTACCTGCTGACCCAGGAGAGCAGCCTGATGGAGATCGTCAAGCTGATCGGCGGCGACGTCCTTCCTGACGACCAGAAGCTGATCTTGGAGATCGCCAAGGTTATCCGCGTCGGTTTCCTGCAGCAGAACGCCTTCCATCCGGAGGATACCTGCGTGCCGATGGAAAAGCAGTTTAAGATGATGGAGATTATATTATACCTTTACAAGAAGTCCCGTTCCCTCATCTCCATGGGCATGCCGATGTCCGTGCTGAAGGAAGACAAGATCTTTGACAAGATCATTTCCATCAAATATGATGTTCCAAATAATAAGCTTGAAATGTTCAATGACTATAAGAAGCAGGTTGATACCTTCTACGACGCAGTTATTGAACGCAACGCATAAGGAGGTACCCAGATGGCAATTGAATATTTAGGTTTAAGTGCGATTAACGGTCCGTTAGTTGTGCTGGAAGGTGTCCGTGGTGCCGCTTATGATGAGATCGTGGAAATGACTGTGGAGGGCAAGGAACACAAGCTGGGCAGAATCATCGAGGTCTACGAGGATAAAGCTATTATCCAGGTTTTTGAGGGCACCGAGGGTCTGGCACTGAGAAATGCACACACGAGACTGACCGGTCACCCCATGGAGCTGGCGGTATCCGTCGACATGCTTGGCCGTACCTTCAATGGAATCGGCGAGCCTATCGACGGCTTAGGCGATATCAATTCCGATATCCGCCTGGACGTCAACGGCAAACCCTTAAACCCGGTAACCCGTGAATACCCGCGTAACTATATCCGTACCGGAATCTCGGCCATCGACGGTCTGACCACTCTGATCCGCGGTCAGAAGCTGCCGATCTTCTCCGGCAACGGTCTTCCCCATGACGACCTGGCGGCTCAGATCGTACAGCAGGCTTCCTTAGGGGACAACTCCGACGAGGAATTCGCTATCGTGTTTGCAGCCATGGGCGTCAAATACGACGTGGCCGATTTCTTCCGCAGAACCTTTGAGGAGAGCGGCGCATCCTCCCACGTGGCCATGTTTATCAACCTGGCCAACGATCCGGTGGTGGAGCGTCTGATCACCCCCAAGGTAGCGTTAACCCTGGCTGAGTACCTGGCCTTTGAGAAGGGCATGCACATCCTGGTCATCCTGACGGATATGACGGCATTTGCCGAGGCCATGCGTGAGGTTTCCTCCTCCAAGGGCGAGATTCCCTCCAGAAAGGGCTTCCCGGGCTACCTCTACAGTGAGCTGGCCGCCATCTATGAGCGCGCCGGCATCGTAAAGGGGATCAACGGCTCGGTGACTCAGGTCCCGATTCTGACCATGCCCAACGACGACGTTACTCATCCGATCCCGGATTTGACCGGATACATTACGGAAGGACAGATCGTTCTGGACCGCAGCTTATACGGCCAGTCCATCTATCCGCCCATCAACATCCTGCCCTCCTTATCCCGTCTGATGAAGGACGGCATCGGAGAAGGCTTTACGAGAGCGGATCATCAGGATGTAGCCAACCAGCTCTTCTCCTGCTACGCCAAGGTGGGCGACGCCCGGGCTCTGGCCTCTGTTATTGGTGAGGATGAGTTATCCCCCATCGACAAGCTGTACTTAAAGTTCGGCCGGGAATTTGAGCGACGCTTTATCAGCCAGCAGCCGCACGACAACCGCACCATTATCCAGACTCTGGATATCGGCTGGGAGCTTTTGGGACTGCTTCCGAGAGAAGAGTTAGACCGTATCGATACCAAGACCCTTGACAAGTTTTATAAGCCCACCCAGTTATCTGAGCAAGAATAGGAGGGATCGTAAGTGGACCCAAATACATTTCCCACCAAAGGTAATCTGATACTGGCGAAGAACTCGTTAAACCTTGCCAGCCAGGGCTACGATCTGATGGATAAGAAGAGGAACATCCTGCTGCGGGAGCTGATGAACTTAATCGACGAGGCCAAGGATATCCAGGCTGAGATCGACGTGACGTTCACAGAGGCTTACAAGGCCCTCCAGAAGGCCAACATCGAGCTGGGTATCAACTACGTGCAGGAAGTCTCTTCCTCGGTGCCTATCGAGCAGAATATCAGGATTAAGACGCGGAGCATCATGGGCACGGAGATTCCTCTGGTCCAGCATGAATCGGCGCCGATTAATCCGACCTACGCTTACTACAACACCAGAGAGTCTTTGGATAAAGCCAGAGTAAAGTTCGAGCGGGTAAAGGAGCTGACCATCAAGCTTTCCATGGTCGAGAACTCCGCCTACCGTCTGGCAAACAGCATTAAAAAGACCCAGAAGCGCGCCAACGCCCTGAAGAATATCACGATTCCCAGATACCGAACCCTAACTGCGGATATTACGAATGCGTTGGAGGAGAAGGAGAGGGAAGAGTTTACGAGACTGAAGGTTATTAAGAGAAATAAAGGATAAAAAACTTCCAACATAAAAAGTCAGCCAGATTATTCTAAGAATAGCCTGGGCTGACTTTTGGACATTATACCGTAAAACTCAAATTGATCTTACAGACCTTATCCGGCTGTTCCCTGATCAGTCGGAGTCCAGTCTCTATTTCCGTATATGGTATCGTATGGGAACGCAGCTTTTCCGGCTGTAGATAGCCCCT
>Ga0192243_10725_pt1 | contig 11080 bp, 12 predicted proteins | sample Koala_Koa27_K3_FD_131233 | JGI IMG/M metagenome (GOLD analysis project Ga0192243, IMG submission 131233) | Enriched cells from koala feces incubated with labeled cellulose particles, San Francisco Zoo, California, United States - Koala_Koa2-7_K3 ... | reverse complement strand
TGCGGAGGGAAGGACGTCGGACAGCATGCCTACATACAGTTCTTCCGGTTTCATGCTTCCCGCAGGCGTGTAAAGAGCAGGACAGACAAAAGAAAGGGTATCGTCAGACAGACCGGAATTTTCTGTTTTAATATTCAGATCATGAAGCAGTAATCTCAGAGATACAGAAAATTTAGTCTTCATCGTGATATCCTCCTAAAAACGGGAAAAATGATTTGTTGTTATTATAAATTGCTGATGAGAACTTCGCAAGGCTGACATTGTAATCATACGAGTTTTTGTGAGTTTTTATAAAATGATTTGTTTTTTTTGCCATAAAATACAATAACATAGAGAAAATGATCATTTTTGCCTGAAGACATGAATTTTTAAAGAACATAAGACTGTGCTTTTTGATGATAAGAAGGAAATAAAAGGGATTCAGTAATCATATGGATTTACTGCGAATTAACAAAAAAGGAGACATAAAAATATTGGTTTATTGAATTTAACCGGATGAGAACTGTCAGATTGACCGGGATATGAAGAAAAAACCGCTACGTTTTTCCGATGAATATTCGGGAGTTATATGCTATGGTAATACCATACTTGATGCGGTCTTAAAATCAGTCGAAAACGAAAGGAGAAAAGTATGATTCGCAGAGGTATTGATGTTAAGTTAAATGTAAAACCGGTTTTTCTGGGACTGGAGCACCAGTATTATTACGAGGGACCCTGCCGCTTCGCGAAGGGGGACGCGCTGACGCCGGAATATGAGCAGATTCTGGCTCAGGAGCTGAAGGACAATTTTTTTGAGACGGTGGAGAAAAATATGCCAGATGCAGTAAATCTGCTTGAACCGCTGTATCTGCCGTGTCATGATGACTGGCGCATCCCGGAGGCAGCATTTGACGCGATCACAAAGGAAAAGGATGAGATCGATTTATTCCTGATGTCGGGCGGTATCGCACGCAGCGGTATCCTGATTGAACTGGCGCAGCGCACACATAAACCGATCATGCAGGATCCGTACACCTGCTGCGATCTTACGGCGGTGACTGCTGTTGTCCGCAATCTGGGACTGGAATGTTATGCGCCGCTCACCTGGGAAGGTGTGGCGATGCAGCTTCGGGTGCTCAGAGTGCGCAAGGCGTTAAAGCTGGCCAATGTACTTCTGGCAGTACGTTTTGATTCCAATGCTTCTAAGAGTGCGAATGATACGTTCCTTTCACTGCAGCGTGCTACCGAGGTGTTCGGTACTAATTTCCGTTTCCTGAACCTGCATGAACTGCTGGATTATATGGAGCCGCTGCCGGAAGACGGAAACTATACAACGCCGGGCAGAATGAATACGCCGAATATTACAGAGGAAGATATAAAAGAGGCCGAGGCGCTGGCGGATGAACTCCTCGCCGGGGCAGACGACGTACATATTGATCGCGAACAGATGGTAAATTCCTGCAAAGCTTATGTGGAAGTGAAAAAGCTTCTGGACTACCATGATTGCTGCGGATTTACGGTGCCATGTCCGGATACCTGTTCTACCAGAAGAATGAATGAAATGAAATTCACCTTCTGTCTGACGCATTCGCTGTTAAATGAGCAGGGTATTCCTTCCGCCTGTGAGTATGATGTGGACGGCGTGCTGACGATGCTTATTTTGTCGACCATTTCCAACCATGCGCCGTTTATGGGTAATACAAATCCGCTCGTATATGAAAACGGAACTATCCGTCCGATGCGCCGGTTTAATATCAAGGATCTGGATGGCGTGGAGGATCTGACAAACCTTTATCATGCTTCCCATTCTACACCGAACCGGAAGTTTAAGGGGATTGACGGAGAAAATTCACACTATGGCGTTCGCCATTTCGCTTATGATCAGGGATTCGGCGCGGTAATGCGCTATGATTTCAAGAAGGACGCCGGAGAGAATATTACAATCTTCCGTATTTCTCCGGATTGTACGAAGTTCTTTGTCGGCAAGGGAACGATTGTTGCCGGCGGAGATTATGATCTGGACAACTGCAACGGTTATGTGGTATACCGCGTGGCAGACCAGGAAAAATTCTATCAGGCGCAGCTGTATTTCGGAAATCATCTGCCGTTTGTATATGGAGATTACACGAAAGAGCTTGAGATGCTGGGTGAAAGCCTCGGCCTTGAGGTGGTAAGCGTCTGAGAATAAATGTCCGGGATGACTGTCTGCGCTTGCGTTCGGTACGGATCAGATTAGTATCGTATGACATCGGACACAGAAAAATAAGAAAATAGGAGGATTCGCGGAATGGATGAGGGATTGACGATTGCACAATTGGAAAGCACTTATATAGATGATCTGAATATGCTGGACGACTGGTTTCTGCAATATGAATATCTGCTTCAGATTTCCGCGGATCTGCCCCGTATTCCTGAGGAAGAACGTCTGGAATCGAATAAAGTGAAGGGTTGCCAGTCAGGCGTCTGGCTGCTCCTGCACGAGCAAGAGGGACGCGTGCGTGTACAGGCGGACAGTGAAGCACTGATCATCCGCGGCATGCTGGCGGTCATTGTGTCCTTACTGGATGGCAGAAGACCGGAGGAAATTGCGGAATACAAGCCGCGGTTTATCTCGGAAACAAATATTAAAGAACAGATTTCAACGGATCGGTTTCATGGGATTCATGAGGTAATCCGAAAAATTCAGGAATTTGCCGCACAGCAATTATAAGGGAGGGAGTATGGATGGATGCAAAAGACAGAAAGGGGCTTGTTGCGAAGCTGTTGTCGGCTTCCCATGAGAAATCCTCGCAGGAAGCGGAGCGGATCAGACAGGAACCGCATCCTTCTTTTGAATTTATATATGAACACTTGAGAAGCTATGTACTGTCTAAATTCATGCTGACTCCCGACTGTGAAGCAGATGATATTAAGGAGCTGGCATCGCTCAGTCTCGCACGCACAATGAAGCTGGATCCGGATGTTATCCACAGTCTGGATCAGGCTACGCCATGCGATCACGCGACATCTGAGTCTACCAAAAAAGTATTGCTTCTGTACGCTGTACAGAAGGATCTGGAACTGAAGCCTGACGCGGAGAAAATATCAAGGGTTTCTACCGTGACGGATCTGGCAGAATATGTGCATGCAGCACTTTAACTTTGTATCATATTCTCCGCGGCGGTTTTTAAGTCTGATGCTGCGTCAGTGTGAGAATTTTGATATAGTAACTAGTCTCTACTCAGGGAAGCGGTCTGCTTTTAGAATGGCGGGCCGCTTTTCGGTTATTTTTTCTGTATTGATGAATATATTTTTCCGGCGTTATACTATAAAAGAATTTCAGGGAAACGTTTCGTTTATGGTATTGTGCTTTTGCGATCAGTTATTTAAAAAAAGTATTTCGGAAATCTTTTGTTGGTGGGTATAAATTATGATAAAAATGCAAAAGGGGCTGACCGGAAAAAACACACCTGCAGAATAGAACAGGCATAAAATAGTGGCGGAACAGGTATAATTTTCTCATATCTGCATATTCTTTACAAATAAGGCAAAAGGGGAAATTGTGCATGAGTTCAAAGACAAGGATCGTCGTTCTTCATATGAAGGAAGTCATATATACCGCCATATTTATCGTTCTCGCGATTGCTCTGATCCTGCTTCTTGTATTTATGTTCGGATCCGACAGAAACAATCAGGACGCGCAGGAGACGGCTGTTTATAACGCCGGCGTTTATACATCCACGGTTCAACTGGAAGGGCAGACGCTGGATGTGCAGGTGGTTGTCGATGAAGATCATATCAACTCGGTTTCCCTGGTAAATCTGGATGAAACGGTTGCGACGATGTACCCGCTTCTGCAGGATTCCATGGATACGATCAGTCAGCAGATTTATGAGGATCAGTCGACAGAAAATATTTCCTATACCGCGGAGAATCAGTATACCACAACCATTCTGCTGGACGCGGTGGAGAGTGCATTGGAGAAAGCCAGGGCGGAAGAGAGCGAAGAAACCGAATAAAACCGACATATTTAATAGTAACGCACGGATGAGCTGCCTGATCAAAATCCATGAAATGTATAAAAAGACTGCGGAATGAAAATGTCCTTCATTCCGCAGTCTTTAGTATGCACAGGGGTGCGTAAGGAATATTTATCGGACATACTGATATTGCATCCGATCATGATCACATCCGGCTGAATGTCTGATTACAGTCCGTTCAGATAATCCGTGATACCGGAAGTGTTGACAGTCACGGTCTCGATGCCCTTATTGGACTGGTATACGCTGTATCCGGAATAGCCGATCCAGACGGCAATCGCTGCGACAACGACCGTGCCGATGACCCTGGCCAGTATTTTCTTCTGTTTTGATTTTCTGATCTCCTGCTGGCGGTTCTTTTTCTGCTCTTTATAACGGTCAACCTTTGCCTGACTCATATGAAAAACTCCTTATATAATAAGTTTATATTTATAATATGAGCCGAGTATAGCACATGACGTCATTTTCGTCAAATAGAAAAGGATGATTGCTTTTCGTGCCGTTTTCCGTGAATACTTTTCGGTAACCACTTTATTTGCATAAAAAAATGTGCTATCATAAAAAATCAGATATAAATGAATGAACGGAAAAGCCGAAATACCGCAGGATGACGGAGGACAGCATGAGTTACGCAGATAAGGTATTTATTGCCATGTGCAGCGATATTATTCAGAACGGCACCAGCACAGAGGGAGAGAAGGTTCGTCCGAAATGGGAGGACGGCAGCAGCGCCTATACGATCAAGAGATTCGGTGTGGTGAACCGCTACGATCTCTCGAAGGAGTTCCCTGCATTGACGCTTCGCCGGACGGCGATCAAAAGCTGTACCGATGAGATGCTCTGGATCTGGCAGAAGAAATCCAATAATATCCACGATCTGCACAGCCATATCTGGGATGAATGGGCGGATGAGGACGGTTCTATCGGAAAGGCCTACGGTTATCAGATGAGCGTGAAGCATCAGTATAAGGAAGGCATGATGGATCAGGTGGATCGTGTGATTTACGATCTGAAGCATAATCCTTACAGTCGCCGCATCATGACGAACATATATGTTCATCAGGATCTTCATGAGATGAACCTTTATCCCTGTGCCTACAGCATGACTTTCAATGTCACCAAAAAGCCGGGCGATGAGAAACTCACTCTGAATGCGATCCTGAACCAGCGGTCGCAGGATGTTTTGACCGCGAACAACTGGAACGTCTGCCAGTATGCCGTACTTCTGCATATGATGGCGCAGGTCTGTGATATGCAGGCCGGCGAGCTTGTTCATGTCATCGCGGACGCTCACATATATGACCGGCATATTCCTCTGGTGCAGGAGCTGATCACCAGAGAACCATATCCGGCGCCGACTTTCTGGCTGAATCCGGACATACGGGATTTTTATCAATTTACCCGGGATGACGTGAAGCTCATAGATTACGAGACCGGCCCTCAGATCACGGATATTCCCGTGGCCGTCTGAGTAACTGATGTGCCGGTCTTTCATATTATTTATGAAAGTTCGTCCTATGATATAAAATGATTTGAGCGCGCGAAGTACCCACAGGGCAGACCACCGTGATGAAAAAGTAAGGAAGGGATTATAATTATGAACCTGATAGCTGCCGTAGATAAAAACTGGGCCATCGGCCTGAACAACAAGCTTCTCGTACAGATTCCCGCTGATATGAAGTTTTTCCGCGAGACCACGACCGGAAACGTTGTAGTGATGGGCCGAAAGACCCTCGAAAGCTTCCCGAATCAGCGTCCGCTGCCGAATCGGGTGAATATCGTTCTGACGCAGGATTCTTCGTATCAGGTGAAGGATGCGATCATTGTTCGCAGCATGGACGAGCTCCATGAGGAACTGAAAAAATATCCTTCTGAGGATGTCTATGTGATCGGCGGGGAGAGCATCTATCGTCAGCTGGTTGACGAGTGTGATGTGGCACATATTACAAAGATTGATTATGCCTATGAAGCTGACGCCTGGTTCCCGAATCTTGATGAGAAAGAGGAGTGGCGGATCACGGCGGACAGCGACGAACAGACATATTTTGATTTGGAATATTATTTTTACAAGTATGAGAGGAAACCATGAGTAACTTTTTGTTCAGTGTGAATGTGACCATCCCGATTTTTCTTGTGATGGTGGTCGGATATTTTCTGCGGCGGATCGGCATGCTGAATGACAACTTTGTCACAGTCGCGAATAAATTCAATTTTACCGTCACGCTTCCGGTTCTGTTATATAAAGATCTTGCCAGCGTGGATATTCTGGAGATATTCGACTGGAAATATGTCCTGTTCTGTGCTATTGCCACATCAGCGGGATTCTGGGGATCCTGGGCGGTGGCGAAGCTGACGCTGAAGGACCGCTCCATGAGAGGCGCGTTTACGCAGGCGGCTTTCCGCAGCAGCGCGGCGGTTATGGGACTCACTTTCATACAAAATATTTATGGAGAATCCGCAATGGGATCGCTTATGATTATCGGCGCCGTCCCGTTGTATAACATATATTCTGTGATCGTTCTGACCTTCGAGGGGGATTACCCGGAGGGCGAACGGGATACCGGCAGGATCAAAAAGGCCGGTATCAATATCCTGAAAAACCCGATCATCATTGCTATTGTCATCGGTATGATCGTTGCGCTGCTGGGTAATCCGATGCCCACGATCGTCAACTCTACCGTAGAGAACATCGCCAAGATGGCAACCCCGCTGGCGCTGATCGGACTGGGCGCGGGTTTTGAGGGAAGAAAGGCGCTGAAAAAAATCAAGCCGACACTGGGCGCATCCTTTATCAAGCTGATTGCCCAGGCAGCTATCTTTATACCGATTGCGGCTCATCTCGGTTTTACCGGGGAAAAAATGGTCGCACTCGCCGTCATGCTTGCAGGCCCGGCAACCCCGAGCTGTTATATCATGGCGAAGAATATGCACAACGACGGCGTACTGACGGCGAGCATTGTCGTGGCGACGACGCTGCTGGCTTCCGTCACGCTGACGGCGTGGATATTCATCCTGCGGACGGTCGGCTGGATCTGACAGGGCGTATGCAAATTGTCCATGAGAACTCCGCTCATGGACATATGGATACTAAGGAGCTGTCGCAAAATAATATGTACATCTTGCATTGCCTGATACGCAAATCACAGGCTTTAAAAGCCTCGCCGTAGCCCGCTACGCCTGCGTTTTTAAAGTCTGAGCTTTACGCATCATTCAGCACCATCTGTACATATTATTTCACGACAGTTCCTACGCCATTCAATGAGATTGCAGAGCCTGCCCTATAACCTTTGCTTAGCGTCAGAGAAATGTTTCATGAGCAGACGCTTTTTGCGTCTGTGTTGAAACATTTTCTGACGCGCCATAAGAAAACACGCAGGTTCTGCAATCGGAGTAAATATATATTAAGGAGAAAATTTCATGGAAATTTCAGGAGCCAAACTTTTTTTGCGTGCCCTTGAAGCGGAGGGTGTTGAGAAAATTTTTGCATATCCCGGCGGTACGGTGACTGATCTGTTTGATGAGCTGTATCGGAACAGTGATATTGATATGGTGCTGCCGCGCCATGAGCAGGCGCTGGTGCATGAGGCGGAGGGATATGCCAGAGAGACCGGCAAGACAGGTGTCTGCCTGGTGACAAGCGGCCCCGGAGCGACGAATACGGTGACCGCGATTGCGGATGCTTTTTATGACAGTATACCGATCGTTGTTTTTACCGGACAGGTAGCTCTGGGACTGATCGGCAATGAAGCGTTTCAGGAGGTAGATATTGTCGGTATCACACGCCATATCACAAAATACAGCGTGACGGTGCGCGACCGAAAGGATCTGGGACGGATTTTGAAGATGGCTTTTCATATAGCATCAACCGGGAAACCGGGGCCGGTGCTGATCGATCTGCCGAAGGATATACAGACAGCGAACGGACCGGCGGAGTATCCGGACCATGTGGAGATACGCGGTTATAAGATCAACGAGGGCGTTCATATCGGACAGCTCCGCAAGGCGACGAAGCTGTTAAAGAGCGCCGGCCGCCCGATCATACTTGCCGGCGGCGGGGTCAATATCGCCGGTGCGAATGAGGAACTGGCCCGTCTCGCTGAGCTGACGCATATCCCGGTGATCACTACGGTGATGGGGAAAGGAGCACTCCCTTCAGACCATCCCTGGTACATCGGCTGCAGCGGCCTTCACGGGAAATATGCGGCGAATATCGCGATCAGCCAGTGCAACCTTTTATTTTCCATCGGCACGCGTTTTAATGACCGTGTGACCGGAGATCTGACGGAGTTTGCGCCAAAGGCGAAGATCATCCATCTTGACATTGATGCCGCGGCGATTTCGCGGAATGTGGTGGTCGATGTTCCGATTGTGGCGGACGCAAAGGTGGCGCTGGCACAGATGGCGGATTGGGTGGAGTCTGAGTGGAAGGGTCCGAAGGACACATCCGACTGGATGAAACAGATCAAAAAGTGGGATCAGGAAAATCCTCTGGAGATGCGCAGGAACAAGGGGATGACGCCGCAGATGATCATGGAGGGCTTAAATGAGGTTTATCCGGATGAGGTGACCTATGTGACGGATGTCGGCCAGCATCAGATGTGGGCGACCCAGTTTTTGAAAATGGATCCGAAAAAAAAGATGATCATTTCCGGCGGACTCGGAACGATGGGCTTTGGTTTTCCGGCGGCACTGGGTGCGAAGATGGGACATCCGGACCGGCCGGTGGTCTGCATCACCGGGGACGGCGGTTTTCAGATGAATATGCAGGAGATGGCGACCGCTATCATTCAGGGCACACCGGTGACAATCTGTTTGCTGAACAACTATTATCTCGGCATGGTGCGCCAGATGCAGCAGCTTTTCTACGGGAAACGGTATTCGGCTACATGCCTGCGCAGGAGAAAGGATTGTCCGGCGCATTGCAAGGGACCGAATGAGAACTGTCCCCCATATGTGCCTGATTTTATCAAATGGGCGGAGAGCTATGGGGCTCACGGCATTCGCGTGGAGAAGGAAGAGGACATTATACCTGCGCTTCTTGCGGCGAAGGAGCATACGGACGCGCCGACGCTGATCGAGTTTATGATTGCCACGGAGGAACTGGTTCTGCCGATGGTTCCGGGCGGAAAGCCGATGAGCACGATGATACTTAATTCATCCGTGCGTTAGGATTCACTATATATCGATCAGTATCAGGAGGAAATACAATGATGAAAGACAGATGGATTGCCCTATATGTGGAGAACGATGTGGGCGTCCTTGCCAAGATTTCCGGCCTTTTCGCCGGAAAGGCATATAATTTAAACAGTCTCACCGTGGGTACGACCGAGGATGAGGGTGTATCCCGTATGACGATTGCCAGTACATGCGACGATCTTACATTTGAACAGATCAAAAAGCAGCTGAACCGCATGGTAGAGGTCATCAAGGTTATGGATCTGACGGACACGCCGATTCATATGAAGGAAGTCATGTTCGCAAAAGTGAAAAAATGCTCTGAGACGGACAAGGCGGAGGTGTTCCGCATTGCGGAAGTGTTCTCCGTGCAGGTGGTGGATATCGGAACGGACAGTGTGCTGCTCGAGTGTATGCTGACCGAGCGTCGGAATAATGAACTGATCCGTCTGCTGAAAGCCAGATTTTCGGTTGTGGAGATCGTTCGCGGCGGCGGAGTGGCGATCGAGTCGATCAGCACTTCGTGCCGGTAAAATGTGATGATACCAGGGTCAAAAGATTTTTTGAAAAAATTTTGATATACATGAAAAAAGACTGGTAAAATAATTCGTTTTGCGGTATAAATGTAGGTAGACAGACGATAAAAATGAAGGAATTTTCATCAGAGCCTGCAAAAAGAATGATTATCCTTCATATATAGCAATGACTGCGAAGCAGTTGCTCCCGCCCGAAACGGGATGGGAACCTGTGATCAGGAGCAGTGTGCAGCAGTTCATAACAGAGAATCATACAGAAAGAAGGATCAGAATGGAAAAGAAAAATATCGATTGGGAGAATCTTGATTTTTCATATCGCGAGACAGATATGCGTTTTGTTTCCATGTTTAAGGATGGAAAATGGGATGACGGAACACTTACGCCGGATTCCAATATTGTATTAAATGAGTGCGCGGGTGTTTTCCAGTATGCGCAGACCGTTTTTGAGGGATTAAAAGCTTATGAGACTGTGGACGGCAAAGTAGTTCTTTTCCGTCCGGATCTGAACGCGAGCCGTCTGGCGGATTCTGCGCGCAGACTGGAGATGCCGGTTTACCCGGAGGATAAGTTTGTCGAGGCGGTGAAAGCGACGGTAAAGGCGAATATCGGTTATGTGCCGCCTTATGGCACGGGGGCTACTCTTTATATCCGGCCGTATGAGTTTGGCAGCAACGCCGTGATCGGCGTGAAGCCGGCGGATGAGTATATGTTCCGCGTTCTGACGACGCCGGTGGGACCGTATTTTAAGGGCGGCGTGAAGCCCCTGTACATCAAGGTTTCTGATTTTGACCGCGCAGCACCGCGCGGCACGGGCAATATCAAGGCGGGACTGAATTACGCGATGAGTCTTCATCCCATTGTGCAGGCACACAAGGAAGGTTTTACCGAGAATATGTATCTCGATCCGGCGACCCGGACGAAGGTGGAGGAGACCGGCGGCGCGAACTTCCTGTTTGTCACAAAAGAGGGCAAACTGGTAACGCCGAAGTCCGACAGTATCCTTCCTTCCATCACGCGCCGTTCCCTGATGTATGTGGCGGAGCACTATCTGGGTATGGAAGTAGAGCAGAGAGAAGTGTTCAAGGATGAACTGACGGATTTCGTTGAGATCGGTCTTTGCGGTACGGCGGCGGTGATTTCTCCGGTTGGCAAGATTTATGATCACGGAACGGATATCTGTGTGCCGAGCGGCATGAACGAGATGGGACCGGTGCTTGCGAAGCTGCGTGCGACTCTCGTGGATATCCAGGACGGTAAGCTGGAAGCACCGGAAGGCTGGATTCAGGAAGTGGAGTAAGTTGATTTTCATTATTATATTTAAATATGTAAAAACGGAGAATGGCAGGTTGCTGTTCTCCGTTTTTTGATGGG
>Ga0192243_10723_pt1 | contig 11087 bp, 11 predicted proteins | sample Koala_Koa27_K3_FD_131233 | JGI IMG/M metagenome (GOLD analysis project Ga0192243, IMG submission 131233) | Enriched cells from koala feces incubated with labeled cellulose particles, San Francisco Zoo, California, United States - Koala_Koa2-7_K3 ... | reverse complement strand
GACCACCAGCTCTCCGCGGCAGTATTCCTTCCGCCCCCGCCCGTAGATCACAAAATCTCCCTCCCGCAGAAACGGATTCATGGAATTTCCCGTCACCTTTGCACTTCCCATCCACAGGCACCAAAACAACCCCAGAAAGATCAGACACACCAGCGGGCAGAGTCCCGCAACCAGATACCTGCGCCTCCTCTTCCGTTTATGAAGCCGCGCTTCCCTGGCCAGATCCTCTCTCATCTGGCGGATCAGAAATTCATGATTCTTCTCATACCGTTCTTTCTGATGTTCAATCACCGCCAGAAGACGGTCCATATATTCCAGGACCTCCCCCTCCTCCACTCCCCACAGAGCGGTCTTAAACATTCGGTCAGGTCTCATGCTCGCTCCTGGTGAACCTCATACTCCGTCTCCACCGACATATCTAATGCGTCGGCGATGATTCTCTGAGTCTCCAGCCGCTTATTCCTCCCAAATATCACATCACACACCGTAGAATCCGCCATCCCAATCTTCCTCGCCAGATCCCGGTTCGTCATGTTCTGCTCCAAAAGCCGGATCTTGACCTTCATTCCAAACGGGGTGCAGCACTTACTTTTCCTCATCCAACACTTCCTCCTTTATCTCGTAAAAATTCGACTCCAAAAAGAGCCAAAAACCCTGATTCTATCAGCGTTTCAGCGTAAAAACAGGTGCGCGGAAAAGCAGACTTTTGCGCGCACCTGTGTTATAATAAAAATACGATTTTTTTATGTGGAAATTATACAAGAATGATAAAGAGAGTTTCAGATTCTTTGTATGACTTATACAATGTTTGAGGCATTAAAAAAGTGTGCGCAAAAGTCTACCTTTTTGCGCACATTTTTATCCATTTTTCTCTATTTAATCCAGGAAAATACTATGAATCCTTGGGGTTTAAACTTCAGGATTCCAGCGTTGTTTCATACTTTTTGATCACATTCATATAGCGGTCCTTGATCGTTTTTAATGCCACCACCGCCGCCTTGTGGGCTGGCGCCTGGAAACGGTCCAGTCTGTCCAGCATCAAATCCCAGTCGTCGATGATGTTGCATTCCTTCACCTGCGCCACGACAAAATCAATGGCAAGAGGATTCACCAGGTTGATATTGCCGTCCAGAATCTCTCCTGTCGTCACATCAATCATCAGTCCCAACGAAATATTTTTATACAGCGCCCCGCCGGATGTGTTGGTCGGCATCGTCGCATTGGCGGAAAAGTACATGATATTCTCATCATTCATCTGATACAAAATTTACCCCCCCCCCCCTGAAATTGTTTTTCTTGCTGTCTGTTTACCGGTTCTGATATGATAAGTTTACAGTTGAACTCCTCAAAAATCAACAAATAATTGACAGATGAAACACCACTTAGTATACTGAAGATAACAAAATATTTCTTGTATTATATCAAGAATCGGTATTTATGGCGGTTTGTTTCGTCTGTTCACAATCGAACTGAAATGTACGTTCTGCTTAGTAAGTATCCGACCTTCTGAAAGTATCACGACAGGAATTTTATTTGTGCAGCCGCAGGATAAAATGAAGGAGGTCTTATTTATGAACGTACTTGTCTGTAATGCCGGCAGTACCTCTCTCAAGTTCAAGCTCTTTGACATGAGGGACGAGAAGCTGCTGGCGGAGTCAAAGATTGAACGGGTGGGATCTGACGACGCCATTTTTTATTACCGGAATCTGATTACCGGCAGCCTGATCCATTTAGAAAAGCTGTCTGTCCCCACCTACACCGAGGGAATCCGCATGTTTTTAGACTGTCTGCTGGATGTAGAGACCGGCGTCCTCAAAAGCGCCGGGCAGATCGACCGCGTCGGCTTCAAAACGGTTCTGGCGAAGGGCTGTTACGGGGTCTGCGAGCTCACAGACTCCGTGATCCGGGCCATGGAGGAGATACTCTGCGTCGCCCCGGCTCACAACGGCCCTTATCTGGAAGCCATCGCCAGGTTCCGTGAGCTCCTGCCCGAAGCGGTGATGGTGGGAGCCTTTGAAACTGCCTTTCACACCACCATTCCCCTGGAGCGAAGGCTCTATCCGGTCCCCTGCGAATGGTACGAAACCTATGGGATTCAGAGGATGGGGTATCACGGCGCTTCCCACAGCTATATAGCGGAGACCATGGCCGCACGGTATGGCTTAAAAAGCCGGATCATCTCCTGCCATCTGGGCGGCAGCTGCTCTGTCTGCGCCATAGAAAACGGCGAGAGCCGCGATACCTCCTTTGGCTTTTCTCTCCAGACAGGCGTATTTCACGCCAACCGGGCCGGAGACGTGGACGCCTATCTCTTTCCATTTCTGATGAGCAAGGGGCTCTCCGTGGAGGAAATCTGTGACGGGCTCGACAAGCGCGGAGGACTCCTCGGTCTGTCCGGCATCAGCGGAGATTTGAGAAAGATCCAGCAGGAAAGCTCCAATCCCCGGGCACGCCTGGCCGTCGGCTGCTTCTGCGAGAGTATTGTCAAATACATCGGCTCCTTCTACGCGGAGCTTGGCGGCCTCGATCACCTGGTATTCACCGGCGGGATCGGCGAGAATTCACCGGATATCAGAGAGCGGGTGTGCAGCCGCCTTCGTCACATGGGGATCGTGATGGACTTTGAGAGGAACCGGACAGAGAAGCCGGATTCCGTCATCTCAGCCGACGGCTCCCCTGTCGGAATTCACGTTATCGCCGCCAACGAGGAGCTTGGTGTTGCGCGGAAAACCTTTCGCTTGAAGTTATAGCCCAGAACGCAGAAATACCTCAAAAAGCGGTTCCGGCCGGCATATCCATATACCGGCCGCAAGCCGCCTTTTGAAGCTTCTCATCTTCCCCTTATATATGCCCCGATTCCCAGATAGAGTCCCAGCCCCATCTCCTTTCCCGAGCTTCCCCCCACCGCACAGAGCTTTGCCAGCGCTTCCCTTAAATCGCCCTTGCCCTCCACGGCCTCCATCACCGTCTCCATAAGCTGAAAATCCTTTCCACCGGCCGAGGCCCGCAGATATGCGGCGCTGATTTCTCCTGTCTTTTGGCCGCACAGATGCAGGATGCTGTCTCTTAGATATCCTCCAAACCGGCCTCCCTGTCCCTCCATGCGAAGCACTCCATAGCAAAAGCCCGACAGAAAATCATCCCCGGAGGGCGTCAGACCGATTCCCAGACCCAGAAGCTTTGAGACACACTGCTCCACCGCCTCCCTGTCCGGATCGGCGGCATTGGCAATCAGTTCCCGGACAACCGGAGCCGCATACGTGCAGAAAGGGGCTCCAAAGAAGGCCCCGTCCCCAGTTCCTGCCACTGACACGATCTCCCTTAAAAGCTTGCCTGCTTCCAGCCATCGTCCATAATCAGGCGTGCAGGCCCGCGGAGTGTCCGGTTTTCGCTGCGAAGTGATTGGTGTCATAAAAGTGACCGCAGCTTCCCCCTTCCCAAAGACAAATCCGTCTTTCTCCGCGCGGACCGGCATACCGATGAACATCCGATCTTTGAGAGCTTCGATCTCCTCCGGCCCCAGTCCCGCCGCAAAGGGGATACCTCCCATATCTCTGCGGCAAAACAAGAGCAGCTGGTTTCCGGGAAACCGCAGATAAAAAGAAGTGCTGTAAATCCCCGACACCTCCCCCTCTCCGCCTTCCCTCATGAGCTGCTGCACGTCCTCACCCAATCTGCTGCCGGCACATATCATATCCTCTCCACACCCCTTTCAGCTCCATCGGAATCTGAGCTTGCTCCGGTGCTCAGGAGACCTCCACTGCCTCTGTAAGACAGCCGCCTTCTCCCTTCCACAGCACCAGATTCTTCTTCCACTTCTCGTCATCCTTCAACGGGTAATCCGTTCGGAAGAATACGCCTCTGCTCTCCTTCCGCTCCAGCGAAGCGGTCAGCTGCAGTCTGGCGAGGAGAAGCATATTTTCCAATATCCGGCAGTCTCCGTAACGCTTTACCCGCCCGGCCTCCTTCTCCAAAATCGCGATATGCTCCAACCCTCTTTCCATCTCTTCCCCGCTTCGGAATATCCCGAGAGCCTTTCCGATCTCCGTCTGCGCCTTTCCGATCAGTTCCCGGCCGTCCAGACTGCTTTCCGACGTCTGCCGGCCATAACACTTGCAGCGAGCCTCATATTCCCCGGCCAGCTCTGCTGCCTTGATCCTAGTCTTCTCCCTGTCCCCTCCGGCGAGCCGCAGAACGGCGTTTCTGCCTGCGATAGGACCGAAGGTATAGATTTCCGCCCCTGCATTACCTCCCAGCCGGTTGGCTCCGTGGAGGCCGCCGATCACCTCCCCCCGCCGCATACAGACCTCTCACCGTGGTTTCACAGTCTCCATTGACGACGGTTCCTCCTAAAAATGTGTGCGCCGCAGGAGCGACCTCGCAGGCTTCCTTCGTCATGTCGATTCCCGCCGCCATGGCCGGTGCGGAGAACAGACTGCAGTCCACCAGCACCCGTTCCTTCGGCAGAGCCGTCACATCAAAGAAAATCCCTCCGTGAACCGTCCCTCTGCCTGCCGCGATCTCCCTCACAATCGCCCTGGCAAGCTCACCCTTTTGAAGCCGGTAGCCTGGTTCATCATGTAACAAAAATTCCTCTCCCCGGCTGTTTAACAGCTTTCCCCCTTCATTCAGCATGGTGGTGACGATAATCCGCCCCTCCAGCTCTTTCGGATATACAAAACAACAGGGTTCAAACTGCATAAACTCCATATCCACCAGCTTTGCCCCTGCTCTGTAAGCCATGGCATAACCGTCCCCGATAAGCGCCGGGGGATAGGTTGACACCGGATGAACCGCACCGCAGCCGCCGGAAGCCAACACGACCGCCCCTGCGGCTATGGCCGTGAACTCGTCCGTCCCCAGCTTCAGACCGCAGGCCCCATAGACCCGGTTGTCCTCCGCCAGAAGATCGGTTATCCTGACGTCTGACAGAAAGCGAACGCCCTTTTCCAGACATGCCTGGCGGAGAAGTTTTAAACTGACGGCCCCGGTGATTCCCTTGTGGTGTACGATTCTGGGATAAGCGTTTCCCAGCGCCTGCATTCCGTTGTAGGTTCCGTCAGGATTTTTGTCAAATGTCAGGCCCAGCTCCTCCATATATCCGATCCGCTTCACCGACTCCGCCGCCAGAATCCGTGCCAGCTCTGTCCGGTTGATCCCCTCGCCGCTTTTTACTATGTCCTCAAAAAACTGCCCGCCGTCGTCATCCGGATGCACAGGGGCGTTGAAGCCCATCACCTCCGCGGAGGCGCAGCTCTTCCCCTTGCTGGCAACTACAACCCCGGCTCCTGCCCGGGCGGCCTCCAAAGCGGCGCACAGCCCGGCGATTCCGCTTCCTATAACCAGAATATCCGTATTGATCATGTTCTGCCCTTCCCCTCTACTCAACTCCGTATCTTTTCAGAAACGCATACATGGCATCCAGATACACCTTCATCGGAAATCTTGCGATTCCTGCGCCGATCTGTCCGCCCTCCTTTGAGATAATACCTCCGTGGCAGACCGGTGTGATCCCCGTCTCCACCACCCTTCTGATATCGATCCCGATGGGCGGGCCCGCAAAGTCCAAAAGCGGAATCGGATAGTTGTAATTGGTTCCGACCGCAATCGCCTTCATCTCCTCCGACTGGCGGATTCCGTCCCGGTAGGTGCCTCCCCGCAGCTGCATGACCGAGGGGGCCGCGGCTCCTGCAAAAGCTCCCATGCCCACCACCTCCGTGATCGTACTGTCCCCCGTGTAGGGACTGGCGTCCTCGTCTCCCCACTGCGGTGAAAAGTAAGCACCTGAGAGCCGCGGAGCCGGGCAGGTAAACCACTCGTCTCCCAGCGCGGCGACTTTCAGCCCCGTGTCCACGCCTCCCGAGGCGATACAGGTGACGATGGTAGAATATTCCGTACCCTTCACTGAGCGGATCGTACTCATGGCGCTGGCCATCCCCAGGGGATGAAACCACCTCTCCGATCCGGCAAACTGGTCCATACAGTAGGCCATCGTCTCCCGATCAAGATCCGAGTGCGCCAGCATAGGCCCGATCTCCCCCAAAAGCAGGAGGCCCGCCGCCGTCTGTCTGGTGTGAATCTCATCATTCATCTGAAGGGACCGGGCGATAATTCCCTTGATTCCGATCCCCCGTTATCTCTCAGCACCTTGTCCACCGCAGGCGCAAAGACCCTGGTGATCCTGTTTAATGTCTCCTCCACCTCGTCGTTGTAGACGCCCCACACGCCGAGTCCGACACGGCCCTCAAAGGGGAGGCAGTAGCCCTCCGATCCGGTGTTGGCATCCCGGCAGATATTCACCGGCATGGACGCCGTAATGATCCCGGCCCCGCCCCCACAGCGGCAAAATCATAGCAGGAGTATACTTCGACCCGGCCGCTTTTTAAAAGCTCCTCCGCCTCCTCCTTCGTCGCCGCCAGCTTCTCATGAAGCACGCCGCCCACAATCCCCTTTTTGTGGATGCTCCCCAGCTTTTCATAAGGCAGAGGCGGTCCCGAGTGGAGGATGTAGTTCTCCCTCATCCCCGGCAGCACCTCGATGGCCGGGCGGATTCCCACCCACACCGGATCGGCGGTCAGCATCCGCTCCAATACCTCCTGGTTGGCCTCCTCGATCCTGCCGGTCAGCCCTGTCTCGTCGCAGCGGCGCAGAAGTCTGATCAGGCGGGCATCCGCCGGAGGTCTCCACTCCACCGCGTATACGGGCACATTCTGTCCCCTGAGGCCATCGCAAAAGTTCTGCGTGCCGATATTAAAAACCGACAATTCCTGTGAAAACAACTGCCTGCTCATCACCTCACCCCTTTCCCGCCGCTATCAGGCCCGCATAGAGAGCCGCCCTGGCGTTACATAAAAATACCTTCACCCCCAGCGCCTCCAGCCTCCGCTTCTGGTCCTCATAGCCCTGAGGGTCGGAATCGGTGCCGCAGAGCGCGCACACAAGGCTGATATGTCTTCCCGCCGTTTCCTGACACTCCCTGATCTCTCCAAGGGCCGCCTCCACCGTTCCCACCGGGTCCTCGTGAATCCCATACCCCAGCAGCAGATCAAACAGAAGCACCGCGGTCTCCGGGTCCGTCCCCTCCTGGATCAGCCGTTCCTCCAGGATAGAGGGATCGATGACCGGATGCGGCCTTCCCACCGTAAATGTCTCGTCCCCCATATCCACCAGACTATTGCCGACGCTCCGGCGCGGATCGTCAAGCGGAATCGCACCGGCAAAGTTTAGATTGGAATGCAGCTGCGGCACGATGGTATTTAACAGCAGCGCAGCCTCCTCACTGTGAGTTCCTCCGCAGAAAAGCCCTCTTAGATACCGCTGCCCCGGCTGCTTCTTCTCAGCCTCCGAAAGGGCCTCCGCCTTCAGCTCCCTGACCGTATCCGCCACAAAATCCCTTTGGGGAGGTATCTTCCCCTCATCCAGCGTGACCGCGGCGACGGCTGCCTCCTCTAAATCTGCTGCACAGAACGCCCCGGACGCCTCGATCTCCTCCCTGCTTCCTCCCAGGAAAAAGATCACAACCGGCTTACTCACCTGTTTCACTCTCTCATAGATTTCTCTCCCGACAGCCGGGTGCGGCGGCTTCGAGATCAGCACGATCACACGGGTGCCGGGATCATGATCCAGATAGTCGATCCCCCGCAGCATGGTGCTTCCTCCCACCTGCTCCGATAAGTCTCTCCCTCCGGTGCCGATGGCCTCGGATACGCCTCTCCCCATATGGTCAATCAGGACACAGACCTCCTGAATCCCGCTTCCGCTGGCTCCCACGATTCCGATGGTTCCTCTCCTGATCTTGCTCATAATTCCCAGGGAAATGCCGCCGATCACCGCAGTTCCACAGCCGGGCCCCATGACCAGCAGGCCGTGATCCGCTGCATACTGCTTCAGTCTGACTTCCTCCTCTATGGGGACATTGTCGCTGAACAGAAAGACATTCAGCCCGGCCCTCAGCGCCGCAAACGCCTCGTCCGCCGCATACTCTCCCGGCAGCGAGATCACCGCCAGGTTGCTCTCCGGGTGCCGTGCCGCCGCCTGTTCTATGGTCCGAAAGCTCTCCGCTTCCTCTTTTGGGCCGCTGCCCTGGGAGTCCGTCAGCTGCCAGAACAGCTCCTCGGCTTTCTTGGCCTCCCCGGCTTCCCCCACATCCAGAGAGATGATCAGACTTCCGGGGCCGGCGTCCCGGGCCTTTTGCGTCAGCGCCCCCACCTCCTTTAAAACCGATTTATTGACCTCCGTCCCCATCACCAGGACCGCATTTCTGACGCCCGGGGCTTTTTTTAACTCCCGCCCGGCCTTCATCAGAAAGATGGAGTCAAAGTAAACATTGTCTCTGACAATTGTATAGATCATAAGCCATTCTCCTGTCCGCTCTCAATTTCCGGCTGAGAGAACCCCTCCCTTTAAGATTGATCCCACAGTCTTTTGATAAATTCCCATCCATCCCCTGTCGTATTCCAGCTTCAGGGCGGCCCTGCTCAGCCGTTCCTCAATCACGCTCTCGTCCACCTCCAAAGTCAGGGTTCTCCTGTCGATATCGTAGGAGATGATATCCCCGTTCTCCACGATCAGCAGCGGTCCGGGAGCCGCCGCCTCCGGGGAAACGTAGCCGATACAGGCCCCCTCCGTGGCTCCTGAGAACCTTCCGTCCGTCACCAGAGCGACCTTACCGTTCAGTGGACTTCCCGCCAGCTCCGACGTAAACCCGAAGGTCGTCACGACGCCGGGGCCTCCCTTGGCCCCCTGCATGCGGATCACGACGATGTCGCCCGCCCTGACTTCCCCGTTTCTAAGTCCTGCTATGGCTCCAGCACTGCTGTCGTAGACCCGCGCCGGGCCGCGAAATGCCATCAGCTCCTGGGGCACCGCCGACATCTTCACCACCGCGCCGTCCCTGGCAAGATTCCCCCGCAGCACCGCCAGCGCGCCGTTTGCGTCCACCGGATCGTCAAGAGAGCGGATGATCTCCCGGTCCTTCACCACCGCTTCCCTAACCAGCTCGCCTCTCGTCCTCAGGCTGACCGTCAGCGCATCCTCATGCACAAACGTCTCAAACTGTTGAAACAGTGCGTCTAAGCCTCCTGCCCGGTCAAAGTCCTCCATCACATAGGGACCGTTGGGCGAAACCGCCATAAGAAGCGGTATCTTTTCGCCGGCCCGGTCGAAGCTGCCGATACAGTCGAAGTCCTTTAGCTCTGCCTCCGTAGCCACTGCGGGAATGTGCATCAGCGAATTGGTGGAGCCGCCCATAGCCATACAGGCCATGACCGCATTTTCCACAGAATCCTCCGTGATGATCTTCCTCGCCGTGATATTGCATTCGACCAGCTTCATAATCTGTTTTCCCGCCTCATAGGCGATCTTTTTCAGCTCCCCGGACCGGGCACAGGTGGTGGAATTGCCCGGCAAAGTCATGCCCATGGCCTCCGCCACGATGCACATGGTGTTGGCCGTTCCCATCATCGGGCAGGCCCCCGGTCCGGGGCAGGCATGGTCGATGATCCCCATGCACTCTTCCATGGTGATCTCCCCGGAACCGACCTTCCCCACGCTTTTTCCCACATCCACAAAGGATATCCTGCGGCCGTCGTATTCTCCTGCCACCATATAACCGCCGGTCACCAGAATCGCCGGTATATCCAGCCTTGCCGCCGCCATTAAGTAAGCCGGGACAATCTTGTCGCAGGTGGCTAAGAGCACCATGGCGTCCAACTTATAGGCTTCCACCTGTACCTCCACCTCGTTGCATATCAGATCGCGGCTCGGCAGGATATACTTGGCGCCTGTCAGCGCGATGCCGTCGCACAGACCGATGGTGGAGAGGTGATACGGGGTGCCTCCCGCCTCCTTCACGCCCTTTTCCACCTCCGCCGCCAGCTCCCTCAGATGTATATGCCCGTTGTTGATATCGCTGTAGGAATCAATGATGGCGATCTGAGGTCTCCCCAGCTCCTCATCCGACTTCCCCAATCCCTTCAACAGAGACCTTCTCTCCGCCCATTCCACACTGAATGGGACTTCACTTCTCAATTTTTGATTCATATTGTCCCCACCACTTTTTTCGTTTTATTTTTCAAATACAGAATTAAAAATACAGCCACAGCCAGGAGATCGGTTCCAAGTCCGGGAGTGATGGCCGCCAGCGCGGCGCAGCCGGCTAAAAGCCGCTCCCACGGCCTGATCTTCCTCATAAAATACCCCTCCGTACACACGCTCAGAAGGAAGATCCCCAAAAGCGGGGAGAGTGCCGCGTACAGAATCTGAAACGCCCCGGCGTCGATCATCAGAATGTGCGGGTTAAACAGGAACAAGTAGGGCACCACGGTGGGCAGCCCCATCCCCATGACGATGGAGAGCAGCATCACCAGAAACGCGGTCAGCAGCAGATTCCCCTGTCCGATCTTTAATATGTAGTTTCCAAGTATGGTGCTGATCCCCGTCAGCGTGCAGACACCGATGACAAAACCCACGCTGGCGCAGGATACCGCCACCGATACGCAGCGCTTCGCGCCGTTTTCCAAAGCCCACACGATATCCCGAAAGCCCAGTCTGGTCTCCTTTTTTTAAGGCCGCCGCAATGATGACCACCACGATTCCTATGGAACCGGCGTAAAGCGGCGTGAAACGCTTGACCAGCAGCACGATCACCACCAAAAACGGGATGATCAGATGGCCCCGCTTTTTCATCACTTGTAAGGCATTAGGCAGATTTTCTCTGGAAAGCCCCTTCAATCCCAGCTTTTTGGCCCTGAAATGAACACATATGAACAGGCTGAGGTAGTAAAGAGCCACCGGTATCACCGCCGCCTTGATGATCTCTATGTAGGCGATTCCCAGATAGTCGGCCATGATAAATGCTGCCGAGCCCATGATCGGCGGCATCGGCTGCCCGCCGGTGGAAGCCACCGCCTCCACCGCCGCCGCAAATTCCTTGGGATACCCCGTATCCTTCATCAGCGGGATGGTAAATGCCCCCGTGGTGACCACGTTGGCAGCCGCCGAACCGCTGATGGTTCCGAAGGCCGCGCTGGTGACCACGCTCACCTTGGCAGGTCCTCCCACCGCGCCGCCCGCCAAAGCCATGGCGA
>Ga0192243_10721_pt1 | contig 11105 bp, 17 predicted proteins | sample Koala_Koa27_K3_FD_131233 | JGI IMG/M metagenome (GOLD analysis project Ga0192243, IMG submission 131233) | Enriched cells from koala feces incubated with labeled cellulose particles, San Francisco Zoo, California, United States - Koala_Koa2-7_K3 ... | reverse complement strand
TTACGCCCCCTTGACCCTACCGTCGTCTCTGCTGTTGGGTAATCAAGCCCAGCTAAGCTGGATTCTATTAAACTTTTACTCGGATGTGTTCAACTTGCACTTACAATTTTCGTTTTTTTTGTAATATTTTATCCCTTTATGCACTGTCTGTTTAAGCTGGTCAAAGGCCATGTTCAACTCTCCCAAAAGAATATTTATACTTGCTCCGACACAATTACTAATGATATTTTAGCAAGTTTCTCCCCCATTTACAAGGTGTGTCAGTGATATCAAAGCCGAGGCTTAGCGAAATTCATTAAATATTTTTTTTAATAATAGGGATCTCGTCCCTCCTTATTATGGCATCTTCAAGATAATATGTAATATTTTTAATAACCATATACCATGGGACAAGCCTGATATACCTGTTTTCTATATTTTCTTCAACTATGCTGAATCCCCACATAGTTTTCCAATAACGATAATCCTCAATGCGGCTAGGCAGAATAATTCCCACAATAGCATTGGCGTGACTTATGCGCTTGTTTCTTGTCTCTTCACGCAGCGAATATCTTATTTCCCAAGGTATCCACTGATCGCGTTCTTCTTTATAAAATTCCATCATATTGGGAGAAATAAACAATGCCGTAATAGAACTGTCATGCATTCTATCTTTCAGTTTATCCAATATAGTATATAGTATCATCACTATATTCCGACAGATCCTCATCATTATTTTCGCCTTTAAAAATATGGCCGGCCGCTTCCAGCACTGTTTTAAATTTATTAACATAATCTCTGACTATTATTTTATGTGGACAAAACTGTTCAACGCTGTCATCCCAGTATTTATACGAGCTGGAAACTTTGTAACCCATGAATAGTCCCACTTTTTTACCCACAGTTTAATGTAGCTAATATTCCACACTGATATATAAACAATACTCCATAAAATCTCAATACTGATCGTGTCAAGATTGCTCTCCACCACGTTTTTCTTTCTTTCAACTCGTCGGGGATTTTCAGGCTATAATTTGCTACCATTACTCCACCATCACTTTCAAGCCCCGCAACCACATCATATAAACACCGATATCTTTTCTCCAAAAGAAAATAGCATGCATCAATTATTAAAAACAACGTATCAACTGTCCATAAAACTATGAAAAAACGTACATTCTCTGGCTTTATATCTCGTGCTGTATAAAAAGTGATCAACGCAACAGTCAGAGTAATACACCACGATTTCGTTTGAAGAGAATTCTGTCCCATGCGTGTAACAACAGATTGAATGAAACCGAGATGTGTATCTTTTGTCCTGTTTTCATACTGTATGCACATATTTTCTCCTCCCACATTATTACTTTTCATCTTTACACCTCCAAATAAATTGAAAACTTTTTCTGAGCTTCCTTGCTGCTATTATAACAAAAAACATTCAGGAAAGTGTGACACACTTTCCTGCTTTAATCAGTAATATATAAAAATTTCAACGAAAAGCAAGCATAAAATGGAAAAATTTATCCATAATACCACTGTTAGCTTAACATAACCATAATTTATGCCTATCTTTCCAAATTTTATATCAATATCCTGTGTTTTTTGTTGACATATGCTAACCATGGTGCTATACTTATTATATACGGAAACTTCTTTCAGATGCGACCTTCCCCGGCACATACTTTCCAAGGGGTTTCCGTTTTCTATGCCCTATGCATATTAAAAGGCCTGATTGCTCATCGGCAACCGGCCTTTTCTATTTATCAAACTTTATTTCTTCATCCCCAGAAACATTATCCTCAAAGGACCGTAATCCGTATCAAATATTTTCTTTTCCGCACTCTTTGGGGAAACAAGTAATGCCTCCGCGACCTCGTTGGCCGCCGTTTTTATTTCCAGACCGAAAAGGTCTTCTGCCTCTTCCTGCCCTATCATTTTCCCGTCCAGTTCGAACATTGCCGTAGGCACGAGCTGCGCAATCCTTCTTTTATGTTCCCGCCAGTTGATGTTAGGCGCAAAATCAAAGGTAGTGTCAAAAAAACCGCTCCTTATAAGGGGAGGCGCGTCACGTACTATCTTAAGCGTCCCCTTATCCGTTAGGTTTTCCTCTTTCCCCCGGGCCGCAAGGAAAATGTAATTCTCAAGGTCATTACCAAAAATCTTCTCAGCCTTTACTGAAGATATCCTCTTCCCGTTCAGGAAATACCCTCCCGATGACTTAATGTCAGCCACAATCTCCAGCACACTGCCTATGGATGCTTCCGCCTTCTGCTTTGCCTCGGCCGCCCACATGGCATCGAGTTTTTCCTTCCATTCCCCGTAGCGGGCTTCATTTACTCCCTTGTCCATTGGATCAAATACGCGGGCCATACGCTCATCTCCTTAAGTAAAGTATACTAGACACCCGCCAGTCTGTCCATAACCTTATGGCACCTTTTGGTAACGCATCCCCTGAAAATGGATCCGCCGTCCCCTTTCAGGGAACTTTTGCAACAGCCCGCCGGGAAATGCCGTATTTCTTCCTGTTTTATAGAACATATATTTTTGAATATTAACGCCGGCATAAAATATACCTTTAACCATTAATAGAAGTGGGAGTTCCAATTTAGTGAACCCGCAGTTTCAGAAGCCGTAAATCCTTTTTAGGGCATATTGACAAACCTATATTCGTATGATATACTTCAAAAACAATAAAAATTTTATGTATTTTGTAAACAATTCACGACCTTACAAAATCTCCCCGCCATGGAGCGCTACACAGGCAATATAAAAAAGAAAGATGAAGGAAATGCAGACAGACAGCAGATAGATTGAAGATTCCCTGAAAGCCGGGAGCATAAAAATTTCCCGCAGCAACCGCAAGGTCTCCGATGAAGACATTATTGAAGGGCTCAAGGCGGCATGCGGCAACCTTACCAGAACGGAGGTCTGGCTTCTTGAAAACAAGGGAATAACCGTATCGGACAGGTCCTTAAGCAAAAGGACGAAAAATAACCCGGCACTCGGGCAGGCGCTTGCGGAAAACCTTGAAGCGGCCCAGGCCGCAAGGGAAAACCGCAGGGCTAGGAAAACAGTGGAAAGGAAAGGCCCCCTTAAGACGGAACCCCTGCCGAATGTATCTGACGATATCATAGCCATCACCTTAAGGAAAACAGGCGGACGGCTGAGATCCGCAGCGGCCTACATAAAAAAGTTCTGCGATATCGAACTTACGCCGGACTATCTTTGCCGCCGCGTGGCAAAGAGCAGGAAGCTCCAGGCCATAAAACAGGATGTGCAGGATTACATGCTTGATCTTGCCGAATACCATCTCATACGCTCCATAATAAACGGAGACCTGAGGAGCGCCATGTTCTACCTGAAAAACCGCGCCCAGTCGATGGGCTACGGCAACGGCGCCTATTTCGACAAAAGGGAAAAGGAGCTTAATGAACGCGAGAAAAAGCTCAGGGCAATGGAAGAGGCGGTCCAGGAGCGCGAAAAATTCGAGGATTTTCTTGAAACCATCACTCCGGAGGAAGTGGACAAGCTTTACAGGAAGCTCTTTGTAAATTAACAGCCGCGTAAAATACGCCTAACCCTTGACAGGACGCGCTTTAGGCGCTATAATTCAAATATAATTAAATGTCGTTTTAAAAGAAACTTACCGTTAACCATTATTCATTACTTCTTTTAAAGCCGCAGACATACATACGGTTAGAACCTTTTCTGGCTGCAACGGACAGCTATATTCCCCGCCTGCAGGCCTTACGTGTTCGTGTAATTATGATGGCTGCTGTTTATTGCGCTTTGGATACGGCAATGGTAAGTTATTTTTATGCCCTTAAAGATGCCGCCATCCGTTCCCTTAAGGCGCGAAGTGTTAAAGAGGTATAAACATGAATCTCAAAGACTCTTTACGTTACCCGAATTTCCTCGACAAACTCATGAAATCAGCATCAGACAACATTAAAAACGCAAACCACGGACTGAAGCTAACGAAGATCCACCACAGGAAGAAAATGAACCCCATCGTGGAAGACCTCTCGGAAAACGCACAGCTCGACCAGAATTTCTACCCGAACGATGACGTGGTCGCCTTCATGGCAGACCTTATGGAAGAAAGGAGGAAACTCACGGAAGCCACTACTCTGGGCAAGGCGGGGATTAAATTTGACATTGACGCCGCAGTGGAAGCAAATAAGTTCCGCCAGAGCCTTGCAGGTTCCATAAGGAGCGTGCTCCGCTTTACGAAGGGCCAGTACAAGGAAAAAGTGTTGGGGTATAAATTCAATAATGACGGCAACCAGGCAACCTACTATTACGAAATAGATGTCTTAAGTGAATAAGCCTACGATAAACCAGACGCGAGGAAGACCATGAAAAGCATGATCTACCTAGCGGACAAAGTATCGGGGGAGAAATAGATGCCGCCATGCTCACGACACAGGTGGAATATGATGTACCCTGCGACGTGAACGTCACCTTTGAGGATGCAATGGAAGAATTCCTGTCAGAAAAATAAAATCTAAAACACCTGCCAGCCTTCCCCTTTCTGGAAGGCGGTCTGTACCGCCTGACGTACGCTGAAGATAAAAGCGGTTTCCCTCGGATTATATGGAAACCGGCGTGTAAATGGAAGCCCCCTGCACCCTGAAAGCCTTAAGCCTGACGCACGCAGCAATCCTCTTTGCACGTACTTAAAGCGCGTCTGCCTCTGACCAAAGGATAACGTTGCTAATGCCGCAGGATGTGGTATCTTGCCGAACCGGCAGGCTCGTCAGCAATGCAAATCACCGCCGGACGTCTCCAGATTACAGGAAACGCAAAACGCCATGCAGATCCATCCGCCACTCCGAAATTACGAAACCCCATGCGGCCATATGCCGCACACCATACACCATTCCGGGGTTCTGCCACAACCACCAGAAAACGCCGTATTGAAGGCAGGTTACTGGTCCGCTTTTCCCGGAAGGGTAAGGCTGGCAGTTTTATACTGGAAAAAACAGCGCATATATGCAGAAATTTTTAATAGCAGGCGTGAAAATAACATAAAACCCTGGTGCTTTTGCACCGGGGGTTTCGTGTCTCGCCTTATTTTCCTCATCTTTCTTCCGCCGCACCGTCAATCACTTCAACGACCTGGAGTTCCATGGGATCAGGTGCCGCTACCATCCTGAGGCCGAGGAGCAGGGTTTCCGTTATGGCCCTTGCCTCCCTGCTTTCAGTGTTTTCCACTGTAAGCTCGCTCTTACCGAGCAGCACCCCGTCACCGTGATCCGTGGCCGCCTGCTTTTCGTTAAAGCCCCTCAGCCCGATCTCCGCAAAGTTCACCAGGGCTCTCGTCTTAAAGCCAAAACCTCCTCCCGCGTGTCCTTTTATGCTATACCTGTAAATGGGTTTACCTTTTCCGTGCCTGTAAAAAACCGCCTTAATCATTATTATCCTCTCCTTCCCTTTCCTACCTGCCGCTTTTTATGCCTACCTTCACGGCCTCCGGGGCATTCTTCTCAAGATCCTGGAGCGTAAGGCGGAGCGACCTTGTAATAGCAATGCTCTCCCGCCTGCCGGGCCTTGCTATCTCCATGTCATAGAGACTGGTCAGGGGACCTCCCGTTTTCGGCTCCCACTGGTCATCCGGGTTAAATTTCTGCAGCCCGAAGTAAGCCGCGTTAAAAAATGTTTCCACGGCCTGCGTAATCGGCAGGAGCGTCTTCCCCTTCGCCTTCACCCTGTAAAATGGCTTTCCCGGCCATTCATTGTACAAAGTTACCTTAATCATGTCCATCATCCTTCCTTTTACCAAGCTATGTCGTTCTTTTAGTGACATTTAATTTACAATTACCATACAATATAAGTTATCATGTTTAATCCTCCTGCCATTTTTTGACCTGCCCCGCTATCCGTAGTCCGTAGTGCGGTATGCCGTTTTTGCTTTCTTCCGCTTTTTTAGCGCTTTCCGCATCATGACGCATCATCTCCTTTATGTATTCATAATATAATTTTGTGGGTTACTTTGTCAACCAAATTATTTACATTGTTCTTATATTTCATAAATTTTTCACATTGATAGCCGCGGATAGCCGCTATCAGGAACGTGGGAGACAAAAAAAGGCAAACGGAAACGCCTTCTTATCTGATGGAAATACGGCCCCATGACATAAATTTTGCCAAAACGCGCTTTATGTTATAAAATATAGAAAGCATGACTGGAGGAAAAACAATGGAATACAAAAACAAAATCTCACTGCACATCCCCCACTATGCCTGGGACGGGAGACTGAAACCCATAAACTACAAATGGTTTAAGTGCGAGCTCGTTGCCACGCTTTCGGACATAGGGATTGACAGCTGCTTTTCCGTTGCCGCTGACGGCTACTATAAGGGCCGGGGGTTTGAGGAAGAGGTCCTTACCGTATTCTGCAATAACCCTGGTGCAGTCGTGAAGGCCATGACGGATACCTTCAGACAGTGCAACCGTGTAATGCACCAGTCTGCCTTCACCTATGAGCTTAACGGCACGCTTCACATTATCCCCCTTACGGAGGAAGAAAAATGACCGATTTTTATAAGGTACACGAAAAGGACAAGACCTGGAGGGTAAAGGATGATTCGAACAAAATCCTCGTTTCCTTCGATAAAAAGAAAATCTGCAACCTCTGGATCGATTACCCTTTTGCAATGACGGATTGGGAAATAAGGATCCTTGATAAGGAGCACCATTTCTAGGCGAGGTTTTTTGCCCACAGGAAGGAATACCCGAAGCCGAAACCCTTTGCGCCGGAAGAAGCGGCGATAGAATTTTTGAAGGCCATTAAAAACCGAAAAGCGTAAAAATAGGAAACGCCTGCACCATAACGTGCAGGCGTTTTTTCAGTAATTGTTTCCCTTAAAACATTTTTTGTAGGAGATTATTATTTTCTGTCGAATAGCTCTATATGGCAAACCGTTAATAACATTCATGGTTTTGAGACGGATATGGTTTGCGGTGGAGATTCAGGTGTTTGATCGATGTTCCAGCCATATTGAGACTAACCTCTACCTCATTGATTTTTTTGCGTCACCGCAAGCCCCGTATCCGCCGCAGGAGAGAGAAAATGACCGGAAAGGAAATTACCCAGGAAAGCCTGGATAAGGCACTGAAATACCATAACCTCCTGAAAGAGGAAATGGCAAAGAACGGCGGCGATTTCCATAAAGCTATTGCCACGCTCCACGGGATCCACACGAAACAGAAGCTCGTTTTTGACGATGAGGAAAAAATCGAACGGGCCAAATATTACCACGCCCTCATAACAGATGAAATGGCAAAAAACGGCGGCGATTTTAGCAAGGCCCTTGCCGATATCCATGGAGCCCATGCAGGAAAAAGAAAAGATTAATTTTATCTGTCGCCCAAATTGCTTACATTTGAAATCATAAAAAGTAACCTGTAAAAAAATCACCCTAGAGGAACCTTCCTCAGGGTGATTTTATTTAATCTTCATTTATTTCCTTCTATAGCTTTATCTCTTCCACCTTTACTCCTATCTTTGCTGTATGCCCTTTTGCCCCGGAGTAAAGATAAATACCATAGGTATCCTAAACCTTATCAGGCGTAGTAAATATCCACTTCTGCCTTATATCGCTGTTAGCTTCAAATAACGATCGCAAACAGCTTTGTTCTTCGACATATTCTGTAGAGTCATCTGTATGAAGGAATCTTTCACTCCTGACAGCTTAGTGCTATCTAGTGTCAATGTATATGTCTTGTTGGATTCTAGGTTGCCGCATACTACCTCGAACTTGTTATTGTTTTTCCCCTCTGCCCGTATCTCCATATTTCCGAAATCTTGTATGGAACCCAGCGGTTCGGCGAGAGCAGAAAGATACTCCTCAACACCAAAATTATATATATTACTGCTGCTTATATTTACATACATAAGCACAATATCCGGTTTAATTTCTTCATGTTATTGAGCAAAAATTACTCCTGGATCATATCTTACATCAATATCATAAACTTCTTTAAATTGCGTGGTTAGGAAATATTCTGGGATTGCCTTAAAAGAACATCTTGTAATTAAAAGCTTCTTATCATTTTTCGCTTTAGTGTTAATAGCGACCCTTAGCGGATAACCATCATACGTATAAATGTTATATGGGATCACTCCAAAATAATCTTTTCGCTTCGCAGGACCCATATCTAAAATATTGTTCCGATACTCCCAATTTGTAGCATTTCTTCGTAATCTGGCATAAGAATACTTTGTTTCAAACTCTGGCTGATATATCGGGAAATCATCGATATCAGTATAATCCTTGCCCACCCTTTTACACCAACTTCCCAAAAACCAATTTTTCAAAACTCTGATCTTATAACTTTTATCCTGTAATTTTTTTTCATCATATATGACTCCCCTCACCCACCCCCCGTTGTAACAATTCCATGGTGCAGCGAGCGGCAGCTAACCCAGCTTTTGGCTGCCAATGATTATCTGTTTTCCACAATACATCCTTAGTAAGCCAGCCGTTCTTTTCAAACCAAGCTGGCATATTTATAGTATTAACTCCACCTTCCGTCAAAACATTAATCATACTTCCAATATCTTTATATGATTCATCAACATATCCTGGAGCAAATTTAGCATCGTACATTGAATTTTTACTTGGCGCCAGTATATATATAAACTGGGTGCCTCTATCTGCCAAAAACTTGTTTAATTTAATAACTTTTTCTGCCAGTTTATCAGTATCACTTGCTTTTCTAACACCACTAGGTAAAGTCAGAAAGACGTCAGCCATTTTAATTACCCAATTCAGCGTGTTAATCCGTAGAATTCTGGCTATTCTGCCGTTAAGATTAATAAACCCATATTTCTTGTACAGATTCTTCTGCAGAATTTTTTCAAATCCGCCAGAAAAATTTTTAGAAGCTTTAAAAGTGAATCTGGTATCTTCTACAGCTTTTCGCACTGGTCCAGTATAGGTCATTACGAGTATAAGATATATAAAATCCAAAAACCCTGCCGTGAGCGCTATATCAGTCAATTTTTTAATCTTCTCCAACATAGTACTCACATCATAAATTAAAATAAATAAACGGGTTATGCCCACCCATTACCAGACTGGAAACGGACATAACCATCAACAGTAGAGCAAGAATAGCATATACCGTACGCACTGGTGGCAGCCATTCTTTAATTTTTATAAATATCGGAGTACAGCAGATAAACGTTATGGGCAACAAAATCTTATAATCATTTGCATAGCGTATGGCGTTGTTATCGTACAGAGCATTACCTGCAAGTCCGAACATGGCAAAAATATATGCCACAGCGGGTGTTAGATCGGCAGAGCGGAATATTACCCAGCCGAACATAACGCAAAGGAGTGTGAATATCCTATAGATTACATTCCCTTTAATCCCTAATAGTTTTTCGAATGTAAGCAGTACAAAGTATCCAAGGCCCAAGACAATAAAGGTCCAGTTGGCACCATGCCAGATACCGGTTAAGAGCCAGACTACAAAGAGATTCCTGACTAATTTCCACTTACTGTCCGCCCTGGATCCTCCAATTGGGAAATAAACATAGTCCATGAACCATTGGCCCAAAGACATATGCCACCGTCTCCAGAACTCGGTGACGGTTTTGGAGATGTATGGATAATTAAAGTTTTCCGGAAAATCAAATCCGAACATCCTGCCTAGACCTATGGCCATAGCAGAATAGCCGCCAAAATCAAAGAATATCTGCAGTGTATACGCAACAGCACCAAACCAGGCAAACCCCATGCTGGGCGTTCCTTTTAGATTAAAAGCCGCATCCGCAATAATACTCATGTTATTGGCAAGGAGAACCTTCATGGCAAAACCACAACAGAATCGCATGACGCCATCCGCAAACTTTTCCAAAGTGATAGATCTATTCTCAATCTGCTCTGCAATGGTGTGGTACCGGACAATAGATGTCCTGCCATAAGCTGCGGGAAAAACGCTATATACGGACCAAGATAATACAGGTTTTTCTGTATCGGAGTCTTCTTCCTGTAAACGTCCACAATGCATGAAATTGCCTGAAATGTAAAAAACGATATGCCTATGGGAAGAATAATCTTCGTTACAACGATTAAACTGTCAAAATAATCATGAATATTCTTGGTAAAGAAATTCATGTACTTGTTATAAAAAAGTATGCCCAGATTGCCGGCTATGGCAAGCATAAGCCAGAGCTTTCTTAACTTCCCACAGTCAACCAGCCTGTCAAAGGCATGGTTCATTATGATTGATGCAATCATCACCAGTACGAACTCATGAGCCACCCAGGCATAGAAAAACAGACTGGCAAAAAGCAGCCATTGGTTCCTTACCTGCCTGAGCAATATCATATTTACCAATAGCACAATCAGCAGGAAAAAGAACAGGAATGTCAGACTTGAAAAAACCATTAATTTACTCCTTTCCAAAGAATATAAAAAACAACATGAACTTGATTACTTTCAAAATGACTGGTATGAATATGTAGAATACGGAACTACTGGTACTTTAAGAATAATTTTGCAACGTAATGGCTTTTCTAGAGAAGCATCGGATTATATTAAGTCGGATGAAACAAATTATATTGTATGGCTAAATGGCGATTGGAAAATAAAAAACTCTATACTGGAATGTGGTAATGATATGGTTCAGAGTGAAGCTGCGGAATTCATTGTAACGCACTAGAACGAAAATTGCAAGTGCAAGTTGAACACATCCGTGTAAAAGTTTAATGGAGTCCAGCTTAGCTGGGCTTGATTACACAACAGCAGAGACATACGGCAGCGTCAAAGAGTTCTTCCGGTGTACGGTATCCCAGTTCCTTACGAGGCAGTCCGCAGATCAAGTCAGCAGCGTGTTCTGCGTCCTCATCGGATAAGTTATCCATTGAGTGACCTTTCGGTGCGTATCGCCGATACAGACCATTGCTGCGCTCATTCTGAGGCCGTTCCCAGGAGGAACAGTGATGTGCGTAATACACTTTCGTTCCCCATTCAGAGAGTGAGGCAAAGGTGGCAAACTCAGAGCCGTTATCCACGGTGATTGTCTTAAAGACCTGTGCGAACTTATCTCCGTATTCCTCACGAAGCCCCTGCATTGCCGTTTCCACTGCTTTTGCTGTCTTTCCAGC
>Ga0192243_10719_pt1 | contig 11118 bp, 12 predicted proteins | sample Koala_Koa27_K3_FD_131233 | JGI IMG/M metagenome (GOLD analysis project Ga0192243, IMG submission 131233) | Enriched cells from koala feces incubated with labeled cellulose particles, San Francisco Zoo, California, United States - Koala_Koa2-7_K3 ... | reverse complement strand
CGTCAGATTTGCTTTTCATTAGATAATCTGCTTGAATCATGGAAAAATTGTTTGATTTCTGATTGTATCTGATGATGGAGTCTGTACTGTCAAAAAACTGTTCCAGAAAAGGAAGATAGTCGATTCGATCTTGAATTTTGTAGTAAAAGTCGGAACTTTCTACATGCTCATTTGTAATATTGTGTTCGTCTATCTTATCAAATATAAGACCTCGATTCTGGTTTAAATCGGTTCGATCAGTCAAATACTGTAGCCCCATTAGATAAAAACAGTCTTCTTTATGGAACGTGACATCTAATTTAGCCGTTTAGAAAAGTAGATAGAAATACCTTTATTCTATATCACATACCCGTACAGCTCTGGTATACCGGACTGTGCCTTCCTCCCCCGCCGATCCCCATTGAGCGCCGCAATCATTTTTGTTATAATAAAACCCTCCACTAATACACCATACTTTTAACTTCTGATAAAATTGCTTTATCCGGGAGGTGATTATCAGTGAACATTTATAAAACTTCTGAAATAGCGGCGATTATCGGGATTCATCCTAATACGGTCCGGTTGTATGAGGAATTGGGGCTTATACCAAAGCCAGAACGACGGACTAACGGCTATCGTGTATTTACGGATTTTCATATTGAGCAATTCAGACTGGCCCGTCTTGCCTTTCGTATTGAAGTGCTGCAAAATGGCCTGCGTAAGAAGATGGTTCAGATGATAAAAAGCTCGGCAGCAGGCAATTTTGACACGGCTATTATGCTCACGCAAGAGTATATCACGCAAATAAAAAAAGAGCGTGGCAACGCAGAGGAAGCGGTTGAAATCGTAAAGCAAATTTTATCCGGCACTGCGCAGGGGAATGAGCACCTTTTCAAAAGAAAAGAGGTATCGGAGTATTTGGGTATTTCAATGGACACCCTGCGAAATTGGGAAATGAATGGGTTACTAACCGTAAAACGAAAACAAAATGGGTATCGTGTGTATACCGACAAAGATATCCGGCGCTTGAAAGTGATTCGTTCCCTGCGGTGTGCCAATTACAGCTTGGAGGCGATCTTAAGGCTGCTCTCCCAGTTGTCGCAAAACCCTAATATCGATATCAAAACGGCGTTGAATACGCCAAAGGCAGATGAGACAATTACCGCAGTGTGCGACAGGCTCATGACCTCTTTATCGGAAGCGGAAGATAATGCCGGACAGATTATACAAATGCTGCAAAAAATGAAGACCACATTTTCATAAACCCTCCATTTTACCACCACTGTTTTCATTGGTGGTATTCTTTTCGTATCAAGACAAGGAGGCGAATTTATGACAGAAGCAATCAGAGTAAAGCAGCTTACAAAATCCTATGATAAGCTGCTTGCAGTAGACAACATCAATATATCTGTGACAAGCGGTACGGTTTTTGGGCTTCTCGGAGCTAATGGCGCGGGAAAAAGCACGACGATTGAGTGTATTTTGGGAACAAAGAAAGCGGATTGCGGGGAGGTTTTTGTTTTGGGCATGAACCCGCTCACCGACCGCAAAAGACTGTTTGAAAAGGTAGGCGTCCAATTCCAGGAGACAAACTATCAAGACCAAATCACCGTGGCGGAGCTTTGCGAAGTCACCGCGTCACTCTATCACGATCCCGCCGACCCCGTCGATTTATTGACAAGGTTTGGAATTGCCGGCAAGGGAAAAAATCTTGTCAGGAATTTATCCGGCGGACAACGGCAGCGGCTGTTTATCGTACTTGCGCTCATTTCTAACCCGAAAGTCGTTTTTCTGGACGAACTGACAACCGGACTTGACGCAAAAGCGCGTCGGGAGGTTTGGAAAATCCTTTCTGGCTTAAAGGAAAAGGGGATGACTATCTTTTTGACATCTCATTTCATGGACGAGGTAGAGGCACTATGTGACCAGATTTGTATCTTGAAAAAAGGGGAAAATTGTGTTTTACGGCACAGTTCACGAGGCAGTCAAGAGCAGTCCTTGCGACAAATTCGAGGACGCCTATCTTTGGTATACGGACGAGGAGGGACAGACCGATGAAAACATTTAGAACAATGCTGAAAACAGAACTGAAGATATCGCTTCGGGGCATGGATATGTTCATATTTGCAATTTGCGTTCCGGTGGTTGTGCTGGCTATTCTCGGTATCCTATATGGGAATCGTCCCGCATACGAGGGCGCAGAGTACACCTTTTTGGAACAATCCTTTGGAGCGCTTGCCACCATTTCCATTTGTGCAGGAGGTGTTATGGGATTGCCCTTAGTCGTATCAGACTATCGTGGCAAGGGCATATTAAAGCGTTATCAAGTTACGCCTGTCAGCCCCTCTCTGATACTGCTTGTGCAGGTAACAATTTACACCCTGTATGCTGTTTTTTCTCTCTTACTGTTGTGCTTAACAGCTGTCATTTTCTTTGACTGCCAGTTCCGCGGATCACCTGTTGTCTTCTTCGGCGGCTATCTTTTGATCATCGTTTCCATGTTTAGTATTGGTATGATGGTAGGTGGCATAGCGCCCAATACGAAGATGGCGGGGGTGATCGCAAGTATTTTATATTTTCCCATGCTGATATTTTCCGGGGGCGACGCTGCCTTACGAGGTCATGCCCGCAGCACTGCAAAAAATCGCGGATATATTACCGCTGACGCAGGGAATAAAATTGCTGAAATCAGCCTTCCTGGGATTACCGGCTGATCACGTGTTAGTTCCGTCGATTGTTATGTTTGTTATCGCAATTGTATGTATCTCTGTATCTCTTAAATGGTTCAAATGGGAGTGAGACCGCTTCAATTTTCGGCGGCTTTGAGATCGTCAAAGCCGCCTTCAAACGGTGGTTTCTGCCGTCTATTATTCTGCCGCCTGTTCCAGCCTCTCATAACTCATGGTGCGGAATACATGGAAATATCTCTGTACCCCCTCCTGCCCGATCACATAGATGTTGGGCATGTAATCCATTCTCGCCCTCGAATAGAGAATGCGCTCCAGACCGTTATCGATGGCCGTGTGATTGCTCAGAGCAACATCAGCTTTCCTGTCATTGGCTCTGCCGGTAAAATAGTCCAGGGAGCGGAGATATTGAATCACTTGATGTCTTTTCCACGGCGGCGTCGTACCGCCCCACAGTGCCGCCATATGGGGTTTTCCATCCTCTTTTACCGGAAATATGTAGCTTAATCCTCCTGGCGTACGGCCTGGTGTTCCATAGACTTCGATGGTTTTATCCCCCAACGATATGGTGTCTCCATCCTGAACCGGAACCGTAATCCTGTAATTCTTCCACGTCTCAGGCCGGTCAGGCTTCACAGGGTATTTCTCCCAAAATTCATCATCCACGGCGGAAAGGTAAGTATCCACGTGATACTGATCGACAAACCATTTTCCGCAGCCGGTATGGTCCGCATGACCATGGGTTATAACCAGCTTCCTGATGGTATCCGGGTCCCATCCCGTCTCTCTCACCGCAGCCACAATCGCTTCAAACGCCTCCCTGGCCGGCCAGATCGCATCGATCACGATCAGGCCCTCACTCGTCTTTAATACAAAACAGTTGGTTTCCCTCTGGGCCACAATCAACAAATCATCAAAGATTCTGGCATAGATAAAATATGACATATCCTCCATCGCCCGGAACGTTTCCTTCGTAACAATTGGTTCTTTTAATCTGTTCATCTATATTATCTCCTCTGCACAATCATTCACTTCGGCTGCGCAGAGGATAAACGGTTTTTGGGATGCATACGCAACAACAATTTCACGAACTCACCTCCTTTGCGGTACGGGGCGGCTCCTTCAGCTGCCCCTGGTATCGTGGATTTCGACTTGCTATCATCATACTCTCCTATAGGCTCCGTGTCAAAGTGAAGCTGCTTCCGATCCGATATCTCACGCTGTTCACCTGTAAGGGGCATATCTCAGCCATCAGCGCAATATCTTTCAAGATTTTTCACGAATGTGGTGTTAAAATGGCTGTACTAATCGAATATAGAAGAAATGAGGAATAGAACAATGGATTTACAGAACGAAAAATGTGTTATGGTGATCGACGAATCGCTTCCCACCGGCATGATTGCCAACACGGCAGCCATCATGGGGATCACCTTAGGGAAAAAGTTTCCGGAGATCGTCGGCAGCGACGTGACCGACCAGACAGGCTGCTCCCATTTGGGAATCATCACAGTGCCCGTCCCCATCTTAAAAGGAACCGCGGCGCTGATTAAGGAACTCCGCGCTAAGCTCTTCGAGCCGGACTATCAGGAACTCTGCACCGCCGACTTCTCCGACGTGGCCCAAAGCTGCAACATCTACGACGAGTTTATACAAAAGATAGCCGGAGTCCCCGAGACAGAGCTACAGTATTTCGGCATTGCTATCTTTGGAAATAAGAAAAAGGTAAACAAGCTGACTGGAAGCATGCCGCTGCTTAGGTGAGGTACAATGATTGCGGCGGAAATGATTTCCGCCGCAGGATAGAACTAACCATACGATTAGTTTATAAGTTCAAGGGCAAACGCAAACATCACGGCCATCAATTCATAATTCTCATCTGCGCGGATCATTTTCCCAGCATCATCGTAGGTAAAGGCTGCAATACATTGATCCCCGCACAGCAATTCAAAATGCTCGGAATAGAGATCGCCTTTGACCGACAACCCTTCTCCCTCAATCCGAATGATATCCCGTAACTGTTCAATCTCTTTTTTGACAACGAAGTGCTTGCCGTCTTTTGTGGATAGCGTCAGCTTCGGCATTTTGGCAGGCGTAAACAAGATGTGTTCCATCTTAATACTGGCGACCTCATCACCGGAGCCTGATTGAATCACAAAGCTTTCTTTTAGCAGCGAATCCTTCTTCTGCGTTAAGGTATAAACGGGACTGCCGTCAGAGGGTTCTACAACGGACAAGTGACTTTTACCATCGGTACCAGTGGTTTTCAATAGCAATTCATTCATAGTCATTCTCCTTTCAAAGCTGTCATTCAGTTCCTTTAAAAATAATTCCGCCACCGATGAAAAGACCTGGTATTTCTTCCAGACGATATCAAGCCCGGATACCAGCCCCGGTGCAAATGGGCGGAAACACAGAGAACTGTCATCAGACGTGCCAGCCAGTTGATCCTGCGATACCACATATCCGATTCCCTGCTTTGCCAAGATCGCTGCGCTGCTGCACAAGTCAAAGGTTGCAACAACATTGAGCTTCGTCCACTCTTCTCCAAACCACTCGGCCAGTTTATTGTTTCCGGTTCTCTGCTGCATAGCCTCTCTGGGAACGATCAGCGGAAGGCCAGACAAGTCCCATACCTGAATTTCCTTTTTTTCCGCCAGTGGGCTGTCTTTTCTCATTATGATACCCCAGGTATCCTCAGCAGGAATGCTCAGATAGTCATATTTTGTCATATCTGTGGGTTGAGTCAGGATACCAAAATCAAGGCGCCCCTGATCCAAACGCTCGGCTATCTCCTCCGCACTTCCGCAGTGGAGATGGTAATGGATGCCTGGATAACGTTTTTGGATACGGCGGCATACGGCAGCAATCAAATTCATGGCATGGGTTTCGCCGCTGCCGATATGGATATCACCGCCTAAGGGGTCTTTCATCGCAGAAAATTCCTCCTCGGTTTTGTCAACTATAGCGATGATTTCCTCCGCCCGCTTTCGCAAAAGCATCCCCTCCGGCGTCAGCGTTACCCGATGACTCCCCCGGACAAGCAGCTTCTGGTCCAGTTCATCTTCCAGATCTTTGATCTGCCTGGACAGGGTAGGCTGCGTCACATGAAGAAGATTCGCCGCCCCTGTAATGTTCTCCTCCCTGGCTATCGCTAGAAAATACCGCAGCACACGAATTTCCATTGGCCTTCCCACCTCTCTCTTTATGATTTGATCATAGCACTTTGTGTTATGCTCGTCAAGCATTTCATATTAGCAGAATCAACAGTTTAGTTATTTCACAAACACTTCATATTCCACACGCTTCTACCCGAACTCACAGGTATGGAAAGCTGCTCCATCCTGGCAGCGAAAACAAAAAAGGCACGCCGCTCATCATCTATTCGAAAATGAACGGCGCACCCTCTATTCGATTATACCTACAACGATGGATATTCCTTCCCAGCCTCTTTTTTAATACTTCTCACATAGAGCACCGTACCCGCAGCCAGCCAGAAGGCGGCATACAGGAGGCCCTGGCCGAAGGCGGGGAGGGCGGCGTCCCAGCTGATGCCTTTTAGGTTGATGGCCTTTAGGACCGGGGCCATGTTGGCTACCGGAGAGAACAGGCGGGCGGCTACGGAGAGCCAGCGGGGCATCAGGTAGAAGGGGAAGATCAGACCTGAGGTGAATACGATTAAGTTGCTGCAGGTTAAATACATCTGGACAAAGCAGGACAAGCGGTGGGTGAAGGCTCCAAGAAGAAGGCCGAAGGCCACGGTGCCTGCCATGAAGATCGCGGTTCCCACCACAAACAGTACGATCTCTCCCCTCATGGGGATGTGTTTGTATATGCTGATGACGCAGAGAACCGGGAACTGGATGATAGCTCCTCCTCCGGCCACTACCGCAGTTCTAAGAAGCGCATCCCGGACCTCGCTTCGGGCGGTTCTCTTGTCGGCGGCAGCCAGGATACGGCGCTTTCTGATCAGCAGTGGGATAAAGAAGCTGATCAGGAAGGTCTGCATGGTGATGGAGGGCACCAGAAGGTAGCTCATCTTTCGGATGTAGTCGCCCTGGGGCTCGTAGAGCGTGCGCTCCACATAGGTGAAGGTCCCCATGCTGGTGGCTGCCCTGGAGGGATAGAAGTTGCTTCCCTCCAGCATTTTCAGCTGTGTTCCGGCGCTCATGGTGCCCATGACGGCGGAGGCGGCTCCCACCGCTCCTCCCCCTGTGATGATGTTGGAGCAGTCGGCAAAGATCACAGCCTGGGGAGATTTTTTTGAGAGATAAATCCCTGCTGAAATGGCGGGGGATCATGATTCCCGCCTCTATCTTTTTGCTGAGGATGGCGTCCTTTAAGTCCTGCTCCGAGTCGGCATAGTAGGTGATATCCAGGGTCGGATTGATCTGGAACTGGCGGACGATGGACTGAGACAGGGAGGAGCCGTCCTCATCGAGGATTCCGAAGGGGATATTTTCCGTATAGTCGTGCTTCCATATGGTGGTGATGATGAGCATCCCCGCCAGCACGGAGATAAACAGGCCGATGATGGTCTTTTTCTCCTCTTTTAATATTTCTCTGATCATACCTTGGCCACCTCCAGATCCACAGTTTGTTCGGCTGTCTCCTGCCGTTTTGTTGAGTAAAACTTCTTAGCCAGGGCAGCTGCCATGACAAGGCAGAAGCCGATGAGCCACACGATATGGTGGGCTTCCTCCCAAAAGCTGCGATAGGACAGCGCCATGTCACGCATGGGCATGATAAAGTGGGTGTTGGGCATAAACCAGGTGACATATTTGAAGGGCCACGGCATGGAGATGATCGGAAATGTGTAGCCCGCCAGCAGCATGGTCATGCTGATCATACTGCATTTCTGGACAGCCTCGTCACAATTTCCGCCGGTACCCAGGTTTTGCAGCATGCCGAAGAGTCCGATTCCGAAGCAGGTAAAAAACGTCATCAAAATTCCGGCCATGGGTGAGCTTTTGTAAGGAAAACCGTAAAATACCGTCTGCGTCCAGATGCAGCCCAGGGAGGAGATGCACCCCAGAAGCGCGATAACCAGGTTCTTTTTCATCATGGTTTTAAAACTTTTCCTCTCACAGACACAGGCTCCCGCGCAGCCCACGCAGATCTGCACCATGGTTAAGAGGATTCCCTCCATCATCATGTATGCCACGTTTTTGCTGGGATTGCTGATGGTCTGGATGCTGTAGCCCATGGGCGCTATGACATTTTTAGCCGCCTGAGGACTCATCCCCTGCCCTTCGGCCAGCTTCATGAGATAGCCGCTTTTGATGGTGCCCAGCGTCTCCGATATGGTGCCGCGCATACCGCTGGCGACGGTGGAGAGGGCGCCGTCGTTAAAGATCATGATCTTCGCCTCGCGGCCGTTTAACAAGTCCTCGGAAAAATGCTCCGGTATGATGATTCCGGCCAAAGCTTTGTTGTAATAAAATGCATCCTTTAAGTCGTCATCCTGGTCCGTACAGGAAATGATATCAAAGGTTCTGTTGTCCGCCAGCATCTCGATCAGGCCCTGGACGGTCTCGGAGTGGTCATGGTTTACGATCACCGTAGGCACCCTCTGAAACGGCAGATGGATAAACTCAGGCCCGAGAATCAGGCTGAGTACCGTGGGCAGAATCAGCAATATCAGCAGCGGAATTGTTATGTAATGTTTCCTGATCTTTTTCATCCAATCGCTCATATACCATCTCATCACCTTCCGAAGTCCACATATGCAGTCATACCGGAACGCAGTTCCTCCTGGAGCTGGGCCGGGTCGTCAAATTCCACCTTGATCCCGTAGGTCAGGATATCCCAGTCCGCCTCGTTGGACGCTTTCTTGGTTGCAAAGTCGGCAGCCTTGTTGATCGTGACCACATTGCCCTGGAACGCCTCCTTGCCGAGGGCAGCCATGGAGATCTTCACCTCCTGGTTCAGCTTTACCCGGGAGAGCTTGGTCTCGTCGATGTTGCAGGTGATGTAAGGATCGTAGATATCTGCCACCACCAGCGCCGGCAATCCGGAGGATACCACATCGCCGTTTTTTACATTGACCGTGGTCACAAGGCCGTCCACTGGGGCGGTGAGGATGCATTTGTCCAATGTGGTCTGAATCTGTTTGATTGATGCCTTGGCCTGATCCACACCGGTCTGGGCGGCGGCGATCTGCTGGGGTGTCGCGCCGTTTCTGGCCTCCGTCAGTTTGCTCTGGGCGATCTCTAAGTTGGAGCGGGCGCTCTCTTGGGCTGCCTGGGCGGAGGTCAGACCTGCCTGCTGGGCGTCCATATCGGCCTGGGAGATATCCCCTGCGTCGTATAAAAGCTTCATTCTCTGAAAATCAGTCTGGATTCTGGTGTAGGAAGCCTGTACATTGTCCAGGTTGGACTGGGCGATCTGCACCGCCAGCTCCGTCTGCTTCATCTGCTCCTCGGTAGCTCCGTCTAACAGCATCTGATAGGACGCCTGAGCCTGGGCCAGCGCGGCCTCGGCCTGCTCCTTCTGGGCCTCCAGGGTATCGCTGTCCAAGACCACCAGCTTCTGTCCCGCCTTGGCGAGATCCCCCTCCTTGACCAGCACTTCCTTAATCTGTCCTCCGGTCAGGGCGTTGATGTTGCTCTCGTCCATGGTGATATAGGACTGGACCACCAGATCCTTTTTTGTTTCTGAACAGAATATCATCCCCGGTCACCCGGCCCAGGATCAGTACCGCTGCGATGACACAGATCAGAACACCTCCTGCTGCGGCGATCACTTTTTTGCTGACTTTTATATGTTTCATAGTTCCTGAATTCTCTCCTTTCCACTGGTCTCCTCAAACATTTTCACATTGTCGGCGACCTTCTTCAAAATTCTTTCCAGATTTTCGATCTCCTCTTCGGAGAAATTCATAAAACAGACGGCCTCCCACTCCTCCATGGCGGCCTTCAGCAGACGGGTTACCTTCTCCCCCTCCTCCTGCAGACAAACCAGCTTTTCCCGCTTGTTGGACGGGTTGACCCCTCTGCAGATCAGCCCCCGTTCCTCCAGGGAATTTAAGATTCTGGCAGTCTGGAACTTGTCGCTGCCTGACAGCGCCGATATGGTATCCTGATTGCTGGGGCTGCTGTAATCAATCACCAGTAAGATAATTCCCTCGGAAAATGACACTCCGCACGCCTTAAATCTGGTGTATAAAAACCTTCTCTTAATCTTCTCGATCATGGTCGAATAGTCCTGTATGATGTCCACCTCCAAACAGTTGTGTTTCGCAACTATTGTGTATCACAAATATTCTATCTCTTTTTTTACAGAAAATCAACCACGTACAAAATAGAGAAATTTTGTATTTGCTGCAAAGACTCTTAGCCGCATTGCATAATTTTTGCCGGGCACCCTTATACGAAAAAAGCTGCCATAGGAAAACAATGCCGTTTTTGAATACGAATCCAGCGTGTTTCCTGGCAACTCTTTCCATAATCGGGGCGGTCGTCCCATTTAAAAAGCACCGGGGCGTATCAATCCCGGTGCTCTCGTCACTCAATGTTCCATCATATTCAAGATGATATCCGCACATCCCTCGTAGCCAAACGTCGTGGTGTTGAGGCAGGCGTCATAATTGTCGGAAACGCCCCAATGGCGTCCTGTAAAATAGTGATAATACTCGGCTCTCTGTCTGTCCTTCTTGTGAAGGGCCTCCTCAGCCTCCTCCATGGAAACCTGGTCCACCTCGTGGATTCTCCGTTTTCTCTCCTCAATGGAGGACGCGCAGATAAACAGATTCAAAGCCTGGCCGCTCTCCCTCAGCGCTTCATCGGCACATCTTCCGATCAGTACGCAGGGCCCCTGGGCAGCCAGTTTTCGGATGATGGCAGCCGCTTCTTTGTGGACGTCGAAGGGCTCCATCATTCTGTCATAGTTCTGAAATCCAAACACATACAGCGACAGATCGTGCAGAAAGCTTCCTGTCCGCTTCTCGTCCAGCTTCTCCAAATCGCTGAGGCTGATTCCCTTCTCCTTTGCCATCTGCTCCATAATCTCCTGCCCGTAGTATGGGATTCCCAGTCTCCCGGCCACTATTTTAGCCACCTCCAGACCGCCGCTTCCATACTGCCTGTCAATCGTTATATACCGCTTACCGTTCATATGCAGTCCTCCTTTTCAGAACGCAATCACACAGGGTTTTCGGCTCTATCCCAGGGCCACATCCAGCACCATCATAATCAAAAATCCCACTGCAAACCCGATGGTGCCCAGGTTCGAGTGCTCGCCCTCTGCCGACTCCGGGATCAGCTCCTCCACCGCCACGTAGATCATGGCTCCCGCCGCAAAGGACAGGAGGTAAGGCAGCACCGGCACCACAAAATCCGCCAGCAGGATCGTAAGAAACGCCCCGATAGGCTCCACGATCCCGGAAAGCATTCCTAAGGTAAACGCCTTGTTTTTTGCTGGCACCCTCCGTCTTTAAGGGCATGGAGATAATCGC
>Ga0192243_10715_pt1 | contig 11203 bp, 13 predicted proteins | sample Koala_Koa27_K3_FD_131233 | JGI IMG/M metagenome (GOLD analysis project Ga0192243, IMG submission 131233) | Enriched cells from koala feces incubated with labeled cellulose particles, San Francisco Zoo, California, United States - Koala_Koa2-7_K3 ... | reverse complement strand
GTCACCAGAGACCAGATGGTCTACGACATGGTGGGACGGGAGATTAAAAACTACTATACCCTGACTCACACGCCCACCGACGAGGTGATTCTGGAGGTGAAAAACTTAAAGAAGGAGGGGAAGGTGGACGACGTCTCCTTTGAGCTGAAGAAGGGGGAGGTTCTGGGACTCACAGGACTGATCGGAGCGGGGAGAACCGAGATGGTATCCATGCTCTTCGGGCTTGACCGCCCGGAATCGGGGGAGATCATCCTGGAGGGGAAGCCGGTGGAGATCCGCTCGCCCTGGGAAGCCATAGACTTGGGGATCGCCCTGGTGCCGGAGAGCAGAAAAGAGCAGGGCATCATCCCACAGATGGGTGTGGGCTACAACATCTCCGTGGCGGTCTTAAAGGAATTTATCGGCCTGATAGGCGTTAAAAAGGAGAAGGAACAGGGGATTATAGACAAGTATATGAAGTCCCTCCGGGTCAAGGCATCCTCCGCTGCCCAGCATATCGGGAATTTAAGCGGCGGAAACCAGCAGAAGGCGATACTGGCCAGATGGCTGGCCACCAATCCCAGAGTCCTGATCTTAGACGAACCGACCAAGGGCATCGACATCGGGGCAAAGACGGAGATATACGGGATTATAGATGAACTGGCAAAGCAGGGGGTGGCGATTATACTGATCTCGTCGGAGCTGCCGGAGGTCATCAACACAAGCGACAGAATTATCGTGATGAAGGGTCACAGGATATCGGGGATTCTGGGAGACAGGGCTGAGTTCTGCCAGGAGAACATTATGAACCACTGCCTGGGAGGGGGAAACGGATGATGAATTGTGTAAAAGATTATTTTAAGAGGAATATAGGGATTATCGTCGGACTGATTGTGATTATGGGGATCACCTCCACGCTGTCCGCCAATTTTCTGACAGCCTCAAACCTGCTGAATATTCTGAGGCAGATTTCCACCAACGCGTTTCTGGCGTTCGGCATGACGTTTGTGATTCTGATCGGCGGAATCGATTTGAGCGTGGGACCGGTCGTGGCATTTTCCGGGGTGTTTGTGGCATATTCCATGGCCAACTGGCAATGGTCGCCGGTGATGGCGGTGACGGTTGCCATGGTTCTGTGCGTGATGATCGGGGCCTTCAACGGCACTATCGTGACCACCACCAACATCGCGCCCTTCGTGGTGACTCTGTCCACACAGACCATTATCCGGGGCGCCGCCATGCTGCTGGGCAACGGCTGCCCCATCCGCAATACCAATGAAAGCTTTGTGAAGATCGGCACGTCCTACTTAGGGCCCATCGCTTATCCGATATTCTATATGATTATCGTCATGATCATCTGCTATCTGCTGCTGAACAAGACGAAGTTCGGGCGGAGGATCTACGCGCTGGGCGGCAACCGGATGGCGGCTAAGTTTGCGGGAATCAAGGTGGCGAGGGTGGAGGTTCTGGTCTATATCCTCTCCGCCGTGCTGGCCGGACTGGCCGGAATCGTTCTGGCGGCCAGACTTTCCGCAGGCGTCCCGGCCACCGGGGAGGGCTATGAGTGCGACGCTATCGCGGCCGTCGTTTTAGGAGGCGCCAGCTTCGCCGGAGGAGTGGGAACCATCGGCGGAACATTGATCGGAGCCATCATCATAGGCGTGCTGAACAATGGACTGAATATGCTGAATGTGGCTTCATTCTGGCAGTATGTGGCCAAGGGCATCGTGATCCTGGCGGCGGTATTGCTGGATTTCATCCGTAAGAATGATGTCCTGAAAAAGAAGTTTCGGAGGAAATAGGAGGGAACTATGGGCTTGACGATAAAGGAATTGGAAGAGAAAGCGAAGGAGATGCGCAGGCTCTGTATGAAGCTTTCCTACGGAGCGGGGGACGAGGGTTCCCATATCGGGCCGGCATTGTCGATCATGGATATCATGACGGTTCTGTACTTTGACGTGATGAGATACAGGACTGAGGAGCCGGCCTGGGAGGACAGGGACCGTTTTCTGCTGAGCAAGGGCCACGCGGTTTTGGGCCTCTACGTGCCGCTGATTTTGGCGGGTTTTATCTCCGCGAAGGAGGGAAGGACCTTTAATCAGAGACATACCAGGCTGGCGGGACATCCCAGCGGGAAGGATTTGGACGGCATCGAGCATCCGGCCGGATCTCTCGGCCACGGTCTGTCCGTCGCCTGCGGTATGGCTCTGGCGGGCAAGATGGAAGAGAAAAATTATAATGTCTACACGCTGATCGGCGACGGGGAATCCGAGGAGGGCAGCGTGTGGGAGGCCGTCATGTTCGCCGCCAAGTATAAGCTGGACAATCTGGTTGCGGTCGTGGACGCCAATGGGTTCCAGTACGGCAGTCCGGTAGATGAGATGATGGCGTGGAAACCTATGGTGGAAAAGTGGAAATCCTTCGGCTGGCACGTGATCGATGTGGACGGCAACAATATTGCCCGCTTAAAGGAGGCTTTTGACATGGAACGCCCCCCAAGGGGAAACCCACGTGCATCGCGGCAAGGACCGTGAAGGGCTGCGGTTTTTCCAAGGCGACAGGCAACAACGACTGGCATCATGCGAAGATCAGCAGGGACGACTTAGAACTGGCGTTGCGGGAGCTGGGCTAGGAGAGTAGGAGGGGAATGATGAATAAGGTAGATATATCCGGCATTGATTCCTGGGATATCAAATTCAGGCCGATGTTCGGAAAGATCATTGAGGAACTTGCAGAAAAAAATGAGGATATCGTTCTGGTGGTGGCCGACTCCGGCCGTGCGTGCCGCTGTGACGGTCTTGAGAGATGCCCCGCCCAGTTTGTGGACTGCGGGATTGCAGAACAGAACATGACCGGAGTGGCGGCCGGGCTGGCGAGAAGCGGCAAAAAGCCGGTGACCTTCGCCTTTGCCCCCTTCGCGTCGGAGCGCTGTTTTGAACAGGTCCGGCTGGATATCGCTTACAGCGGACTGAAGATCGTGGTGGTGGGAAGCGAAGGCGGAGTGGGGGATGGGAACCCAGGGAGTCACCCATTTCGGCTGGGAGGATATAGCGGTGATGTCCTCGCTGCCGGGGATGACGGTGCTGTGTCCCGCGGACCATGTGGCGATGATCCGGCTCTTAGAGCGGGCTCTGGAGGGGGGACGGACCCGTCTACCTGCGGCTCAACGGCGGCGTCCCGGGCAGGATCTATGACGAGGGGGCGGCGTTTGCCTCCGGCCGTTCCATTGTCCACAGAGAGGGAACCGATGTGAATTTCCTCGTGACCGGACCGCTCCTGGCAGAAGCGCTCAAAGCCAGTGTGCAGCTGGAGACGGAGGGAATCTCCGCGGGGGTGGTGGATATGTTTTCCGTAAAACCCATCGACGAAGCTCTGATCCTGCGTCTGGCTGAGAAGTCCAGGATGCTTATCACCATCGAGGAGCACAGCATTGTAAACGGCATGGGCAGCATGGTAGCCAATGTCCTGGCGGAGAGCGGAAGCGGCTGCCGGCTTGTGAAGCTGGGACTGCCGGATGAATATCCCCACACGGTGTCCCCGTACAAGTACATGCTGCAGGAGTATCACCTGACCAAGGAGGACTTTGTCGCCGAGGCGAGAAAGGTTTTAAAGATAAGGGAGCTGGTGGGATGAGATATGACATTGTGACATTTGGTATTCCCATGGTGGAGATCATGAGGAAAAGGCTGGACTGCCCCTTCGACGAGGTGGGGGAGTTTGAGGGCCCCTACCCGGCCGGAGATCCCGGAATCTGTCTCTATGAGTGTGTAGCCATGGGGTATCGGGGCTGCTATGTGGGCGTTGTCGGCGACGATCCTCTGGGAAGCTGTTTCCTAAATCAGATGGAGCGGGGCGGAGTGGATCATTCTTATATACGGAAGGATCCGCTGCACACCACCGCCACGTCGCTGCTTGCCAAGTTCAGCGACGGAAGCAGAAGCTTTGTGTTTACCCTTCCCACCTCCGCGGCCGCTCAGCTGGGACCGGAGGATTTTGACGAGGAGCTTTTGAGAAATGTCAGGTGGGTTCACGTGTCGGGCTGCGCCATCTCGGTGAGCAAGTCCATTGCGAAGCTCCACCATATGATTATGGATTTTATCGGGGACGATGTGACAGTCAGCTTTGATCCCAACTACAGAAAAGAGATTCTGGGCCTTGACGAATATAAAAAACGCTGCAAAAAAGATCTATGACCGCTGTAATTTATTCCTCCCAAGCGAGGGGGAGGCGGTGATCTTTGAGCCGGAGGCGGAGAACGACGTGGATGCCTGCCGCAGGACGGCCGCAAAGGGGAAGATGGCGGCGCTGAAGCTGGGCGCTAAGGGCGCTTACGGATTTTGCGGGGACCGGCAGATCTATGATCCGGGATTTCCGGCTGAGGAGATCGACCCCACAGGGGCCGGGGATACCTTCAGCGGAGCGCTGATTGCCTCCCTGATGGACGGCAGGGATTTGTTTCAATCGATCGTCTACGGCTGCGCCGCGGGCTCGCTGTGCGTGCAGCGGAAGGGCCTGATGGAGATCGCCCCGGTGAGACGGGAGGTGGAGGAGCTGGTGAACAGCAGACGGGAGGGAGCCGATGAGTAGGACGTACCTGATCGGGACAGACATCGGCACCTCCAGCACCAAAACCGTGATTACGGACAGCATGGGGAATGTGGCCGCGGCTGCGACGGAATATTACGGTGTCCTGGAACCATATCCCGCCTGGGCGGAGCAGCACCCGGACGTGTGGCTGGCCGCGGTGCGGAATACGATCAGGCGGGCGGTGGACGACGCCGGGATCGGAGGACAGGATGTGGCTTCCATCTGTATCAGCGGTCTCTACGGAGGCAGCGGCGTTCCTCTCGATCAGGATATGGAAGTGGTGAGGCCGTGTATCATATGGATGGACCGCAGAAGCTCGGATATCTGCGAGGGGCTTCTTAGAGAGGCGGATACCACGCGGCTGTTTGAGGTTACAGGCAACGGTGTGGACTCGTACTTTGGATATACCAAGATTCTGTGGATCAAGAAGCATGAGACGGAGCTGTGGAAGCGAATCCGGTTATTTATCCCTCCCAATCAGTATGTGATCTACAGGCTGACGGGGCAGGCGGTGATCGACCACACGGCGGCGGGCAACCTGGCCGGGATCTATGATCTGGAACGGGGAACGTGGTCCGGGGAGATGTGCCGGATGCTTGGCATCCCCGAGGAGCTGATGCCGCAGAAGATCCTGCAGCCTTATGAGGTGGCGGGAGTTTTGACGGAGGAAGCCGCGGGAGAGCTGGGACTGACTGCCGGGATACCGGTCTGCGCAGGTTGTGTGGACTGTCTTTCCTCCACCCTGGCGTCGGGTACAGCCGTGCCGGGGCAGCATGTGGCGGTTTTGGCCACCAGCTTAAACTGGGGGCTGCTTCACACCGATAGACCCCGCGATCCCAAGTACATTACCATGCCGTTTGTGACGGGAGGCGGCGTGAGGTACACCTACGGGGGCATGTCCACGGCCGGGGCGCTTACCAGATGGTTCTCGGAGCAGTTTTTGCCGGAGAAGATTCCATTTTCCGTGCTGGAAGAACAGGCGGGGAAGATTCGGGCGGGGAGCGAGGGGGCTGATTGTCCTGCCGTATTTTATGGGAGAGCGGTGTCCGATCTGGGATCATAAGGCCAGAGGCGTACTTCTGGGACTGACCCTCAGACACAGCGGGGCCCACGTCTACCGGGCGATTCTGGAGTCGGTGGGGTATGGGATGAAACACATGATGGAGGACTACGGCTTTGTTCCGGACGGAAGGCATGGCTGCCGGCTGGTGGGAGGCGGAAGCGCTTCAAAATTGTGGGTGCAGATTCTGGCAGATATCACGGGAGTGTCTATGGAATGCGTGAGCGAGGGGATCGAAGCGCCCTTTGGAAGCGCCTTCCTGGCCGGATATTCCGCCGGTATCCATGGCTTTGAGGACATCGGAGCATGGGAGCACAGGGGGCGGACTGTAGAGCCTGATCCGGAAAAAACCAGGATTTACCAAGAATATTTTGAAATTTATAAGAATTTGTATTATTCTATTAAAGAAGACATGCATAAGATCGCAGATCTGTCTTTAATAAATTAATGTGGATGGTGTAAAAAGATGAATGAGATCAAGGTGAAACTGCAATTTTTAATTCCTTCATTGCCGAGAGCGGAAAAGATCGTAGCGAAGTATATGCTGTCTCACCTTGAGCAGATTTCTGATATGACGATAGCGACGCTCTCCGAGGAGTCCAAGGCCAGCGAGGCGACGATCTGCCGGTTCTGCAAGCGGATGGGATACAATTCCTTCGTCCAGCTGAAACAGGACTTTGCCAAGGCTGCTCTGGAGGTTGAGGAGGAGGTCAGAAAGCCCAAGGCTGTGACGCCGGGGGATTCTCTGGTGAATATCTTTGACAAGGTGGTGGACAGCATCACGTATTCCCTCAGCAACACCCGGACCTTTTTCTCCGAGGACTACGACCGTGCTCTGGACCTGATTTTAAACGCGCGGTCCGTATACTTTTTTGCCACGGGGGACGCCCAGGCGATCTGCCAGTGGGCGGGGTTTAAATTCAACCGTGTGGGAGTGCCCACCTCGGTCTGTACCGATGTGATCTTTCAGTACGAGACGGCCATGAGGCTGACCAAGGAGGATGTGGTGATCGCTATCTCCAGCAGCGGCCGGTCGATCAATGTGGTGAAGGCCACCAAGCTGGCCCATGAAAACGGGGCGAAGACCATCTCCATCACACAGACGGGGAAAGCGCCGTTAATCAGATATTCGGACATTAATCTGTTTACATCTGTAGCGGATATGACTATAGGAAGGGACAGCGTTACCAAGAGGGTAGCGGAGCTGGCCATTATCGAGACGTTTTATCTGGGCATTATCGAGAGAGGGCCTTTGGATTACGAGACGATGCTGCAGAATACCATGACGTCCTCCGATATGAACAAATGAGATAACAGGGGGCGGTAAGATGTATCGCATAGCAGTTGGCTGTGATCCCAACGCGAGGGAGTGCAAGGAGAGAATCATCTCCGTGCTGAGGGAATCCGGCTACGACGTCACAGACATGGGAAGCGACGATCCCATCTACGCCAACACCGCGTATCAGGTGGGAAAGGCCGTAGCCGGCGGACAGTACGACAGAGGCGTCCTGATCTGCGGCACCGGCCTTGGGATGTCCGTGGCAGCAAACAAAGTAAAAGGTGTGATCGCAGCGCTGATCACAGATTGTTACTCCGCAGAGCGGGCCAGAAAGAGCAATGACGCCAACATTGCCTGCTTTGGAGCCTTCACACTAGGACCAAAAGTGATAGAGGAGCTTCTCATGATCTTTCTCCACTCAGAATTCGTACCGGGCTGTGCCTCACAGCCCAAGGTGGACCAGATCAGAGAACTGGAGACAAAGGAATAGAAAACATCCGCCCCCGCCGGGATACGGCGGGGGCGGACGTTTTCCGTTCGGTGCTTAGCGTTCGGAATGCTGATCATAACGCTGCTTGCCTATATAGATAGGAATAACAAGCGAAAATAAACAAGCCTACCTTGTCACTTGCCCAGTCTCAGGTAGGCTTATAGATTTACCGGAAGGTCAACCACCATGTGGACGGTTGCTCCTATTTCTATGTTTAGCATAACAAAACAGATATCCGTTGTAAAGACTTTTGCCTCCATATTTTATATAAACTGCGACATAAAAGAGGCGGAACGTACTGGGGTAAGACACGATATAGAAAATTACTGTAAAGAGAGGCAGAGAAAACATGGTCTATTCTGGATTTGGTAAGAGGACAAGAAGGATTTCGTTGAAATATTATCGACTAAATTTAGAAATGGGATTAAAATAGATATGTGGTTCAGATTGTGGGAATGGCAGTGAAGTGAGGGGCCTCATCCGTATGTCGGGCTCTTTTTATCTCTATTTTCTCCCCCATTTCCAACCTCTAAACCATAAGCTTATGGTTACTGTACCAGCTTTATTGACTTCAATAAACGTTACAGCAGCTATTTTTAATAAATGCAGCATTTCTGTATCTAATTCTTCTAGCAAAAAGAATTCTGATGTCAAATCAACCGTTATACCGTCTTCTTTTATTTCATATTCCAGTTTAATATTCTCGCCATCGCAATAATCCAAAAAAACTTTGAGAGCATAAGTTTTAAACCAATAGTAGACACTTGTATCTATGGATTTGATATGTGTCTTTTCATACTCATTCCATTTTTTCAAAAACTTTTTATATCCTTCATCCATTCATGTCACCTTCCTTCTATAGTATATAATAGCCATATTTTGGCTAAAAATCAAGATGAAAGAACTTATAACGTATAATCCCTATAGGGAGTGTGGCTTACGGTGAAAAGATATAATTTTGAAAGAATCGTCGAATTAAGAAAAGATCGCGGTTTAAACCAAACACAGATGGCAGAGCTTTTTAATTTGCCACAAAGAACGTATGCTCATTATGAAAACGGTGATGTGAATATCCCGATAGAAATATTACAGGAATTGGCCCGATATCATAAAACTTCTGTTGATTACCTTACAGGATTTACGGATGTTAGAAAACCTTATCCGGCAAGCAAAAATTATAAGCTTTTGATAACTGACAAATCCGTAAAATAATTTTTATGACAGAAAAATAATTTTCCCGTTGACAAAATTCTTTTCTCATGATAATATATCTAAGGTTCGCAGCGAGCGAACCGGAATGCTGCTGTGGCTCAGTCGGTAGAGCGTCGCATTGGTAGTGCGGAGGTCACGGGTCCGATTCCCGTCAGCAGCTCTGGATTAAGTAGAGGAAACCTTAAAACATAGGGTTTCCTTTATTTTTTAGTTTTAAGAAGGAGGAATCAGCTATGCGTCTGCTGGAATTTAATGAGGATGATTACAGAGATCTGGAGTTGAGTGAAGAGGAAGAGATTGAGTACCAGATCGATAAGAACAGGATCGACACGCTGACTAATTTCCTGGGGTATGAGATCAAGACGGATGGAGAGAAGGTCTATGCGGTTGGCAACGGCGATGTGGTGGAGATCGGCTTTTTGAACAGGTAGATACTTACAAAAACCTAAAGAATCTGTCGAAATTATGAAATTTCAAAAAAAGGTCTACAAAAACTTGACGATATCCCTTATAATAGGGGTGTTTTGAAAATGAAGGAGGAATTTATAGATATGACATTAAAAAGAATATTATTGCTGGTAGGGTGTGCGGTTTTGCTGAGCGGCTGTACCAAGAGCCAGATCGTTGCTCCGGAAGATGGAACGAGGGCGGTGGACAAGCCGGACTTCGAAACCAAGGCGGATGTGCGGCTGGATTGGGAACAGATTGGCGAGGATATGGATTCTATGTATGCGGATGAGGACAGCTATCCGATGTGCAGCGGAGAGGATGCCGTTAACTTTGACATCGATCAGGAGAATAAAATCGTAAACATCAATCTGTTTGTAAAGCCGGAAGCCACCAAGGAAGATGCCGTGGCTTATGCGACTGCTGTTTTAAAGGGAATGAACGATGAGATCGCAGTTCAGGATTTCTCCGTGGAGAAGTCCAGCGAGACTTCTTACGGAAGCTACTATAAGGATAAGACTGTGAACATTACCGTGATCGCAGGCAACCCGATGTCAGGCGGAGATCTATACCTGGTGGAGCAGACCATCGAGCCAGGCAGCGACACCCCGATTCAGGCCAAATAATTTATATTCAGAACCACCCGGAGACGAAGTGTATACTTTGTCTCCTTTTTTTGTGGGAAATTACTTTCCGGTTATGGATTAAATAACCCATGTTCAGAAGGTCGTCATCTATCATATCATGGAAGCAGAGAACAAGAAAATGCTGATATCCAATAATGAGGTTACATAAAAATATATAAAAATAATCAATTATTAATACAGTAACTATATAAACTGTAAATTATTACAAATAACCAGTTAGTTATTACATTAAACAGCACAAATAGATGAAGTGTGATATAATATCCCAAATAACTTTTAGAAGTGCTTAAAGGCTATTCAACTAAACCATGCGTCCGCCATATGGCCTGAACAAGCTGCAGAAGAATATTTAAAAACAGTGAATGCTGAAGGGAGATTAAATGAAAACAAGAAAGAATATTACCGGAAAACAAAATAACAGGATAGGTGCGCTTATATGTCTCACGATATGTTTCGCTGCATTTTTAGTGACAGGCTGTATAAACAGGAGCGAAGGCGGAGAACGTGTGGCACAGACGGAGAGGGAAAGCAGCCCGGTTACTGAGAGAACATTCATCCGTCATTCCACGGGTGAAATTACATTTGATATCGACTCAGACTGGACACAGGCGGAAGGAACAAATATGTTTTTTACAAAAGAGAAGGGGCAGGTGTATGGCCTGAATGGTTCCTCACCCCTGACTTCCCGGACCCCGCAGGAGTTCTTTGACGATTTGGTGAACTATTACGAGAAGGAGGGGCAGTATCATATCACAGAGAAATCAGATTCCCTGTCCCAGTGGATTTCATCGGAAGGAGAAGTCTGTGAATATGGGACATTATACGGAAAATTGGATTCGGCTCTTGTTTATACAACGGTACTCATCGCTCCGCAGAAAAACCTTGTGTTGACGTTTGAGGGACAGGCAGAGGACAAGGAAGGGAATGAACAGACACTGAAAGACACTCTGCCTCAGCTGTATGAGAGCGTTACCTTTGATGTTGGCAACAGGGATTACATCAGCAGCAATACCTTTCTGAGTGAAGATGGCTCTGAGCTTTGCCTTCAGGAGGATGGAAGCTTCCGTTATTACAGGACGGAGAATGATCATGAGAGTCAGTATTATGAGGGAACCTATGAGGTCTTTTACGGACAGTCTGCATTTGACAAGATAGCTTCTATGACGGAATATGGTTTGACAGCAGAAGAATTGGAGCAGACGCTGGCCTCCAATATGAACGGCTACATACCGGGCGGCAGTTCCCCGATGGATACCCTGTATGCGTTGGATCCGGATAGGAAGGATGACCGAACCAGATACTATGTGTGCCGGGATACATTCTATGCCTTAATCCTCCGCAATGATAAACTGGTTTTGTCACCGGAGGAGGAAAAGGAACAGGGACACGACACTCTTTACATCGGTTATTATATTCCGGAGCTAGAAAGCGCAGACTTGACAAACGCAAATACCGGATCCCGTTTTATCTGGACTTGTAAGGGCAAGAGTGAAAAGATTAGC
>Ga0192243_10635_pt1 | contig 11203 bp, 10 predicted proteins | sample Koala_Koa27_K3_FD_131233 | JGI IMG/M metagenome (GOLD analysis project Ga0192243, IMG submission 131233) | Enriched cells from koala feces incubated with labeled cellulose particles, San Francisco Zoo, California, United States - Koala_Koa2-7_K3 ... | reverse complement strand
AAAGACAAGCTCCGGCACAGCATCGTTCATGAAAGCAGTGGTAAGCGAAGGTTCACCCACGAGTGAAATGGCAGGCAACGACCCTTGCAGATGATCGGCAAGCACTGTCCCCATTTCCTTATCAATCTTCATCAAGCGATCTATTTGGGCTGCATAAATTTTACGCTTCATCTTGAATTCTTTCATCAACTCGCCTACAATGTGTTCACTGTCCGAGGCACTACCACCATTGCTGGCAACAAGCAACTTGCGCCCTGCCGAATAGGCTTCTTCCAGTATCTGATAAGCCAAGATGATATTTTGTTTACATACATCAAGAGCAGGATACCTCTCTATCAAAAGATCTACATGCTTTACTAACTTCTCTTCCATAAATCACTTGATGCTTAGTGAACCTACAGTATCCGTAGGATATATTTTCCAACCATGAGCACCTCCATCGCTAAATTGGAACGGCATGACTAATCCATGAAGCTTCTTTAGTGCTTCTTCTACTTCTTTCTTATGCGTTGGCTCTACGATGAACATAATGAATCCACCACCACCTGCCCCCGACACTTTTCCTGCTTTGGCACCTGCAGCCATAGCTACGTCCATAGCCTCTTGAATCACAGGATTGGTAATGTTATTTGCCATCTTCTTTTTATTTTCCCAACCTTCGCGGAGAATATCCGCGAAGCCGTTTATGTCTCCTTTCAAAATGGCCAGTTTCATATCCTTGGCACTCTGTTTTATCTTGTGCATAGCTTCAATAGCATCGCTCTCTCCACTAGAGGTATTCTTTTTCTGTTCCTCGATAATAGCGGCACTACTACGCGACTTACCAGTAAAGAACAACAGCATACTGGCTTCCAATTCATCAATAATCCAACGCTTAATCTTAAGTGGATTGACAATCACCATATCGTTTTGCAAAAATTCCATGTAATTGAATCCTCCGAAAGCTGCCGCATACTGATCTTGTTTGCCACCAGAGAGATTTAAGTCCTTGCGTTCTATCTCGTAGGCTAGGCGGGAAATCTCGTAGTCTCCAAGAGGTAACCCCAGCCATTCTACAAAACATTTCAATATACAAACAACCATACTAGACGAGGTACCCAGCCCCGATCCGGCCGGAGCATCATTGTAGGTGGTTATCTTGAATGATTTGGCATCGAGGCCGTAATCCTTAATAATGCGATTATACACACCTTTTATCAGGCTTGCTTCACCATCTATCTCCAATATTTTTGTAGATGGATAACGCTTGAAACAGTTTGAGTCATAGCTGTTAAGAACAATGTTATTATCTCTCGTTTCTTCTATGGTGCAATAGGCATAGAGATTGATAGTAGCATTCAATATCAATCCTCCATAAATATCACTATAAGGTGAAACATCACTTCCTCCTCCAGCCAGACCAAGGCGAAGAGGAGCTTTAGAACGTATTATCATAAAGTCAATCAATTTTTAGTACTCTCAATCAAAAAATGATATATAATGGAGAAAATCACTTTTTCTCATTGTGCATCATCATTGAAAGAGTAAAAGGTATCTAAAGGAAAAGGATTTGGGATAACCACAACATTCTTCCGTTTAAAATGAAAGACTCTTTTAAGGTCATCTCTAAAAGAGCCAGACAATATAACTATCTTTGACTATTGTGAGCTATATAGTTCATATTTAATTTTCTTCTCAAAAGTTTGTCCAATTTCCGTGAGGACATACTATTGTAAACGTAACCACCTCCATGAACTTAAACACCGATACTTTAAATCGTGATTTCGCTCACCTATTATTTTTGCAGGAATACCACCCACAATAGCATAATCTGGTACATCTTTAGTCACTACAGCTCCTGCGGCCACTACTGCACCCTTACCTATTGTTACCCCTTTTAATATTGTTGCTCCCACTCCAATCCAGACATAATCACCAATAACAATAGGTTGATGATCTCCTTCAAATGTGGGAGAGTTAACATCATGTCCACCGCTGATAATGTTGCATCGGTGACTAATCGAGACACTATTACCAATAGTAATACCACCAAATGCTTGTAAAATGCACCCTCTATTAATATGGGTATAGTTTCCAATATTTAGCTTTGTTACTCTACCTATATATCCACACATATCTATTCGTGTATGATGTCCTATCTTGCTACCAAATATAATAAGACAGTATTTACGTATTATGTGAGATGGAATATATGTAACAATATTGTTATAGAAATAACCAATAAGAGACGCCAAAATATTTTTCAAATGATTCATAGTCTTTTATCTTAATAGTTGTCAATAAGTTCCATCCATCGTTGCCCAACTTGTCCGACATCAAATTTTCGGCTTTTTTCCATGGCTTTAACGCTAATAGTTTCTTTATTTTCTTTTGATGACAAGATGAATTCTTTTATCTTCTGTACATATTCATCCTCATCAAATGGTGTAATGACATATCCATTGATCTTATCATCTATTATATCCGGTAAAGATGCAAATGAATTAAAAACAAATGGCACACATCCATACTGCATTGCTTCAATTAAGACCATACTGAACCCCTCGTAGTTACTTGTCATACAACTACATACGGCTTTTTTATAGTATTCTGTCGGATTTTGAAAATCATGAAATGTGATACGTTTAAGACACATTTCATGAGCCAAATTCTCATACAATTCTTTTTCGGGTCCTCCTCCTACTATTTCAAGTCTATAATCGGGTAATTCATTTTGTAGTCTTTTCCAAATATTAAGAAGAGATTGAAAACGCTTTTGTCTAGTATTTATTCTTCCAACATACAGAATCATTTTCTCTTTCTTCTGATAATCCAATTGATATTCTTCATCAATACAGAATGGATTGGGCAAAGCACATATACATTCAGGGTTGAAATCATAAAAACTTTTTAAGTCATCCCTAAAGAAATCAGAAAGAAGGACTATCTTCATTTTATTTAATTCAATTCTTCTGAATGATGCTAAATATCTCAAATCAAAACGTATACGTTTTAAGCATCTGTCAACAAAAGATTCTTTCAATATATTTGGCAATTTTGCCGAACTGGGATACATCAATTTGGATGGAACATTGTGTACATGAAAGAAAACCTTTTTATCAATTAACCGAGAACAGTAATTGAATAATTGATAACTTGGAAATGGACAAATTACAATATCTACAGCCATTTCCATCATTACCTTGTCTAACTTATTAAAATATCCAACACTATCAATAGAATACTCCATGAATATCGCTTTGGTATAGACAGAATTTTTATCATAATCAGTTTTTCTTTGATACGTAGCAAACACATTATATCCATGCTCCCTAAAATAAGGCACAAGATTATGATATACCCTTTCGACTCCTCCAGTTGTAGGATCTATTGCATTCGTAAACATTATAAGTATATTTTTCATATACTATATTTCAGAATTGATATATTCAACAAATTGTTTGTATTGAAGTTGATTATCAAATAATTGAGCTCTCAATACTGAATATTGAGCCATATTTTCCAATTTAGCTTTATCCATACCATATATATTTTCCATTGCTGCAGCCAATGAGTTTACCAGATTCGTATCATTCTCCACAACAATACCACACTCTTCATTAACGATTTCCGACATTCCTCCACTTCTCGTTATAATGACAGGCAAAGAGCTTGCAATTGCCTCAAGGCAGGTAAGTGCAAAAGGCTCCTCCCATGTGGAAGGAAATACACCCGCATTTGCAATTTGATAATATCGATGAATGACTTCATGTTTTACAAAGCCTGTAAATATGACCCGTTCTCCCAACTGATGAATGATAGACGCAAGTTCTTTTTCGAATAGAGACACGTAAGTAGAAGAAAATGCAAAACTTCCGACAATAAGCAAATAGGCATCAGGCATTTTATCTTTAGATTCCAAGAAAGCAAGTAGCAATTCTTTTATACCTTTGTAATTTCTCAATCTACCAGAGAAAACAAAAAGAAAAGAATTTACGGGAATATTAAATGACGTTCTTAATGCATGTCTTTCTTCAATTGTAGTCCTTACATTGAACTGATTAAAATCGATTGAATTATACAATAACTTGATACCAGCACCATACTTTCCTTCAACATTTTTCTTCAACACTTTGCATATATAGTCGCTAATCCCCAAGTAAAGGTCTGTTGATTTTGCATTCAAATCATCCCAATGACGCAAACCATGGGAAGGTACATTATGTATGCGTTGTATAACGGGTAATGCGGTTTTCCTCTTTATATAATCAGCATTAATTGAGGAACCTTCCAAAAGAACAGCATCAATATTGTTACTATTCTTGATGTAACGAACCAATGCACTTGCATAACAATATCCAATAAATGGCAGACCTGTCCGTAAAGCTATAAAATTATAACAACGCTTTAAAAAGTCTATCATTCGATTCAAAATACTCGAAGTACTAACAAGGTGAAAATGGGTACACCTATACTTTTTTGCCTTTTCTCTTGCATTAGCATTATCAATAGAAAAAATTTCAAGTTGCATTTGCTTTTCTTTTTCATTGGTATCAATCAGAAGCTGAACCAATGTTTCTACTGCACCTCCCAAAACTGACGGTATAGGTAATGTCCCATTATTCATTATAGCGATTCTTTTCATACAAGGATATTTTATAAATGAGGTATAGACATATTGCTTGTATCAGAAAACATCCTTGACGGACAAATTCAGCAGAGGTAAATGCACAAGTCAGAATATATCCGAACCATACAGAAAGATATAAATATTTCTTAGGAAGTTTTGCAAATGCCGCTTTTAGTGACCACCATAACATTCCAATCAGACTAAGTACTCCAGTCATCCAACTAATTCCCAACAATCCCCAATCGTAATAATGCAATCCATATGATTCATTTCTCACAATTTCTAAAGAATAAGATGTTCTTAATGCCCGGTTACATAATCCAGAACCGAAAAACATCTCTACCGCACTCTTATAATGATTACCATAATAATGGAACAAAGTTGCATATCTAATATAATCTTTATTACCAAAAGTCTGGTCAGATTCTTGCCTCTCTATCATTCTTTCAAAAACCGTTTGGAAGATGGGAGTAAGATAAAGCAGATAAGCACCTAATCCTCCCAATACACACCATAAGACAAGTTTCTTTGAAAAGCCGTTAAACCTTATAATCATTATTATAGAAAATACAGCAGAAAAGAACAGTAAAGTTCTGAATCCAAATAATAACATACACACCAATGAAAGCAACATAGGAAGTGTATAGTTCATTTTCTTCTCCAAGATTTTATTCAAACTATAAAAATATCCTAATGAATTAATGGACATTCCCACCATTCGAATTCGTCGGTTCAACATATCTACTGTTTCATTGTACTGATTGTCTTTATCTAGAAATACAAGTTTAGGATAGACTGAAACTTGATATAAGTAACAAAGGCAGAATATGATAAAAGCCCAGAACAATACCTTTTCAAGAACTTCGATACTTACGTTGTATTTGCACAAGACAAAATAAAATACAATCATAAAGTAGATATTATATTCACCCATAATACTGACAGGACTCTCACTCCTAAAATACATACATGACAAGATGCTTAGAAAGCAGCCAACTACAAAGAAGGAAATGGGCTTGCTGTATGATGTTCCTTTTTTATAATAAAAAAAGAAAACACCTACCAACACGATAAATAAGTATCTAGGTATTGAAAGAAGACCGTAACCTTGTTCCAATATCAGACAAGCTATTAATAATGTCGGAAAGGAGTTAGCCAATGGATATCTTTTGACTATTGCATTATTCATCATTGTATAGCCTGCTTTATAAATGTTTCTGAAGTCCGGACTATAATATCTATATTAGGGATGTTATGAGACATTTCCTGAATATCCCCGCTATCTACCTCAACTGTCGAATTTTCTATGCCGAAAGTATTCATTACGTCCAAAGCTCGTCCATCTCCGGGCGAATTGAACAATACGGTTTTGAAAGGCTTGTTGAATATTATAGAAAATGCGGTTCCGTGAAACGATGTTGTAACGACACATGAGGCATTGGCAAACAATCCCACAAATTCAAAAGGAGATGCTGTCAATATTCGATTCTTCATTTTTTATATTCAGCCTCTGCTGTTACTTCAACCACACTCATATGGTGTAATGTAGCATATTTATTTGCCATATCCAGTACCCTATCGTCTCTTTTTACTTGATATACAAGAAGGTATGGTTTATCTGTAAAAGTTGGTTTAACAGCTATCTTTTGCCATTCATTGGCTGATAATAAAAAGACAGGGTCTACAACTTTCGTTATTTCTTTATTTATAAGTGGTTGCAAAATATTTTTAAGTTCTGACTCTCTAACTGAAATATTCTCAAAATTGGAGAGCACTTCTTTATATTTTTTATAGTCATCGGAGATGATTCGTTTGGCTTCAGTACTAGCTGCATAGGATATAAATTTACCTTTATGACTGACACTTCCACAAAAGAATTTATCAAAGCCATTGGTAATTCTAGGATTCCAAACTTGGTCACTACCACAAATTATTATATCATAGCCTATAATCTCACTGTCTGTTTCCGTATATTTCCGGGTTGAAAGAGGTAAGCTATCTATAAATGATTGAAATTTGTCAGAACGTTCTTTTCTTTCCATTAAGAACGGTAATATTCTAAGAACAAAGATAACTTTTCGTATTATATTAAGTCGGGAAATTCTACGCCAAGGCATAATACCATGAGACATGGTTAACGATCTGGGTCTATAATCTATAATCTCCGCATCATAGTTATTCTTCCGCAAATACGTTACTAAAGCATAGGCCTGCAACACGGCCCCATAATTGTGAGCACAATGAAATGTCAATATTCCTATTTTCATATTAAATGGATAATTTCCGCTTAATTTTGTCGATAAACATTCTTAGTTGATAACGATAACCTACATTTCCATATTTCCTGGCAACATACAAAAATCCTCTTTTTTTGATAATCCTTTGCAAATTGATGCCAACGAGGATCTACAGACGAAGGATGCTGCAGATTGGGTTGCAATGAGTTCATCAATTCTACATGCTTTGTATGCAGCATATAAGAACATTCCCTAAAAAGGCTACACCCCTTATCTGTGTTACAAATAACAAGCGAGATTCCTTTATTGTCTGTATTCATTTCCGGTGCGACTTTTTCATATCCCCAAAAGTCTCCGATAGTCAAATCAGAAGGTCTGGAAAGATTGCAATATCTACAATGCTCACAAGAGGGTCTGGAGACTAATCCTGAACCAAAAAGATACCCTAACAGAAAATCTTTATGAATAGAGTTATCCGCAAGAGTAAAACTTTCCATATATGGTTGATACCATCCAACAGATTTATCTCGAAATTCTAGTTTGATAACGTTTGATTTGAATTTTGATTCTATATAGCCAAGATAGTCTTTCCATATAGAAGGACTGGGCACTGCATGACAAATAATGTCTATGAGAATAAGATTTTTTCTTTGAGCTTTTCCTATATAACTATTCAAACCTGCTGTTTGACATGGAGTACCAGAGAATAAAACAGCCAGACCTGCCTTCAAATCTTGCTTCACTTGGCGGAACACCGTATTCATATCGCTCTGTACATACTTACTTCCCTTGAATTCGCTACATTCTTCTTTTGTGGTTGCCCGTTTATGGACAACTCTAAAATGGTCGGCATATCCTGCACCATACACCACGCCGCCATGTTTCAGAATATAATCAGACATAGCAACAAATACGGCTCCAGAACGGCTGTATCTTAATTCTTCTTCTGTTTTATGCCTTGCCGCATAAGCCAAAGGCTTATCTATATTAAAGCTTTTATCGTAATCGTCATTAAAAGCACACACCTTCTCACACAGACCGCAATCAACACACTTGCTCCGATCCACTTCCGGATAGAGAAATCCAAGCGCATCTGGCTTCATCGTGATAGCGTTATGAGCACAAATACTGGCACATGCGGTACATCCGCAACAATCAGCCGGATTATTGATATTTATCATTGTATCAACCGGATTTTTCTTATATTTATTGAATAAACTCGTTCTATCATCTTCTGATTTTTTCATATAAAGCACTAACCTTTGCCCAGACAAAAACTCTTTCTTCTTTACTGCACCCTATATAGAATATCGAAATAGATGTGGTAAGTATTGACACTACAGATATAATTAAAAAGGATAAAAAGGTTTCATTTATGTTCTTTAATAATAATATCGGTACAATCGCTGATGTTGACATTACCATCAGGACTTTTAAATACACATGTTTCAAATAATTGACAGAAGACAATCCAATCATTCCTCTGAGCATATAAAGACGTGCAACTAAACAGCATTGAGATATAAATATTGCAACAAACAATACAGATTCCGGTACACACCCTAAACGAAGAAAGATATATGATATAGGGAGATTCAACATCTGCAAACCACCTACCATAATCTGATAGTTCCGAATTCTACCCGTAGCAAGCATGGCTGTAATCAATGGATTTGAAATAGATTCACTCATGGCAAGAAGCAACGTTAGCCGCACAAACAGAACCGCATGTTCCGGCACCAATTTCAACCATAGTCCAAGAATATAGTGAGTATTGATAATCACCGGCAATGAGAACAACAACAACAAATAAAATGAGAACTTCGCTCCTTGAAAGATAAGTGTCATCATATAATCGTAATTGCCAGAAGCATAAGATTTTGTAATTTGTGGATTTAATGCTGTCATGAAATTACTGACAAATCCTGAAATTGCTGAATTTACTTGCATAGCAATACCTTTAGCTGCATTTACAGATGGACCGAAAAACAAATTAATGACAACATTTCCACCTTGATCTCTTAACACGGATGAAGCAGCTCCAATGAAATTCCATCCTGCAAACCCAAACATATTCTTTAAAAGTTCTTTATCCCAATAAAAATGATAAGTACACTCTTTGAAATGCCTTTTACAATAATGGCCATAAGTAAAACGAATAATTACTGCTACAGAACACATTAAAATTGAATAAAACACCAATTTATCCATAGGAGCTATAACGATCAAATATGCAATAATAAGTTTGCCTATAGCTTCCAATATACTGATATAAGCAAAGGCCGACATTTTTTCATGTGCTATTATAGATGCATTATATGGAACACTTATAAGATTTGTGACAAAAGTGACAATAGAAAATTGGAGTACCCAATTAGCTGCCAGTATTCTATCTGCTGGAATAATCATCTTAGAATTAAGAAACCATACACCAATAAGCTCTATTAATATGACTACGATTAAAGATAACAATATTTGGATAGTAACCGATGCTGAAAATATCTTATTCAGCTTACTTTGATCACCTTTCCCCAATTCAAAGGTAATAAATCTACTGATAGAAGCAGATAATGACCCCGATATTACCGAAAACATAGCTACAACGCCACCTACGACATTATATATACCAAAATCTTCAACTCCTAGAGCATCTAGTATGACACGTGAGGTATATAAACTCACGATCATCATAAAAAGCATACGAATATAGAGAAGTAAGGTATTCTTCGCTATTCGTTTATTGTTGTCTGTCGCTTGAGACATGTAAATATTTACTATATGCCTATAATACCTTTAAAGGTTATTCGGCACCTCCTATGTCATACTTTTGATTAATAATTTGATTATTGCCTCTCACCTATCGGCTCTACATACCCGACCGGCATATCCGCACAAGCACACCCCAGCATATTCAACCGGACAGCAATCTTACTTCTACCATCTACTGTAACAAGCTCTCCTACAAGCCCCGCCAAAGGACCTTTGACAACACGTACTTTTTCACCACGTGCCAAAGGAGCACTATTCATACAGATTGCCTCTTCGGAATAGTCGAGCATAAAACGGAAACGGGCCATTTGTTCATCAGGAATGATAGTCGGACTGCTCTCACCGCGCATTACCATATACCGACTAACTGTAGAAAAGGAAAGAACCTCTTTACGTTCTTTAGGATCAGCATGTACAAAAACCATCATGGGAAGCAGCACGGATTCAACCACTTTACGGCGGTCGCTCCATTGATGTACTTCTTGCTGAACCGGTACAAAATTTTCAATCCCCATTTTGTCTAAACGTTCGGCTACCTTCTTCTCATGATGCATACGGACCAGAGCGACATACCAGCGTTTAGAGTGTGCTACGCCTTCCCCTGTCCCAATTTTAGGCCCAGCACTTAAAGCTTCTTTCGTTAGAATCATACTTTTTTACCCCTTACATTTCCGTTACTTCTTAGGTAACGGATAAGGTAATCATTCACAAGAAAACAGATGAAAACAGAAAAACATGGACAAGAACCGCCTACAGCAATGTTTTTCTAACCTACGCGAAGGGAAAAGCATCTTTGAAAACAGAATATAGGAATATCGGGCATGATAAAACAAAACCATCATGTCCTGATATATTTTTGTTGCATAATTCAACAAATCAGAAAAAAAAGAAGATTTTACTTGTTTACTATTTGTATTTTTGCATATCTTTGCACCGAATAATTATCCGTTACCTAAGAAGTAACAGAAACATTTCGCCCTTGATTTCTAATACTTTACCGTTAATTATCTACCTAAACGATAGTTCCTAATGTAAGATAAATTCCCTTTATTTACCTCTGTACGTTCTCTTAGCTCAAAACCCTTTAAATAGATTTGTGTGGTTTTTATAGATTTGTGTCCCAATGATTCACTGATCATTTCAATTGGCACTCCACGATACTTGGCTGTCGTTGCCCAGGAATGACGGAGTGTGTAAGAAGAAACGGGAGACTTCAAACGTAGAGCTCTCGCCAAATCCTTCAAACGATTATTGAATCTCCGAAGAGCAGACTGATATTCACGGTATGCCCTTTCATCCTTCCGTTTCTTATTACCGCAAAGTATGTCGAACAGATAGTCCGGACAATCAGGAATAGGTTCCTGATTACTTCGGAGTTGATTAATCATTCCTCTGGCAGTATCAAGCACTTCCACGCTCATGGGAGTTTTCGTCTTGATTCGATTATAGCGTAATACACTCTGATCTAAAGCCGATTTTTCCAGATGCGCTAAATCAGCGAATGACATTCCACAAAACTGGAACATCAGAGCAGCAATAGTTTGTGTACGACGTAAACGCTCCGATTTGGGATCCTCATACAAAAGTC
>Ga0192243_10713_pt1 | contig 11243 bp, 13 predicted proteins | sample Koala_Koa27_K3_FD_131233 | JGI IMG/M metagenome (GOLD analysis project Ga0192243, IMG submission 131233) | Enriched cells from koala feces incubated with labeled cellulose particles, San Francisco Zoo, California, United States - Koala_Koa2-7_K3 ... | reverse complement strand
GTCTTTCTATACACATCCGGTGATTGCGAACCTGTCTACGGCGCATGATAATAAATCTCATGGCCGACGGTATCCGATTGCGGTTTCCGCATATAGCCGGCTGACACTGGTGAACAGCAGTACCCGCGAGGCTGTGGCAGATGATGACATTCCTGTCCAACTGATTGGTGGCCAACCGGGAGCGTTGCCGGGTATCGATTATATCCTGATTAACGCTACGCGTGAAGTGAGTTCCCTGACCCCTGACAGGTTTGTGCTGGATACCTTTTTTGAACGGACGGATTATGAGGGGGCCGTGGCTCCGGATGTGATGAAGGACAGGGATTGGACTAAGGCCGGATGGGTGAGGCAGGGCAAGAAACCATGAATTACAAATTAATAAATTATTTAAACCATAAATGATTCAATACAACGGAATAACCTTGCTGCGGGACGAGGACGGAACCCCGATGCAAGTAAACATCGACCTGCGGGTGCATGGTACAGAACTGGATGCCTTCATGCGTGCCCACGGGCTTACCGCGCAGGAACAGAGCGAGATGCTCCGTTCAGTGACGGGTGAGGACATCTCTCCGACTTATGTGGCGGGTGGAAAGGTGCAACAACATGTGCGCTATCTGCCGGAAATGAAAAGACAAATACAGACAGAAACGGACAGGCTGTTCGTAAGCCCGCGTACAAGGCCTGTGAGTGTGATAAGGAAAGAGTTTCCGGACTTGCTGCTGCACCGCATTGTGCGTGTGCTGACACCCATTCCCCGGACGAAGGCGGCAACGCCGAAAGCCTTCGAGCGGTATTGCGGACGGGACACCTTCTGGGTGCGGTTCAAGATGCAGGGCATGATGAACGTCACCTGGTGCGTATTCTTCACAATCCATGACGAGGGAATCGTACTGGTGAGGCACCTTGCCGGAGCAGGAGAAAACGATGAAGACTTATGAACTGCCGGATAGTCATAGCGGTGTTGTCCGTCTGTATCTTCTTGAGCTTTTTCGTTACCCTTGTATGCATAGGGGCAGTGCACAGGGCAGAAAAGCGTATGAGGACGAGGAATAGAACAAAACGGTTGGGAGAATGGGATTGAAACTTAAAATATTCATAGGTTATGCCATGCTGATACTTCTGTTGGGATTCATTATTTACCTGTTCCGCGGGGAGCGTATGAAACGGGATGAACTGAAGTGGGAAATGAAAGAACTGGGCATAATACGCGACCTTACGCGCAAAACTTACGGTCATCTGCTGGAACTGGCGTCGCAAGGCGAAGTGGTGAGCACCTGGAGCGAAAGCGACTTACGGCTATACCGTGAGAGAAGAGAAAAGACGTGCGGTGTCCTGAAGGGACTGCAGCAGTTTGTACATACGCCGGAACAGCAGGAACGCATAGACTCGCTGTGCCTGCTGCTTGAGCAGAAAGAGATGCTCCTGTCAGCGGCCATGAGCACGTTTGACGAACTGGAAAACATCGGCGAGACGGTGGGCGAAAAAGTGCCGGCTATCGTCAGGCAGGTGCGCAGGCAGCCGACAAGGAATCCTCGCCCCTGCCGTGAAGGAAGCTTATGCCGGGACAGCAACCACCGGGGAAGAACAGCCGGAGAAGAAGAAAAGTTTTCTGAAGAAAGTTTTCGGCGGAAAAGAGAAAAAATCCGCTTACCGACAACAACGGGAGCAGCAACGGGCGGCATCGGAAAAAGTGCCGTCGTCCACCACTCGAAACAGCGGGAACAATGCCGCTGTCCATCTTCTCCATGCGTTGAGCCGCGAAGTGACTGAAAAGCAGAAGGAACAGCGGGAAAAGCTGTCGGCCCAGATGGACAGCCTGCACTTGAGTAGCCGGGCGCTGAACAAGAGGCTGAACGGGCTGGTCGGTGATTTTGACAAGGTGGCGGGTGAGCGGTTGGAAACGAGATACAATGCCATTGCGGCAGACCGGGAGAAATCGTACAATACGGCGGCGACGCTTGCCCTTTTCGTATTCCTGCTTGCCATCGTGCTATATACCCTGCTGCACCGCGACGTGAACAGGTGTCTCCGGTACCGCAGGGAACTGGAATCTTCCGACCTGAAAAACAAGGAACTGCTGCAATCCAGAAAAAACATGATGCTGACCATTGCCCATGACCTGCGTGCGCCGCTGACAGCCATCAAAGGGTATGCAGAGCTGTTGCCCGGAGAAGTGGACGAAAAGCGGAAGGATGAGTATGCGGTGCATATCGTCCGCTCGTCCGACTATATGATAGGACTCGTGAACTCCTTGATTGAATTTTATCTGCTGGATGCAGGCAAGGGGAAAATGAACGTGACGGTTTTCCGTCCGCTGTCACTTTTCGATGAGATAGTGAAGCTGCATACACCGTCGGTCAGAAAGGAAGGGCTTACACTCTGTACGGATTTTGAGGGACTTGACACCGTGGTGGAAGGAGACCGCCCGCGTATCATGCAGATAGCCAACAACCTGCTTTCCAACGCCATAAAATTCACCCGGAAGGGGAAAATCAGTCTGCAGGCGGCATACGGGCAGGGAGAGCTGCGCTTCAGCGTGCAGGACACCGGACCGGGCATGACGGAGGATGAACAGAAGAGGATATTTAGGGCCTTCGAGCGTCTGGACAATGCAAGGTACCTGCCCGGCTTCGGCCTTGGGCTAGCCATTGTCTCCCGTCTGACGGAACTGCTGGGCGGGCGCATCACGGTGGAGAGCCCTTACGGGACGGGCAGCCTGTTTAGGGTGGCCCTCCCCCTGTCGGAAGTGGCGAAGCATGGGGAGGATGGAGAAAACGGGTATGCGGAGGACTACGGACTGGAAGGAACATACGTGCTGGTTATAGATGATGACCGGATACAACTGGATATAACCCGCAGGATGCTTGTGCGGAACAAGGTGCGGTGCGAATGCTGCCGGACGGTGCGGGAACTGATGGCGGCACTGAGGGAAAGAACATACGACCTGCTTCTGTCGGACATACAGATGCCGGACATGGACGGTTACAGGATACTTGATCTGCTGCGTTCTTCGAACATGGAGAACGCGCGTACGATACCCGTGCTGGCAGTTACGGCCTGCGCCGACGATGAAGAACATTATATTTCCTTCGGGTTTGCGGGCTGCCTGCGGAAGCCGTTCTCGATGGACGAACTGATAAGCGCCGTAAGCCGTATGGTGGTAAAAACGGGGAAGAAAGAACCCGATTTCTCGTTCATCCTTTCGGGGGAAAAGGACAAGGGAAGGATGCTGGATATTTTTATACGGGAAACGGAAGAGAGCATCCATACACTGGAAAATGCGCTTTGCGGGCATGACAGGGATACGATACACAAGGTGCTGCACAAGAACCTTCCCTTATGGGAAACGGTGCGGATGAACTTTCCGATGGCCCGCCTGCGCGGTCTGGTGACACACACGGCGGCTGTGTGGGAGGAAAGGCAATATATGGAAGTCGGGGAGATAATCCATGCAGCGGAAAAGCTGGCGGAGTCGGCAAGAAAAATCAGAGAGAGTATAGATGAAGAGCATACTGATTATAGAGGATGACATCGTTTTCAGCCGTACCATAAGCAATTGGCTGGTGAAACAGGGCATGAAGACACAGTGCGTGGCGACCATAGCGGAGGCGCGCAGGGCGATTGCGGGGAAGCCGTTCAGTCTGATACTGGCCGACATGCGTCTGCCGGATGACAACAGCCTGTCCCTACTGGAATGGATGAGGGAAAGGCGGTGCACGGTCCCGGTCATCATCATGACCAACTACGGGGAAGTGGAGAATGCGGTGACAGCTATTAAGCTGGGTGCCACGGACTATCTGCGCAAACCCGTGCAGCCTGACATCCTGCTAGAGCTTATCGTCGGAATAAAGGAGGGAGACAGCGGCAAGCCGTCCTTCTACCGTGGCGAAAGCGCGAAGGCTCAGGAGATGTACAGGCAGATAGAACTGATAGCGTGCGCCGACATTTCGGTATTGCTGCGGGGGGCGTCGGGCACGGGGAAGGAACATGTGGCGCACGAGATACATGAACGAAGCCACAGATGGAACAAGCCGTATGTTCCCGTTGATTGCGGGACGGTTCCGGAAGAGCTGGCGGCATCGGAGTTCTTCGGACATCTGAAGGGGGCGTTTACGGGTGCGGAGAGCGACAAGGCGGGACTGTTCCGGACGGCTGACGGGGTACGCTGTTTCTGGACGAAATAGGAAACCTCTCGTACCGGACACAAGTGATGCTGCTGAGGGCGTTGCAAGAAAAACGGTATAGGCCGCTGGGGGACACGAGGGAGTACCCGTTTGACATACGGCTGGTGGCCGCCACGAATGAGAATCTTGAGAAGGCCATTGCAGAGGGACGTTTCAGGGAGGATTTATTTCACCGGCTGAATGAATTTACCATACGCCTGCCGTTGTTGGCGGAATGCAGGGAGGACATACTGCCGCTTGCGGACTTCTTTCTTGAAGAGGCCAATGCCGAGCTGGGCAAAAGGACAGGTGGTTTCGACAGGGAGGCCCGGAGCAGGCTGGCTGCCTATCAGTGGCCGGGGAATATGAGGGAGATGAAGAATACGGTAAGGGGTGCCGTACTGCTTACGCCCGACGGAGAACGGATAGCCGCTGGAAGTCTGGCTTTTTCCGTTCGGGAAGCGGACGGGGCGGATGCGTCAGAGACGCTTGCGCTGAATGATGCGCAAAAAGAGAAGGAATGCATCATGCGGGCATTGGAAGAGACCGGAGGCAACCGTAAGGAGGCGGCAAGGCTGCTGGGAATATCAAGGAGCACACTTTATGAGAAATTACGGAAGTACGGCTTTCAATAACCGCGTGTCCGGCTTCCGTACACGTGTCCGGCTTTTACACGACACATTGATATATACATGTTCTTTTGGAAAATTTACAAGTGGTTGTAATACAGTAGATTGTCTTTGATACTACCAACTAAATTCGTACGATGGTATCTTTCTTGCCCTTCTATGGCATGTAAATGAAACAAATACAATTATTGCCATGAAAATCTTGAAAGATACTGTCTTGTTCGGATTGTTCGCCTCTTATGCGGACGGAGTCCGCAACGGTGAGGAGAAGCTGTCTGCCGCCTATGATGATTTTGCCACGTTGCTGGCTACGCTCCCGACAGACGGGACAAACATCTGTGCACAGCTGCGCAGGCTGTTCTACACGAAAATAGAGTTGAGGGGGATTCAGGAGACTGTTTCCACAAATGGCATGGAAAGGCACGTTCTGTTCGATGTTTACATCGGCAAGGCACTTGCGTTGCTGGATGCGGAGGAACAGATGATGAAAGAGGTACTCCGGCATGGTGGAACGGAGGCAATGGGATTGAAGGAAGAGGCGGTATGCAGGAACGGGAAGAAGGGTTCTGTAACGCTGACGTGGAACGGCACGGACAGCGACTTGATAGAACTGGTGGCGGCGTTGATGGCTGCCGGAGTGATAGGAACAGCGGAAGGTAGGGAGCTGAAAGTGGTGGATGTGATACGGGTGTTCGAGGAAGTTTTTCACTTGAAAATCAATGCCCTATATACCAAGCGTGGAAAGGTGTTTGACCGTTGTACGGACACCACTCCGTTCATCGACTCCCTGCGCAGGAGCTACAACCGGATGCTTGACGCACGGCTGGCGTAAAGGTTGCACGCCAACAGCCGCCAACGGACGACTTGTATGTGTTCGGTATTGCGGATTGGCAGGCGAATGGCTTTTTTTGCCGTCGGTTATTCACATCTAAAAAAACAAGGTTATGTCAATCTTGAATGATATTTGGAACCGTATCGTCCGGAGAACGGACCGGCAGAAAGTGACAGCAACGGAAGCTGCCGGAACAGAAAAACGGGTGTATGCCGTGGCCACCGAAGAGGGGGTGATGCTGTTCTCGGACACTCCGAAAGGAATGAAGGCACGTAACAGTTATCTGCAACATCTGGCCGACGGCTTCTTCAACGTGGCCAAAGTATCTGAAACTCTGCGGATATACGAGATAGACCTGCCTACCAAACGGGTAGCGGAACTGGCAGACAACTGTATCGAAAAGTTGTCCAAAGCGGATTTGCGGAGTACGGACGCACAATTGCGCAGGTCGGTGGTGAGCTTCACTCCCGACAAGTTTGCGGACAGGAGTGTATTGGACGGTGGTGTGTGCTGGGCAAAGTTTGACCTGCGGCCCGATTTCCATAATTTTGACCGGCTGACAAGGGAGTTTGGGCTGGGCATCTCGCCGCGGAACTATGATGTGGCGGCATTGCTGTACATTTCGGAAAACGGGTACGCCGGGATTGTTGCGGCAGACAAGGTACATCCTTTCAGCTATGAGTATGAGTTCAGGGAACTGGCGGAGAAACTGGAAGACAGCATGAAGGCACGGATGAACGCGCCTCTGTCGGCACACGACTTCGGCTATGCGGCCTTGCAGAAAGAGGCAAGGGAGATGGCGGCGGACTTGTTGCAATCGGAGTTCCATGCCAAGGATGGGGAGTTCAGGCTGGGCGCACGGATAAGCTGGATTGAAAGGATGGAAACGTTACATCCGATGTCGCGTCCACATTCGGAAGAGGTGAAGACCGGCAAGTTACCGGAGACATACCGCAGGCAGGAAACACCGAGACAAAAGCCTTCTGACAGACAACGGCAGGCGAGGCACGTCGCCCCCATTGCTCCGCAAAAGAAAGAGAAGAAACAATTAATCCTATAGAATTTATGGAAAAAAAGAAAATGCAGGCGGTGGAAAGCGGTAGCCTGTACATGACACTGGACGCTTTTTACAAACCCGTGTATCTGAGTATACGCGGGCAGGGGGAAGATGGATTCTCTCGTTACATCGGCAACAACGTGAGGTTTCATACGGCGGGACGGAGATTTGTTCCCGACCACTGAATGTTCCGTTTCGATTTTAGGGACAAAGGCATGATTCCTCCCATACTCGGTACGGACAATGCGGATTATCTGGAACGGCTCTGTCCGGTGCTGGAACGGGAAAGGATACATCCGTCGGGGGTGGTGAGGCTCCGGGATGCGGCATTCTGCGAGGAAAGGGGGATTGCGCATCTGTCATCATCGGCAGAACATATGACCTTGCTGGAAAACGAGGATTACAGGCGTCTGGGACACCGTTTCGGAATGGACGGGGATGTGATACGCAACGGGCTGGCGGCTTTCCCCACCTGCATGGTGGTGGAATACGAGGGGAAGGTATTGCTGTTTGACAAGACAGACAGTGGGGACAGGATGCTGGATGCGTTTCTGAGCAGGCTGGCCGAACGTTTTTTTGACGGCAAGCGGAAATCCGGGAGTCTGAGATTTTATGAAGTGGCTCCGCTGGATGCTGCATACCGGGCTAAAATCGGTGACGGACAGACGGTTTCTTCGGATATGGTGAGATACGGGATTTGTGTGGCATGTTGCGACATGGCACCTACGCTGAGGAACTTCAACAAGCTGAGAAATCTGCAACGGCAGCCTATACCGCTGACCGGAGAGCAGGAGCAGATAGTCTCGTCACTGGTGGTACAACCGGATAACGTGCGATTCCCGAACGTGGAAATGAGGGTGCGGATTCCGGTAAAGAGAAAAGGACAAGGAATGAACATTTAAATTTTTGGCGGATGGAAAAAGAGAATACGAACGGCGGCAGTGTGTATGTCACAGTGGACGGACATTTCAAACCAGTGCATGTCAGCATGAAAGGTACAGGCGAGAAAGGTTTTCTGGAGTTTATGCTGGAAGATGTGGAAAAGGCACTGAAGGAAACGGAAATGCCTGTTATAGGCATGATGTACTATAACGTGCCTGATATGGGGATTGTACCGCATTTGTGGGAAGGGAACAATGATGATTATCTGCAAAGGTTGGAAAAGGCGATGGACGGACATGGAATCAAACTGCATAGATACCTGCGTCTGTCAGAGGTGGTGTATTGCCTGTGAAAAGACATGGATCCGCTGTCAAGGGACGAGAATTATATCCAGCGGCTTACACCGGAGATGTGGCGGGAGATAAAGGCTGCGTCGCCCGAAGTGACAGCGGAGATGCTGGATGATTTGAAGCATGGAAACACGTATTATACGGGCGTTGAGACGGACAAAGGGGTGCTGATATTCAGCAGGGACATAATCGGAGAGGGCCAATTTAGTGATTACATGTATAAATACATAGAGAATGATTTCTTTGCCTCGGAGTTTGTGTTGAAATCCCTGGCTGTCCATGAATTGAGGGGATGGCCCTCGCTGATGGAAGGGAAACTGAACCGTTGTCATAACCGTTTCGGCTGGTGGGGAGACGGGGAAACGATAAGGCGGGCATTCCAGGACAGGTCGGTACTGAAAAACGTAACAGACAGTGAGACTTATGACTTTACCCCCCCACATGGGAGAACTATTACAGGTTGACTGATGCAGGCAAGGGGCTAGGACTGACGCGGAGCCAACATAATTATGACCGGATGACACTGCTATATATCATGGACAAAGGTTATCCGAGAGACGGGCTGACAGATGAATATCCGGACGAGTTCAGTTTCCATGAAAAATTTGAAAAGATAGAAAACAAGTTGCTGGGCCGGAACAGATGGGATGTGTATGATGAGCTGCAGGAGAAGGCGAAGAAACTGGAGGGAAGCTGTTGAAGGAGCATTTTCCGAAGACACGGCAAAAAGCGGACGTAAAGGAAAAGGCGGTTGTGCAGAAAAGCAAAGGTATAAAGATGTAGGATAACGGAAAACTGGTGAGGGGTGGAATGCTCGTTACTGCATGGATGCAGGTAACAGGCATTTCCTTTTATGATTGAGATTATTAAAGTTTTGGTTTGAGCAAATATGGGTAAAGGAATAGTAGTATGGAAATATTTCAGGTCACTTCTTAATATCTTGTATTTTGAGGAGTGACAATGTGCGCCAACAGGTGACTTTGATTTAGGAAGTTTTGTCGGATGTTGAAATGTGCTTTTATTTGCTTTGTAAATAGTAAAATCATAAATCAAATTTGTTATGGAATTAATTGTTATAGAAAAAAGTGCGTATTTACGGTTAAAACAGCAAGTTAAGGATTTATCTGTACAAGTTGAAGCCGTTAAAAAGAAGTTTGGAACAGTTAAAAGGGAGAAATGACTGGATACCCAGGAAGTTTGTCTGGCTCTGAACATCTCTAAACGAAGTTTACAAAGTTATAGGGATTATGGGATCATTCCATGTTCTTTCATTGGTGGAAAATATATGTACAAGGAAAGTGATTTGGTCAGAATATTAATTCAAAAAGATAAATAGAGTATGGATGGGGTAATTACAAAACAATCAGAAGAATATATTATGATAATGGGGATGCTTAGAAAATGCTCAAAGGAAATTCTTGAATTTCAGAATTTGCAGGTTCCTGTAGCTAATGAGGTTTATATGACTGGTGAGCAGGTATGTAGTATGTTACATATATCAAGCAGGACTTTGCAAAAGTTGCGGGATGAAAAGGGGATAGCTTATACTGTTATAGGTGGCAAGTTCCTTTATCCTCTTTCCAAATTGCAATCAGTATTGGAAAAAAAATTATAGAAGTTATCTTCGTTAAATCAAGTGATGAATTTGTATTTATATTTATATTGCTTTTTCGTATATTTGCAAAAGTAAGTAAAAGTATAACAGGAAGAAAGTTGCAGCATATATGCGGTGTCATAGGAGTTGAGGCTTCAAGTAAGATTCAGATAATGAGTAAGGAACTTTAGAGTTAAGGATGTGTAAATTAAACTGTGTCATGCTCTATTCTCATTCAATCTCATCGGTCTAGGAACGGCCCGGCGCCAATGGGCGGGACTAACCGTCCCGACGAGCGTAAAATTACAAGAATTTAAACTTATCTCCAAATTTTATCGCCAGTTGTTGAGTAATGGCTTCCCAGTTAGCCAGTGGCATAGTCCATTTCTTACGTATGTTGCGATAAGCGAGGTAAACCAGTTTTTCAAGGGTGGTGTCGTTAGGGAACACACCCTTGTTTTTTGTCACTTTCCGTATCTGACGATGATAGCCTTCAATTGTATTTGTGGTATAAATCATACGGCGTATATCTGATGTGAACTGGAAGTATTCAGTAAGTTTTTCCCAGTTGTCCTGCCATGACTTGATGACGATAGGATATTTTTCTTCCCATTTCTCATTCAGATTAAAAAAACTCTGTTTCAGTAGCTTATTTATGTACTGCACCATAAACCCGTTTCAAGTTTTTGAGGAATTCCTTCTGATGCTTACTACCGACATATTTAATGGAGTTCCGTATCTGGTAGACGATACAAAGTTGTAATATTGTGTTCGGAAAAACACTTTGGGTGGCATCCAGCCTTTCAGGCCATCAACGTACGCAATAAGGATATCATGAACTCCACGGTTCTGCAAATCCGTCAGTACGTTTAACCAGAAATTTGCTCCCTCATTTTTAGAGATATACATTCCAAGCAAATCCTTGTGGCCTTCCTTGTCTATGCCTAAGACGTTGTAGATTGCGCGGGTAACGGTACACCCTCTCTCGTCAGTGACTTTATAATGGATAGCGTTTATCCAGACTATCGAATAAACATCATCAAGGATACGGGAACGCCAAACCTTTATTTCAGGAAGAACACGATCGGTTATTGAACTAATCGTTTCGTCAGAAACACGGTTGCCGAGATTTTCCTTTAGCCAGTCACTGATCTCACGTGTGCTGTTACCAAGGGAATAAAGTCCGATGATACGGTCTGCTACCCCCTCCGCCAAGATGGCCTCACGCTTCTTTATATACTAAGGCTCAAAACCTGAATTACGGTCACGAGGGGTAGACACAGTGATCTCACCTAATGGAGTCTGGACTTGCTTCTGCATTTTACTATTACGACGATTACCCAACTGACGTTTTTCTTCTGTAAGATGCGCATCCATTTCACCTTCCAATGCTGCATTCAATATACTTTCCAATAAGGGGACAAAAGCACCATCCTTACCAACAAAGGCTTATCGGTTTTCAGCTGTTCAATAGCTTTGTTCTTAATATTTTCAAAATCAAATTCTGCTTTCATAAAAAAACAGTGTTAGCAAAGTTAATTCCTTGATGACACAGTTTAATTTACATTCTCTAAAGTTAATTGTTCCCTGTCTTTCCAGCTTTCAGTAGTTTTGTACACATCTTTTTGATATTAAAAGTTATAGCAAAGAATGCAAAGTCCATTGTAACCTTTTCTTCTCCCACATGCCGGACCTTCTGTATGCCATGTTGTGTTTCATTTGTCCAAAAACTG